>Ga0099364_10008014_pt1 | contig 14961 bp, 11 predicted proteins | sample TergutTh196P3_FD_73070 | JGI IMG/M metagenome (GOLD analysis project Ga0099364, IMG submission 73070) | Microcerotermes parvus P3 segment gut microbial communities from Pointe-Noire, Republic of the Congo - Th196 P3 | ecosystem: Host-associated > Arthropoda: Insects > Digestive system > Gut ... | reverse complement strand
ACGAAGCTCCTGATATTATTTGCATGCAAGAATTTGTAACCGACCGTCGAAGAAATTCGGATGCAAATAGTTTAAGAAGACATTTGGCAAATATGCCACATTCTCATATCGTATTGCCGGGAGGATATTTCGGCATTGCTACTTTCAGCAGACATCCCATCATCAACAGAGAAACTATCTATGCGCGTAAAACCGCTAATGCTTGTATTTTCAGCGACATAGTAATAGGTGATGATACTGTTCGGGTGTTCAATATACATCTCACTTCTGTTGGTTTTAACAACGATGAAATGCACTTGCTTCACAATGTAGGCAAACTTGAATACGACAGAGGTGATTTTAACACGGCTCTGTCAATTTTGAGGAACTTAAAAAAATCTACTTTGGCGCGTGTTGAGCAGGTAGAAATACTTCTTTCGCATGTTGCTCAATCGCCTTATCCGGTAATCATTTGCGGCGATTTTAACGACCCTCCGGCTTCGTTTACCTACAGAAGAGTGCGCGGAGCACGAAACGATGCGTTCGTTGAATCGGGCTCTGGCAGAAGCCCTACATATAAAATCGGAAAAATTGCATCGTTGAGAATAGATTATATAATGTATAGCGAGCATTTTAAAGCATACAGCTATAAAAGTCCGCGCATATTTCTGTCAGACCATTTTCCTGTTATTAGCGTTTTAATTATGAGGTAAAGCCTTTTTACGTCAGTTCGCACGGAGAGTATTCAATAGTGAACATAAACCTTGAGCCTTCTCCTAATTTTGATTCTACACGCATATCGCCACCCATAAGTTGCGCCAAGCCGTGTGATATAGCCAAGCCAAGTCCGGTGCCTCCATGACTGCGTTTTCTGCCGGCTTCTACCTGTCTGAAGCGTTGAAAAATTATTTCTTGCTGATTTTCAGGTATTCCAATCCCTGTATCTTCAACAAAAAATTCAAGTTTGTTGTTTTCAGTCAATTTAAATCCGGTACGAATATATCCCTGTTCTGTAAATTTTGCAGCGTTGCTCAGCAGATTGTGTAAAATTTGCTTTAGTCGCACCGGGTCTGAATTTATTAAGCTGTTTGGAACGTTGTTTTCTTTGTGTTTTTCCAAGCTTATATGCGATTTTCCAATAGAACGTAAATATTGCTTGATAAAACTGTGTACATCATCTATCAATTCGTCTATACACAAAGGCTCAGGACGTATCTGCATTTGTCCCGCTTCCATTTTGGCGGCATCAAGAATGTCGTTAAACAATCTTGTAACCTGTTCACAATTGCTGTTAATCAATCCAATATATTCTGCAATATTTCCCGGCAGTTCGGTATCTTCGGTCAGTACGTTTAGAAGTCCGGCAATTCCATTAAGAGGTGTGCGTATTTCGTGCGACATGTTCGCAAGGAAAGCCGATTTCAGTCTGTCAGATTCTTCGGCTTGTTCTTTTGCAATTGTTAGAGCGCTTGTTTTTTCTTCTACCATTTGTTCGAGGTTGGAACGATATAGCTGAAGTTCTGTCTCGTGTTTAGTTCTCTGGGTTATTTCATGTTCCAACTGCGAGTTTTTATATTGCAGTTCTTCATTAATCGCGTACATCTCTTCATTTGCGCTCGCCAATTCTTCGTTAATCACGGCAAGGTCTTCATTTGCAGTTTTCAGTTTTATTGTTTGCGTCTTCACCAAGAGTTCGAGTTCGTCTTTATGCATGGCGAGTTCTAACTCGTTCTGTTTCTGCAGAGTAACATCTATCACAACGCCGTCCCATATTATTAATTCGTTTTCGGTGTACGGACAAGACACAAACTTAATCCAGCGGTGCGAGTTGGCTTCAAAGGCTCTGACATCGCAATTGAAATCGCTTAAAAGGGTGGCGCTGTCTTTAATTTCTTGTCTTAATCTTGGTATGTCGTCGGGATGAATTTTTGTAAAAACTTTTTCTATTTCTTCAATAGCGTCAGCAACGGTCACACCAAGCACATTTGCCCACGTTTCGCTCATGTGCGACATGTACATCTTTTGGGTTTGTGTGTTTAGTACAAGTTGAAATGGCGAGCCGTGAATGTTATTTCCGAACGCCTGCAAACGTCTTTTTTCGGACATCAAATTTCGCTCGGCTGTTTTTAGAGCGGTAATGTCGTAGATAAATCCTTCGCAAATCATGCAATTGCCATCTTTGCGTGGCAAAGTAGAAACTTGTACCCATCGGGTTTCTTTGTTGTATTTGTAGCACAGTTCCACGTTTAGCAGAGCGTTTTCAACAAGGCTTGTGTACAGTGAATGTAAAAAGCGGTCGACGTAATTTGGATGCATACTGGGTATCAACACCGCACAATTCTGCATTACTTCGTCGCGCGAGATAGCGCTAATACGTTCCCACGATTTGCTAATATACAGCATTTGAAGATATTTTATCCAATCTTCAGTGTAGCGCGTGTCATGGATTTTGCTGTCTACCTGCATACGAAACAAGCATCCGTTAGGAAAATTATCTCCGAAAGCCTCAAGATGTTCCAACTCAGTCAATAACTTTAGGTCTCTGTCAAGAAAGTTCGTTTCCCAAGTTCTTTCCTGCAGTTTTGCTTTCAGTTGACGGTTTTCTTCTTCAAGCCGCGCTATTTTTTGGTTTTCTTGATTCATTCCGTAGTGTTTCTACCAACATCGGAATTATTTAAAGAAATCCCCAAACCGGTTTCAGATGTCAAAATAATAACTGCTATCATAAAAAATATTAAATTTTGCGCAAAGGTAAGTAAAAAATTTTTATTGTGCAAAAAAAAAACATTTTTTTTAACAAAACTAAAAAAAAAAATCTATTTTTTTGCTAAAAACTGTTTTTTTACTACCTTTGCGGCTTGTAATTTTTATCTAAAAAACTGTCATGACAAAGTACCTTGACCCAAAAAATGACTTGACGTTCAAGCGGGTTTTCGGCGAACATAAAAAAATATTAAAAGAAGTAAAGAGATGAAAAGATTTTTAACATTCATGCTACATGCGTTGCTGTATTGCTCATCGCTCAGTTTACAAGCCTCTCATCCTTTTTTTTCTACAGGCATAGCTATTACAGAAAATGGCGAGCTTTTGCTCTCTCAAAAAGGTACAAATAGTATCGTTCTCTACTCTGCCGACGGCGAAAAAACGCTCCGCTCTTTTCCCACAACCGACGCTCCTACGGGTGTCGTGTCAGACGGCAACAAGGCTTATGTCACTACATTTGGAAGCCGCGGAGCGTTGCATATACTTAATCTCGCTACCGGCTCATTTGAAGCTTGTATTACAGTTGGCTCGGGGGCACGATTTCCGATGCTAAGTAGCGATAAACGGAAAATATACGTATGCAATCAGTTTGAAGGCACAATATCCGAGATTGACCTTAACACTCAAAGCGTATCACGCACCGTTCGCGTTTTGCGCGAGCCAAAAACACTGCTCTCAAGTAAAGATGGTAAATATTTATTTGTATCCAATTTTTTGCCTGTTCAGCGAGCAACCGATGATTTAGTTGCAGCAAGTGTTTCCGTCATAGAAACAGATGGTTTTACAAAAATCAAAGATATCACTCTTGTTAACGGCAGTAACGCGTTGAAAGGCATGTGTATCACGCCGGACGGAAGGCACATCTACGTAGTCCATAATTTAGGCAGGTTCATGGTGCCTACATCGCAGGTAACTCAGGGATGGATGAATACCAGCGCATTAAGTATAATTGACGTAGAAAAACATGAACTTTTAGGAACGATACTCTTAGACGAGCCAGAAAGAGGAGCGGCTGGTGTTTGGGACATAAAATGCAACAACGAACATATATTTGTAACACATTCAGGCACACATGATATAAGTATGATAAACCATCAGCAGATGCTCGAACGATTTTTGGCTCATCCGAGGAAAGAGCAATTGAGTTTTGACCTGAATTTTCTTTTCGGACTGCGAAGACGTTTGCCTATAGAAGGGAACGGTCCTCGCGAAATGTATTTGACTGATAACAAGCTGTATATCACTACTTATTTTGCCGACATTTTGAACATACTTGATTTGCCTTCCGGCGAACTATCTTCTATTGCAATTAATCCTGAACGTATTGAAACAATCGAACATCGCGGCTACAAAGCTTTCAACGACGCCGACAAATGTTTGCAAAACTGGCAAAGTTGCAATGGATGTCATCCCGGCGATGGACGTATGGACGGACTGAATTGGGACTTGTTGAACGACGGGATTGGAAACCCCAAGAACTGCAAAAGCCTGTTGTTTAGCCATATAACTCCTCCAAGCATGATTTCGGGAATAAGACCGAACGCCGAAGCGGCAGTTCGCGCCGGCTTTAGGTTTATTCAGTTTTTTGAAATAGATGAAGAAACGGCAGCAAGCGTCGACGCATATTTGAAATCGCTGCGTCCGGTACCAAGTCCGTTATTGGTAGACGGCAAGCTATCCGAAAAAGCTGAAGAAGGACGTAAAATTTTTGAAAAATTGAAATGCAATGACTGTCACCCTGCCCCGTACTACACCGACCAAAAACTGCATCGCATAGGCGAAAACATCGAATTTGAAGCTGGATGGGACACCCCAACATTGATAGAAGTTTGGCGTACAGCGCCATATCTATTTGACGGGTCGGCGAAAACAATGGACGAAGTGTTTTCAAAATACAGGCACGGCATTGAAGAGGTGCAAGTCTCACAAGATGAAATAAATGCGTTAGTTGAATATGTAAATTCCCTGTAAAAATATGACAACAGTAAAAGAAATTTGCCGCTTGATAGAAGATTTTGCCCCCCTGTCTCTTCAGGAATCGTGGGATAACTGCGGACTTATAGTGGGCGTTCCCGAACAGACCGTAACAAAAGTTTTGTTGACAGTCGACGTTACATGCGAGGTAATTTTAGAAGCAGTTGAAATTCAAGCTCAAATGATTGTTTGCCATCATCCGTTGATGCTCACTGGTATCAGGCAACTTACCGGCAACACCAATGAGCAGCGCGCTATAGCAATGGCAATCAAACATGACATAGCAATCTATGCCGGACACACTAACATTGATTCAGCGCAAGGCGGGGTAAGTCATCAATTTGCCGCCAAGCTCGGTATCACCGAACTTCAATCGCTTTCGCCACAATCATGCGGTTTGCAAAAATTAGTAACATTCGTTCCGGCTTCACATTTTGAGCAGGTGCGCGATGCGATTTTTGCCGCCGGAGCCGGACACATCGGCAATTACGATTCGTGCGGCTACAGCGTCGAAGGCAAAGGCAATTTTAGGGCGCTATACAATTCAAAACCTTTCGTTGGTGTACACGGCTTATTGCATACTGAGCCGGAAATACGCTTCGAAACAGTGTTTCCCACACACCTTCACAAGCAAATTATTTCGGCGCTTACAAACATTCATCCCTACGAAACACCGGCTTTCGATGTATACACATTACAAAATAAAAGCAATCTTACCGGCTTGGGCGTTGTGGGGATGTTGCCCGCTCCGGTTGATGAATTGAAATTCTTACAAAGCTTAAAAAAAATATTTTCTGCGCCGGTAATACGTCACACATATTTGCGCGGAAAAAAAATTCAAAAAGTAGCAATGTGTGGAGGAAGCGGTAGTTCGTTGCTGGCGAAAGCAATTGACAGCAATGCAGATGTATTTGTAACTGGTGACTTTAAGTATCACCAGTTTGCAGATGCGCAACACAAAATTTTAATAGCCGATATCGGACATTTTGAAAGCGAACAATTCGTAAAAGAAATTTTTTATGATGTTATTTCAAAAAAAAATATTAATTTTGCGGTTTCTTTTTCAAACGTAAAAACAAATCCTATTTATTATATGTAAAAAAGCAATATGGGTGCAGTAAAAAGTAAATCAAAAAAAGCAGCAGCGGCAGTAGCGGTGCAGGATATACCTATCGAAGAGAAGCTGAACGCGTTGTACAAGTTGCAACACGTACATTCTGAAATTGACAAAATCAACATTCTTCGTGGCGAGTTGCCGTTAGAAGTGCAAGATCTGGAAGACGAAATAGCAGGATTGCAAACCCGCATCAAAAATTTTCAGGATGAGATAAAGCAGATGAATGCAGCAGTTACCGGCAAAAAAAACGAAATCATCACAGCTCAAAATCTCATCAAAAAATATTTTGAACAACAAAATAATGTTCGCAACAACAGAGAATTTGAATCTTTATCCAAAGAAATAGAGTTTCAAACACTTGAAATAGAATTGTGCGAAAAGCGTATACGCGAATTTATAGCGCAAAACGCTGAAAAACAGGAGGTCATAGGTTATGCAAAAAAAATGGTCGATGAGCGTAAAGTAGACTTGAAAAGCAAAAAATCAGAATTGTCTGAAATAACTTCGGACACCGAAAAGGAAGAGAAGTTATTGTTGAAAAAAGCAGCCGAGATTGAAACTTTGATAGAGCCTCGACTAATCAATGCCTACAAACGCATCCGTTCCAACGTTCTCAACGGTTTGGCGGTGGTGACAGTACAGCGCGACGCCTGTGGAGGCTGTTATGCCAACATTCCGCCTCAGCGTCAATTAGATATACGTTCTCGTAAGAAAGTTATAGTATGCGAGTATTGCGGACGAATTCTTGTTGACGACCCCGAAAGAGAGATTAACAATTAAAAAATTTGAGATATGAACAGAAGAACTGTTATAAAAAAAGCTTCAGCGGGTATTGCTGCTACCTTGATGGGTGGAGTAGCATCGGCTGCAATAAAAGAAGATGCGTTAAATGCGCCGTTGAAGGGTCATGTAAACCATTCGGTAGCGTATTGGTGTTACAACAGGATTCCCTTAGAGGAATTTGCCAAGATTTGCGTAGACATTGGCATTAAGTCTATTGAATTGCTCGACCCTAAAGATTGGCCTGTAGTTCAAAAATACGGACTGACGTGTGCTATGGCGCAAGGCGCGGGCTTAGGTATAGACCGCAGTTGGAACAATCCTGAGTTGCACGACCAGTTAGTTGCAAGTTACGAGGAAGTTATTCCTTTAGTTGCACAAGCAGGTTTGACCAACATCATTTGTTTTTCCGGCAGGCGTCGTGGTTTGACCGATGAACAGGGATTAGAAAATTGCGAAAAGGGACTGAAACGCATCATCGGACTTGCCGAAAAACATAAAGTAGTTCTGACTATGGAGTTACTCAACAGTATAGGGCACAGAGATTATCAGTGCGACCGTACAAGTTGGGGCGTAGAACTGTGCAAACGTATGGACAGCGAAAATTTCAAACTGTTATACGATATTTACCACATGCAAATCATGGAAGGCGATATTATCAACACTGTTACTCAAAACATACAGTACATTTCGCACATCCACACCGGCGGTAATCCGGGGCGTAACGAAATAGACGAAACACAAGAATTGTACTATCCTGCAATAATGCGCGCAATAGTCAATTCCGGTTACAAGGGTTTCGTGGGGCAGGAATTTATTCCCAGAGCCTCAGACCCGGTAGCGTCGTTGCGAAAATGCGTGGGTATCTGTGATGTAGAACCAACATAATAGATTTTTTAATTTTATGCAAACTAATAAAATAATTGGCAGTAAAGTAAAGACAATAAGGGAATCGCGCAACCTCACTATCGATGAGGTTTCCGAGCGCTCAGGAGTAAGCAAAATACAAATAGAACGTATTGAAGACGACTTGGAAATACCTTCGCTTGCACCGCTAATCAAAATTGCCAGAGCGCTGGGAGTAAGATTAGGAACTTTTCTTGACGACAACAACGAATTAGGACCCGTTGTCAGTCGGGCAAAAGACATTGTTGACAAAAACACTATCCGGTTTACCGGAGATTCAACGCCAATGCGAAAGCACATGGAATATCATTCGCTGTCGCAAGGCAAGGCAGGTCGTCACATGGAATCGTTTTTAATCGATATCCTCTCAGACGAAGAAAACGAATATACGCTATCAACACACGAAGGAGAAGAATTTATTTTTGTGCTGGAAGGCGTAGTTGAAATTATGTACGGAAAAGACGTCTACACGCTTGAAAAAGGAGATAGCATATATTACGATTCAATTGTAGCGCACCACGTACATGCAGCTAAAGACAAAGCGCCGGCAAAAATAATTGGCGTGGTATACACTCCGTGTTAGTCAATTATTAACAATTAATTCGTTATTAGCAAGTGGAGTATATATTGATTGTTATTTCGGCTATATTCGTCAATAATATAGTATTGGCGCAGTTTTTGGGTATATGCCCGTTTATGGGCGTGTCAAATAAAGTTTCAACGGCGGGCGGCATGGGAGGAGCCGTTATTTTTGTGATGACAATTGCTGTCATAATCACCTATCTCATAATGACATACATACTCAAACCCTTAGGAATTGAGTTTTTGCAAACAATAACGTACATTCTTGTAATTGCATCCTTAGTGCAAATGGTCGAAATAATTCTTAAAAAAGTCAGTCCGGCGCTTTATCAGGCTTTAGGGGTTTTTCTTCCGCTTATCACAACCAATTGTGCAATACTTGGGGTTGCCATAATTGTTATCCAGAAGGAATACAACCTTATTTCGAGCGTTGTTTACGCTGTTAGCATGGCAGCCGGCTTTGCGTTAGCAATGGTTGTTTTTGCCGGCTTGCGCGAACATATTGAGTTTGCCAATGTGCCAAAAGCGTTGAAAGGAGTGCCCGTGAGTTTAGTAACAGCCGGATTGCTGGCTATGGCATTTATGGGTTTTGCAGGAATTGTTTGATAGTTTTGAATTAATCTGAAAATTAGTATCTTTATGAATTTTATCCAAGATTTTAAAAAAGTTAACAGTATCACAGGATGGGTAATATGCGCAATTGCATCTACCGTTTATTTGCTTACAATTGAGCCTACGACAAGTTTTTGGGACTGCGGTGAATTTATCACTGCCGCCTACACGCTTCAAGTTGGACATCCACCCGGAGCGCCTTTTTACATGCTCGTAGCTCGCATGTTTACACTCTTAGCTGGCGGCAACGTTAATTTAGTACCCTTAATGGTCAACGCATTCTCAGCGCTATGTAGCGGATTTACTATCCTGTTGCTGTTCTGGACAATAACTCATTTAGGACGCAAAATAACAGGCATTGCCATAGAAAAACTTACCGTTGTGCAAACAGTTTCTATCGTAGGCTCAGGTATTGTGGGAGCCTTGGCTTACACGTTTTCTGACACGTTTTGGTTTTCGGCGGTCGAAGCTGAGGTATACGCTATGTCGTCGCTATTCACAGCATTAGTTTTTTGGGCGGTGCTAAGATGGGAAGATGAAGCAGACCAGCGATACGCAAACCGATGGCTAATTTTCATCGCATACTTGATGGGACTGTCAATTGGCGTTCATTTGCTTAACCTTTTGGCAATACCCGCAATCGGTTTAGTTATTTACCACAGAAAAAATCAAAACAACATAACTATCAAAGGCGCAATTTATGCACTAATTGCTTCGGCAGGAGTTTTGTTTGTTATTTTGTACATGATTGTACCCGGAGTTGTGCAGGGCGCTATTTGGTTTGAGTTGATTTTTGTAAAAAATTACGGATTGCCTATGACAAGCGGTATATGGGTATATGCCATACTATTTTTAAGCGCTATTTTGTACGGGCTATGGTACTCAATCAAACACAATAAAAGGGTGCTAAATACTGGACTGCTTGCCTTTACGGTTATTATAATCGGTTTCAGTTCATACGCGTTAACAATTATTCGTTCTTCTGCAAAACCGCCAATGAATCAAAACAATCCTCAAAATATATTCAATTTGCAGCGTTATCTGAATAGAGAACAGTACGGTTACCACCCTCTGTTTGTAGGTCCATACTTCAATTCGCCTGCGATAGATATAAAAGAAGGCAACATGCAGTATTTAGTAAAAGACGGACAATATGTAGAAATAGGACCTAAAACAGACCACATTTTTAGAGCAGGAACAACAACCGTTTTTCCGAGAATGTACAGCCGACAATCCTCACATATTTCAGGCTACAAACAATGGGCAAACATCCCCGAAAGGCAGCCTGATGACAGAATACCAACTTTCGCGCAAAATCTTCGATTTTTCTTTAACTACCAAGTAGGACACATGTACATGCGATACTTCATGTGGAACTTCGTTGGTAGACAAAACGATATACAGGGGCATGGAGGACCTCTCAACGGAAACTGGATTTCGGGAATAAAAATAATAGACGAAGCGCGATTAGGTCCACAGGATATTCCTGACAGTATGAACAATCGCGCAAGAAACACCTACTATTTTCTTCCACTTATTTTAGGACTTGTAGGTATGGCATATCAGTGGCAGCGCAACAAGCCCGACTTTTGGGTAGTTATGATGCTTTTCTTCATGACCGGACTCGCAATAGTCGTTTACCTTAACCAAACACCATACCAGCCGCGAGAACGGGATTATGCCTACGCAGGTTCGTTCTACGCCTTCGCAATATGGATAGGATTAGGAGTGATGGCTATAATTGAAACCATTCCCGAAAGATTTAGAAACAAAAATTTTGCAATGGCAACGCTAATGATATTGCTATTGCTTGTGCCGGGAATAATGGCAAAAGAAAACTGGGACGACCACAACAGAGCAAGACGCTACACAGCGCTGGACTTTGCATACAATTACCTGATTTCTACGGAGCCAAACGCCATAATTTTTTCTAATGGCGACAACGACACCTTCCCGCTTTGGCACCTCCAAGAAGTAATAGGCGTTCGCACCGACGTTCGCGTTTGTAATCTTAGTTATCTTTCCGCCGACTGGTATATTGAGCAAATGCAGCGCGCCGCGCACGAATCTGCGCCATTGCCAATCGCGTTTGCACGAAATCAGTACATAACAGGCACAAGAGAACAATTGTTTATTAACGAACTTGAACAATTAAGAGGCGGATTTGCCGATTTGCGACAGGTAATGGACTTTGTACGCAGTGATGACATTAGAACAAAAGGAGCATGGTTGGGTCATCAAAACGGAGGATTTCTTTGGTCGGAACAACTTAGAGAAGAATTTGGACTTGCACAATTTTCAGATGTTTTAGAAGATTTTTTACCAACAAAAAATTTCAAAATTCCGGTAGATAAAGAAAAAGTTATAGCAAACGGCACAGTAGCGCTGAAAGATACCGCCTTCATTGTAGACGAAATCCAATGGACTTTGAGAGGCGAAGGAAGCGGAAGAAGTGAACACATATTCAAAAATTCAATGATGGTGCTCGATATCTTGGCTAACAATAATTGGGAACGTCCAATATATTTTGCTATCACTGTTCCACCCGAACATTTTATGAATCTTCAGGACTTTTTCCAAATGGACGGCATGGCATATCGTCTTGTGCCTGTGCATACATCAGATACGGGCGGCGTATATGCAGACAAATTATACGACCTGATGATGAATCAATTCAGATGGGGAAATGTAAGCGACCCAAGAGTGTATCTTTGCGAAACAAACACGCGCTTATTAACAAGCAAACGTGGCAATTTTTCTAGATTAGCAAGCGCGTTAATAGCTGAAAATAAAATCGATTCGGCAATTATGGCTCTCGACCGCGCCTTTGAAGTAATTCCTACCTACCAGTTGCCGATAAATATCATGGACTGGGGGCTTTTAGAGCAATATTACAAAGCCGGAGCTAAAGAAAAGGGTGATGCGCTCGCCGAAGAAATGTTTGCGCAGATTACCGAAGAAATTGATTATCTAAAAAGCTTTCCAAGACAATTCTCAAACAGCCTTAGAAGAGATGTGGAACGCAGGGAGACAATGTTGTACTTGGTGTGTAGAATAACAAGGCAACATTCGCCACAACTTTTCGATAGATATAGCACGTACTGGAACAGGCTATTCCCGGGCGAGCCATTTGAAAATATGATGATGTTTGACGATGAAATCGAAGAATGGGATTATTCTGAATAAGAACAAATAACACATGTTACGATTCTTTCGTTCGTCAAATACTGTCACAATCGTGATAATTTTGCTGATAGGCTTGGTTGTTTGGCTATACAAACCTGATACAATCGAAACAGCAGTACCGGAAACATATGGAATGTTCTTGTTTACCGCGTTGACAGAATGTGTCGTAAACACGCCTTTAGTTGCAAACGTGGCAGGACTCTTTATGTTCCTCGCAGCTGCAATTATGCTCGTTATTGTGAATGTTAGACTAAATTTGATTGATAAAATATCTTTCATGCCCACATTGTGCTATTTCCTGCTTATTGGAGGAATGCCCGAAATACACCTGTTCAGCCCCGAAGTAATAGCAACAGTCATAATTATTGCCGTATTCATTATCCTGATGAAAACTTTAGATAAAGAGACGTTATCGTACAATTTTTTTAAAGTATCAGCATTAATTTCTTTCGGAACATTCTTTTATCAATACATGTACGTTTACATGTTTGTTGTGTGGTTTATAATAGCTTTTTGGCGTCCCGGCTATTGGCGCGAATGGGTTTTATCAATTCTCGGATTTGTTCTGCCTATATTCTTTGCTTTTTGCTGGTTTTATCTTGTTGATGATGCTCCTGCACGAATAACGAGCATATTTGAACAAATGCTTAGCATACAACGAAATGCGATACATTTATCAACTTCGGCAATAGTGTTTTTATCAATTATTGGGCTGTTGACAGTATTAACATTTTTGTATTCAGCATTTTATATAAGCTCCAAAAAAACTGTTGTCAGAACCGGTTATTATGTGCTGATACTAATAGCAATAGCTACAATAGGTATGATATCAGTTATTCCTGATGCGTTCCCTATGGCGTGGTACTTGTTATCGTTTCCGCTGTCATTCGTAATTTCATGCTATCTCGCCTCAGTCAAATCAATTCGCTGGGGAACAGTCGTATTTGCCGTCTTCTTAGCCTGCGTCGTAGTAGTGCAAATATTGTGAATCATTTTTTTTTGAAATCGTTTGTAATTTTCAAAAAAAAACTCTAACTTTGCAAAAAAAATTATTTCGAAAAAAATAAAAAAATCTAAAATTAAGTAATGACTAATGAAAAACAAAAAAATAACAACTGTTTCCGGTCGCATAGTATCTGACAATCAGAATGTCCAAACAGCGGGATATCGCGGTCCGATGCTTCTTCAAGACCCTTGGTTTATGGAAAAGATTGCGCATTTTGACCGTGAAGTAATCCCCGAACGACGCATGCACGCTAAGGGCTCAGGCGCGTATGGCGTCTTCACTGTAACGCACGATATCACTAAATATACTTGCGCTTCAATCTTTTCGGAAATAGGAAAAAAAACTGACTGTTTTGTACGTTTCTCAACCGTAGCCGGAGAACGTGGCGCAGCTGATGCAGAGCGCGATATTCGCGGTTTTGCTATAAAATTCTATACAGATACAGGAAATTGGGATTTAGTGGGCAATAACACGCCCGTGTTCTTCCTTCGCGACCCAATAAAATTTCCTGATTTGAATCATGCTATAAAACGCGACCCACATACAAATCTTCGCAGCGCTAACAATAACTGGGATTTTTGGACACTTTTGCCCGAAGCGCTTCATCAAATTACCATTACTATGAGCGATAGAGGTATTCCGTATTCGTACAGACACATGCACGGCTTTGGTAGCCACACATTCAGTTTCATAAATAAAGAAAACGTTAGAACTTGGGTAAAATTTCACCTGAAAACTGTGCAGGGAATTAAAAATCTTACCGACAGCGAAGCAGAAGCTTTAATTGCTAAAGATAGAGAATCGCATCAACGCGACTTATTCGAATCGATTGAACGTGGCGACTTTCCGCGTTGGGAATTTAAAATACAGGTGATGACAGAAGACAGAGCAAATAATTACCGGATAAATCCGTTTGACCTGACAAAAGTTTGGTCGCAAAAGGAATTTCCGCTGATAGACGTTGGTGTCTTGGAACTGAATAAAAATCCTGAAAATTATTTTGCCGAAGTAGAACAATCAGCATTTAATCCTATGAACGTGGTTGATGGAATAGGCTTTTCGCCAGATAAGATGCTACAGGGACGACTGTTTTCGTATGGTGACGCTCAGCGTTATCGTCTCGGCGTAAATCATCATCAAATTCCGGTAAATATGCCACGTTGCCCGTTTCATGCCTATCATAGAGATGGCGCAATGCGTATAGACGGAAACTACGGCTCTACGTTAGGCTATGTGCCAAATAGTTATGGAGAATGGGATGATTCGCCCGACAGAAAAGAACCACCGCTCAAATTACAAGGCGACGCATACAATTACAACGAGCGCGAGTATGATAACGATTATTACAGCCAACCACGAGACCTTTTTCTTCTTATGTCGACTGAGCAAAAAAATGCACTTTTTGAAAATACAGCAAGAGCAATGGGGAACGCCGAATTATTTATAAAGCAACGTCACGTAAAAAACTGTAGCAAAGCCGACCCAGCATACGGCGAAGGTGTCGCAAAAGCGCTTGGAATAATATTTTATAAAGCTTTGTTGTCTAAAAGATAAAGAAAAAACGCCCGTGCAAAGCCACGTCTCAATTTTTACGTTTTTATGTTTGTAGAACTCGCACTTCGGCGCTTCGGTTGCAGAGAAAGTCCGCAATAACGTGCTGATGCTAACGACTAACGACTAAAAACTATTCGCTCTTCACCACTTCCGCCGGATTTTCAATGCTCGACCTGTACACTTGCCATCCTACGCAAAGAACGATTACCAACGCCATAACCAAAACAATAGACAAGTATATCCAAACGGGAATACTTGTGCGGGTGACATAGTTTTCCAGCCAGCGCTGCATAATGGAGTAACCCGCCGTAAAAGCAATCACAGCCCCTATAAGCAGTAACAAAAAATATTCTTTTGCGAAGGCAGTGAGGATATTCCTGACTTCGTCACTTGAAAAAAGTGATTTTTGAAAACCCTTGCTATTAGCGGATTACATAATTTGCGTCACCTTTTTTGGGTGACGCAAGCGAAAAAGTAGTATCTTTGTGGCATGTTTGTACGT
>Ga0099364_10008013_pt1 | contig 14961 bp, 11 predicted proteins | sample TergutTh196P3_FD_73070 | JGI IMG/M metagenome (GOLD analysis project Ga0099364, IMG submission 73070) | Microcerotermes parvus P3 segment gut microbial communities from Pointe-Noire, Republic of the Congo - Th196 P3 | ecosystem: Host-associated > Arthropoda: Insects > Digestive system > Gut ... | reverse complement strand
CGTCAGAATGTATTGATTGACCAGTCGTGGATAATCCTTGCCTCTTCCTTCACCCACGGTTGGAGATTTTTCACAAAATCGCGTTCGATTCGAGTATAGTCATTCATGGAGTACGCCTCCTATAAAAGTTGAGAATGGAAAACACCGTAAAATGCCCTACTTTACGATTCGAAAATTTTCTGGACAGCGATGGTCCTTGGCGGCGAGTTGGAGTAAGGCAAAAAGCCGATGTTGACCGACGATGACGTTGCCATTGGCGGCAATCTTGACGCCGTCAAGGAGTCGGGCGATAGTCGCTGGGCCGAAAAGATCAGCAGGGTATTTGACGTCCCAGACTTGGGAAACGGTCGGGAGAGGGTTCATAGTGACCTCCGTTAGGGGAAAAGGGTGAATTTTGAGATTGACGGGATTCAAATGGTTTCGGTGCCCAGGCGGGGATGCGCCCGCTGGGATCAATCTCCAATCGCATACGACGGATTTCCCGCAAGCCTTCGAGATGCTCCGGCAACAGGAAAAATCCTTCGTAGGCAATACAGAGATTTTCGTTTTCATAATCTTCGTGTTCGTTCATTGTTTTCGGCATACACGTACTTTCAGCGCACGGTGTAAGGTGTACTTTCCGTTAGAAAAATCGTTTTCAGAAAACGATTAGTTCCGATTGCATGTCGATGGCCGGGCGGATTCCCTTCCATCAACACGCGGGAATTTTACCCGGAGCGATTTTTGCTACATATAATCTGTTGCGAAACGAAAATCAAAGAGGGGGTACAGAGCATCAATCACTCCCGAACGGTATAAGCGAGCGGCGTAGCAGGATTGTCGGAAGAACACAACTCCGGCAAGACGGCGTTGTGGGATGAGATGGAATTTTTGAGATGCAATTCCTTCTGAAGATGGAGGTAATTCCTTGGCCTCTCGACCTGCGGATTAGGCAGAAATCGCAGGATAAAACAGTGATAGACCGCCGAATAAGAAACGGCCCACGGCATATCGCATTTTGCGAAATCGCCGTTGATCCGGCTGGCGAAGTTACGTAGCGATCCCTCAACGGGAAGCGCATTCATATCCCACAGAGCATCGAGTTTAAGTACGTTATCGTACTCGCAAAGATCGAGAACATTGACAACGCCGGTGAGAGAAGATGCCAAGCGCCGGATCAGATTGTATCTGTACGCCGAGAATTTGCCTGACTTATCGTTACAATGAATTTTCCGATCTTGCTCGAACAGAAACTTAGGGCGATTGAAGTATTCTTCAGGATGCCTTGCGATTGGAAGAGAGACGGGAACGACGGGAAGACTGAATTCGGCGGCAAACGCTACCAGTCTTTCCGACTCTTCGTCGAGCGTATCAAAATGATAGTCGGTGAAATGCATGGATATTGTTGTCAATCACGGCGTTGAAACAAAACATCCATGCGTTAATCGACGAACGATAGAAGCGACTATTGAAATGTTTGCGATCCAAGCACTTACCATTGTAAGTTTGTAGAAAACGCAGAAAGTAAGTCTTCTGGTGGAGAGTGCAGAGGATCGAAGCAACACTAAATTCTGACACGACATTGTTGCCAGTGAAAAGCGTCCACATTTGAAATTGTCATTTCAGAGCACAATTGACATTTGCGTACCTTTCGGATTGCCTTGGTGTCGGATCAAGAGCGTTTTGGAAGCGTCGTCCCATTGCCATGCGTCCGATGGTTCACCGTCGATCCGCACCGCCGATGGTTTTGCGTCGAGCAACAGTCGGACGGCGTTGGCAATGCGGGTCGGCGTTTCAAGTTGAAATTCCAGTCCGTCTCCGGCAACCGTCCAATTTTCAATGCGTCCCGATGCCGCTAACGCCGCCGGTGCCGTTGCGGTAACTCGATCCAAGTCAAGCAGCCAGAATTGACGGTCAGGCTCGATGGATACTTCGTTTTTAACGGTCAGTTCCGATTCAAACAGATCAATGAAACGCCCCTTGAGAACGAGCGGTTCATCACTGACGGATTCACGCAAGACCGCTCCGATCAGATACGGACCACGCCGTAATAGAAAATAATTCCGTTCGACAAAATCCGCTCCCGATGCCGCAGAGGCACTCCGAATCAACGCACGATAATCGTTTCCCTGATCCTTTCCACGTGAGTAAAAGGCCGGATGCTTTCGTTCGACGAACAACTTGCCGTTGCCGACATCGTAAACGCCTTCATCGGGATTCGGTTCCCTACCGAGCGATTCGAACAGGTGCTCCGATGGCGAAGTGTATGTTTTGATCGCTTGCGGCGAGTTCCACCAATCCACGGCTTGGTGAAACGGATCGGTGTCTGCGCCGACATAAACCAGCGAACCGCCGCGCCGTATCCAGTCGGCGAGAACCGCATGGAAACCGGGCGAATAAGGTTTTTGGAATTCGTAACTCAATACAAGGACCTTGTAACGGTCAAGATAGCCGGGATAACGTAACGTGTTTTCGAGCAAAGTCGGGCGAACGGGCACTCCGTGCTTGACCAGCGGCAATGTCAAGCCGAAAAAACCGGCAAGCGTATGGATTTCGTCCCGTGCCGGTCGCGTCGGATCATTTTTATGCTGTACGGAGCCGTCGCGGACATGCGGTTCGGCACGTTGGAACATCGCCGAATCGCTGATGATGACTCCGATTCCGTCGGTTGCGCCATGCCAGTCGATTTCGGACTGGTCCATATCGCGAAGTTGGTTGAACACGGTCAACAGCATTGTCGCATAGTCGCCGGGGATCGGCTGCGCATCGGGTGATCCGGCAGGGTAGCGGCCCCTGAAAACACGGGCTGGCCAAGGACAAACTTCGTAATAGTGCGTGTCCGGTGCCAACAGCGAAGCGACCAAGGTGCAAATATAGTTGCGTCGATAATCGTCCCAATCGTATTTGGGACTGTCCTCAATCGGATCGGCGAGCAGATACATCCGTTTGCCCGATCCGCGTGCGAGTTCCTGCATACAGCCATATTCGAGGAATGCGCCTTCGAAGGTCCGCTGCTCTCGGCGTCCTTCGTAGATGTTCGCCGTGCGGGCCGTGCCGGTCCAAGTTTGGCAGATCAATCCGTCCACACCCGGCAGATCGAGCAGCGCCGATTCGGGACTGACGATGTTCCACTGCGTATAATTGATTAAACTGTGTGTCGGCACGTAAAATTGCAGTGTGCGACCGTGTTTGAGCAAGGTATATTCCTTGAGCGATTCGGACAGTTCGGCAATTGTACGTCGATAAAGATAGTGTTTGAGTTTACTGGCACGATATTGGGCGTCGCAGGTTTCGTTCGGATTTTGCCACGGTTCATTGTAGAAAACTTGCCAGGCGCGTTTGAATGCCTCCGAATATCCGGCTCTTGCCCAAAACTCCGGCTCTTCGAGATGTACGGCCAAGGCACCGGCATCAATCGCTTTTTTCAGACCGACTTCGAGGAAGCGTCCGAACGAAATGGACGGCACCATATATGGTACTCGCGGTCCGTGATTGATTTCGCCTCTCGCATCTCGCTGGCCTTGATCCCAATGATTGATGCCATCAAAGTGTCCGTCGAGATACTCGGTGTAGTGTCCCCACGAAATGCCGGCCATCATGTGCAAAACGTACCCTGCTTCCGTGTAGGAATCCAGTGCGGCGAGTTCCCGTTCCGAAATGCCATAAGGCATTGCGACATCCGTGCGCAGATCGAAGTCGGGCATAACCGGCCCATGCTGTTGGAAACTCGTCCGTTCGAGCGAACGCGGCCACAACAGATATGGCATCGGTTTTCGTGTTGGTTCCTCTGCGGAAATGTGAAGGGATGGCAGGAAACAAGCATAAAACGCAATCGTTAGGAAGAGCTGTCGGATCATGGTTCTTTTAGAAGTAAAAGATCGTTCGCACTATCGCACTGTAGTGTACCGACACGCGGTTCGGTTACAAGCGATACTTCCTAATTGTGTCGAGCAGTGCAAGAATATTGTCGATCGGAGTATTGACAAGGACATTGTGTATCGTGTTAAAGACGAATCCGCCGCCGGGCGCAAAAATGTCGATTCGCTCCTTGACCGCGATACTTCCTAATTGTGTCGAGCAGTGCAAGAATATTGTCGATCGGAGTATTGACAAGGACATTGTGTATCGTGTTAAAGACGAATCCGCCGCCGGGCGCAAAAATGTCGATTCGCTCCTTGACCTGATCACGCACTTCGTCGGGAGTGCCAAACGGCAATGTCTTTTGCGTGTCCACTCCGCCGCCCCAAAAAACAAAACGGTCGCCGTATTCTTTTTTCAACCATTTTGCGTCCATCCCCTTTGCGGAACACTGAACGGGATTCAAAATATCAAACTCGGCCTCCGCAATGGCGTCCAATAACGGAGCGACGCCGCCACAACAGTGCATAAACGTCTTCCAGTTCGTATTCCGGTGAATCCATCCGTTGACTCTTTTTTGGTACGGCAAATACAGTTCCCGATACGCCTTTTCGGACAAAAAGGGTCCGTTTTGCGTGCCGAAATCCGTACCGTTCGTCTGAATGATCGAAATGCGATTGCCGACCGCTTGATACAATCTTTTGAGATTTTCAACGGCGATCTCCGCTTGGTATTCGAAAACGGCCCGGATGAACGGTTTTCGTGCCGCAGTGCTTACATACCATTCCGTGACGTCGCGGATGCCTTTCGGTCGCTTCAAAAAAGTTGCCGGGACAAGCGAAATATCGCCGAACGTCAGTCCCCCCATTCCGCAAAAAACGGCACGGTCCGATAGTTCCGACAGTCGTTCCGCTTCCCGACGATAATGATCGAAAACGGCGTCGTCGAACACAACGAATTCCTCGGTGTTGTCTTCGACTCGCAGTGCCGTTTCGTCCAACGGTTCCTGCCGGATCATCGCATCGAAAAAACTTCCGCCGCGTGGCATCACTCCGGACGGCGGAACGGAACGGTCGCCGCCGGGATATTGAAACAGGCGTCCATCCGGTTCGAATTCCGTATTGAAGTCGATGGGAACAAGCGTCGGCGTTCCGTCAGGCCAGACAAACTTTTTGTATTCGATGGCCGGATAGCCGAACATCGTCCCCGGTCCTTGGAGCGGCACCGCGTCGCAACCGATGTAATCACCGAGATCGTCGGCAATTTCGCCCAGCATTTGATAGGGTTCGACGACCTTCACCGGCGTTCCCGGCGGGTCCAGTTTGAGTGCTTGACGAAGCCGATAAACGACGCCGACGTGAATACCCGTTTGGGAACCGCCGCCGAAATCTATCGGCAAAACGTCAGGTTCTTCGTGCCTGCAAGCCGTTTCGATTCGTTCTCTGGGCGTTACCCGCCGTTCAAAGTGTTTCAGCATGTGATTGGTTTACAAAGAGGGCGTTGCTGTTTTTTCGTCGCTGCCGAGGAGTTCCCGTTCGATTTGCTCCAGTGATTTCCCTTTGGTTTCGGGAATCCGACAAGCAATGAAGACGAACCCGACGAGGCAGATGACGGCATAGAGAACGAATGTTCCTGCCGTGCCTAACAGAGCCGTCAACGGTGGAAAAGTGTACGTCAGGATAAAACAAGCGATCCAAAGGGCGGCGGTCGAAATCGATACCGCTTCGCTTCGAATCCTGTTCGGAAATATCTCTGCGATCAGCACCCAGGTAACCGGAGCAAGGGAAAGGCCGTAAAAGACAAGAGCCAAAAGGACCGGCGCAACGACGACCATACCTTTGAACCCGAAAAAACAGGCGGCGGCGATCAAAAGATGACTCAACGCAATTCCGGCGCAACCGAGGAGCATCAGCCTTCGCCGTCCGAATCGGTCGACGGTCTGAATCGCAATAAACGTTGCAAAAAGGTTGACGATACCGGTAAAGACAATCGTGAACATGATCGACTTGACATCGTATCCCGCCGCTTTGAAAATTTCTTCGGCATAATTGAATATGACGTTGATTCCGCTCCACTGCTGAAGGACGGCCAAAAAGCAACCCATCAGGAGGATCAGCGGCATTCCCGGTTGCAAAACTTTAGTGTAACCGGAAAAGACGCCGGACGTCGGTTTTTCCCTATCGATCTGTCGGAGCGATGTCTGAACGGCGGCGATCTCGGCATCGGCATATTGTTCTCCGCCGACGAGACGGAACACCTCTCTGGCTTGTTCCATCAATCCGGCTTTGACCAGCCAACGAGGACTTTCCGGTATCAACAGTACCCCGACGAAGAAAACAACGGAAGGAACGGCAACGGCGGAAAACATCCATCGCCAGGCGTATTGTCCATACCAACTGTCGCGAATCAATTCTTCGGAAAAGCCCGTCGGCATCGAGACGACGATTCCCCAGTTCACTAGTTGAGCCAGCAGGATTCCGATGACGATGGCCAATTGATTGAATGCAACGAGTCGGCCACGGTATTCGGCGGGAGCGATTTCCGCAATGTAGACGGGCGAAAACGCCGCGGCCATTCCGATGGCAATACCACCGGCGATACGCCAAAAGATAAAGTCGTTGAATGCCCACGCCCAGCCGGTCAGTACGGACGAAACGGCAAAGAGGACCGCCGCCAGCAGGAGCATCTTTTTTCGGCCCCAGCGTTCGGACAACGGACCGGTTCCCAACGCACCGACGAGACAGCCGAGGAGCGCACAACTATTCGTCCAGCCCCGGATGTGCTCGGAGTGAATCTCGAAATACTTTTCAAAGAATGGTTTGGCGCCTCCGATCACGACCCAGTCGTATCCGAAGAGAAGACCACCCATCGTCGCAACGAAACAGATTCCGGCAACGTATTTGATGTTCATAGGATATTGGCACTATTGCAGAGATTTTTGCATCAGCGGAACGGATTCGGACGTGTGGGAACGGATCACTGAAATCCGAATCGATTGCGTTTTTTTCGATACGGAAATCGACTTGTCCTCAAAGCGAACCGCCTCTAACGGCGTCACTTCGGCAAGCGGTATTGGTTCGCCGATCATCTTTCCCTGAGCGTCCAGACTTTCCGCCGCCAGAGTGCCCGGAAAAAAGACGCCGAAGCGACCGGAAAAAGAAAGGTTGAGCGAATCGGAGGTTTTCGAAACGACTTTCCACTGCGGCTCGGCGGCGACGATTCCGGCGTCGGTACAGCCGGAAATCACAGGCGTTTTCGTACCGATATTGGCGGCGTTCCAGCGGTAGTCCCAATGATACTCCTCGCCGGGGTTCAGTTCGGCGTAAGGACTGAGAATCTCGCTTTCAAAAACGTACGGATTCGATTTCGGATCGTCCGCACACTCAACGTCCTGATGGTAGGCGTGAAACCGACCGACGCCGTTGAACCAAACTTCGACGGAAGAATCCTCCGGATACTCCTTGTCCTTTTCGAAGCGAAACAGTTGGACGAAAACATTACCTGTTCGCGGATCATGCGTTGCCACCCAACCGCCCGGCGAATCGATTCCGACTTTTCCGACCTGATAGACGTACTTCGCTTCGAACATCCTGCGGTCAGGATCGACGCTGAAACCGGGATGGTCCTTTTCGCCGAAAATCACGTCGTATCCCTTTTCGAATTTGCTCTTCGGATTAACGGGACAAAAAAGATGCAGCCGGTTATAATCCGCAGAGTCCGGAAGCGAAGCGTCCAATTGCAGGTGCGACCAGATTCCCCATCGGATCGGTCGGTCGATGACGTTTTTCATCGACGTAACAAAGCGAACTTGCGTTCCGACCGGATCAAGGGAAAATCTGTTCGTAAATTGGATGCCGGAAAACTCCTTGTCGGGAGGACTTTGCAGCGTTATGGAAACGTTCGACTTTTCGAGAACGGTATAAACGCCGCCGTCGAGAATCGGATCGGGCGGTCCCGGCCATTGTTCCGGACCGGCCCAACCTTGCGGAGCGGGCCAAAGTTTTGCGCCGCCCTGGTTTCCCCAGGTTCCGAGTTTTCCGAGCGTCGTCGGTGGCGGCATCTTGCCGATCTCGTCCGGATTCACATAAAAGAATCCGTGATCGCCGAGTTTGTACTGCAAAATGCGACCGCCGATGCACGGAACGACTTCCAGGGAAATCAGATCACCGGACAATGTGTAGAGCGTCCAATCTCCCAATCGACTTTCCTGGAGAGGCTGAGCCGCTCTACTCAGAGGCGTGATCGTCAACAGAAAAAGGGAAACAACAATGCTGACTCGCTTTGGCATGACACACTGGGTTAAAACTGTGAACCGTATTTTAAGGCACTCCGCGAAAGATTTTCACGCTTCCAATGACTCCCTGAAAACCGGGGAGGGGCGATGGAAGAACTTGTGTTCCTGCGTCCGCTCCGATTTGTGTTCCTTCGTTCGGCAAGCGACCGATCAATGACGGCACCACTTTCGTTGCGACTTCTTCGCCGTTGACATAAAGGGTCATTTGCCGTTTTTCGTCGAGGACACCGCGCAGCGTGACTTGACCGGACGGAATTGCCTTTTCTCCCGTAAGAACCTGTACCGCACCGGACCTCACGGCGAAGACAGGTCGTCCATTCTGTAGGGCCAAAGTGTAACCGACTTGGTTTCCACCACAGGCCACAATGATGCCGTCTTTTTTCTCCGGTGTCAGCGTCGCCTCGACCGTCCAAGCGGTTTGAGCACAATGCAACGAGTCGGAATGCGGTATGTCGACAAAAGACTCACCGTTGAATTTTCGACCGCCTTCCACCAACGGAAGCGTTCCTTCGACGATCAGCAGATTCTCTTTGCCGGAAACATCTGCAATCGGCTCATCCTTTGTGAAATCCAACGCAAGTTTCAGACCGGGCGTTTTGTCCACATTGAATACGGTTCTCGCCGGTCGTGGATCATTGATCACGAATGTGCGTCTGGCCCATTCGGCCCATGCTTCGGACATTTTTGTAACGGTCTCTGGTTGTTGTGCGGCCAAGTCGTTCATTTCCACCGGGTCCGTTGAAAGATCGTACAGTTCCCAAGTCCTTCGATAATTGACCCAGACGAGTTTCATATCGCCTTCCCGGATTCCACGATTGTCTTCGTGTTCCCAGGCGAGCGTTCGCGGTGTGTCCGGCTTTCCTTGGAAGGCGGGAACGAGGCTGCGGCCTTCCATTGAAAGGATCGGCTTTCCATTCCGTTCGGTCGGATAAGCGGCTCCGGCCAGTTCGATGAAGGTCGGCATAAAATCAATAATATGGCCGACGGACGGTTCAAATTCGCCTTTCCGTGCAATGCCTTTCGGCCAATGCGCGATCATCGGCGTCCGAGTTCCTCCTTCGTGAACGTAGTGTTTGTAAAGCCGAAATGGAGTATTGGAAGCGGTCGCCCAGCCGCTGCCGGTGCTGAGATACGTACCGACCAATCCCATCTTTTCCAAGGTTTCGTCCGTATGGGGAGGATGATCTTCGAATCCCCAAGGCATCCATTCGGCGTTCGCTCCATTATCGGACAAAAATAGGATGAGCGTGTTGTCGAGGTCGCCGTTCTTTTTCAAATCGTCGATCACTCGCCCAATGTTTTGGTCCATTCGGTCGACCATTGCGGCGAAAATTGCCATGCGACGCACCAAATCATCCCGGCGATCGGCGTCGATGGAGTCCCACGCCGGATTTTCCTTGTCAACCCAACCGGATTTCTCGCTCGACCCGTTCTTGGGTACATAACTGCGCGGCGTCAAGGGAATATGCTCGTCGATAACGCCGAGTGCCCGCTGTCTGGCGTAACGCTCCTCACGCAGAACGTCCCAACCTTTCAAATAGGTGTCGGCGTATTTGTCGATTTCCTCCTTGGGTGCGTGTAACGGAAAATGCGGAGCCGTGTGCGCAATGTACAGAAAAAACGGCGGTCGCTTGCCGTCGGCGTCCGGCTTTCTCGACTCCGCAAGGAAATCCAGTGCGTAATCGGTAAAAGCGTCCGTGGAGTAGAATTTGTCCGGCTGATACTCCCGTGTCGGACGACCTTCGGGAAGACGTTCGTAGGCATCCCGATTAAAAAACGAGGCGGAATGTCCGCGATGCAGACCGTAGAATTCGTCGAATCCACGCATAATCGGGCCGGACTGTACGTTCATGTGCCATTTTCCGACCATATAAGTACGATAACCGCTCGCCTTGAGAACCTCGGCGGTCGTAACGCAACGGTTTGTCAAAAAGCCTTCGTAGCCGCGGATGTGAGGGGCGTATCCGTCCATTCCTCCCATACCGGCTTGATGGGGATAGAGCCCCGTATTGAGTGCAGCGCGAGTCGGACAGCAGCGGGTGTTGTTGTAAAACTGTTTGAACCGGATTCCACCGGCGGCCAAACTGTCGAGGTTTGGCGTCTTGATTTCGCCGCCATAACAACCGAGATCGGAATAACCAAGGTCGTCGGCTAAAATCAAAACGATGTTGGGACGCGGAACAGATGTGTTTTCCGCTGCAAAAATCGTTCCCGACTGCAGGGGCATCGATAGGACGAAAAAGCATAAAATTCGTTTCATGGTTTTCTCCAAAGCAAGGAAGGATTATTTAATTCAGTGATACGGCGTTGCCATCGCTAACGCTGGTCAATCGCCACATGAGCAGTGGAGGCGTCGTAATCGCAATGGACGACACGGAACCATCGCCTCTGAGAAAGTTTACAATGCCGGGGTGGCGGCTACCGATTTGATACGCACCATTAAGTGAATGTGGGGAGATGACATTCTCCGTGTTCGGATCACCGGGGCTTCGCGCAAACGTGTTATCGTGGCCTACAAGTCGGGCGATATTGAAAGCAAAGCCTTCTGTTGTTGTTATGTGCCATCCGCCGTTCCAAAAGAGGGCGTTTTGAATGGTATCCGTCAGTGCCCACACCGGAATGTGTTTTTCCGAGAAAATCAGTTGGTTGCTTGTACCATCCTGCCAAAAAGCCATTGTGTCACGTAATTCCCATTTGATGATGCTCCGTCTATGCGCATCGGTCTGGCTACCATAGCCGGTCCCTCCCCATAGCGGAGCGGTTGTCCAACTGGAGTGAGGTGTCAGATTTGGCAAACGAAACGGACCGCAAAACCGAGAGGACCCCAAATCCGCACTGCCCGGCGTGCTGTCTGATATAAAAGATTGATAGCGAGCCCATGCTTGTCGTGCCCGCGGACCGAAGTCGGCATCATGCTCGGCAACAAGGGCGACATAATCGGTAAGCGGTCCGGTTGGACCGGCAGTACCGCCTTGCTTATACTTTGTGGACCCGTTACTGGAAGGACAACGATAGGCACTGACGGATCCGAATCCCTCTCTTTCTTGATCGCCAAGAACGTCTTCCCACCAATCACGTTTGCACAGTGTAATGTCGGCATCGTCATAGATTGTCGCTTTACCAAACATATTATATTCCGTTACAGTAATATCGTAGAGTGACTGTTGTTCGAGAAACGGCAGGATGAACATGTGAATCGTCGGGCGATGTTGATAAATGGCAATCGGCGGCAGATACATCTGCGTATCGTGAAAATTGTGGATTGCGAGGCCGATTTGCTTCAGATTGTTTGTGCATTGCGCTCGCCGTGCCGCTTCCCGTGCCGCTTGCACGGCGGGGAGCAACAAGGCGATCAATACGCCGATAATCGCAATGACGACGAGGAGTTCAACAAGGGTGAAGCCTTGCCTATTACGCCCCCCCCCCCCTATTTTGACAGTTGCGTTTCGCATGTCTTTTCTCCTTTAGGAATTGTGAAAAATCGAAGCACACACATTTCTATTTTACAATTTACATGGCATCGAACGTTCATGCGTATCACTACGGAACTTTAACAATGCCGACATCGAAATACTGTCCGCCGACCTTGTTTTGTACGTGAACGGCAATGACGTTTTTTCCCGGTCGGAGCGAGTTCACCGCTGCCAGGCTCATTTCAACGTCCATATAGGTTCCATTGTATCCCGGCAGTTCCGCCGCGAACTTCCCATTGACGTAAACGATGGCGTCTTCGTCGAAGTGAGCCCGCAAAAAGACGTCTCCCGGATTTTTGACTTGTTCCTCCGTCAATTCGAATGACATTCGCAGCCAAAGGCGGCTGCTCAACCATTGGGTGGCGGGAAGGCGGTGAAAACCGGCATAAGGAGGCTCTTCTCTTCCGAACGGAGCGTTTCCGGTTTCCCAATTTGCGTCGGCGAAATCAATTTCGAACCAAGTCGCCGTCGGTTCGTCTTCCGTGTATTTCCATACTTGCGGCGAGTTTTCGGAGGTCGGCAATAAAACCTGCTCCAAGCCGGACTCCGGTGTCAAGTCGTCTTCATCGAGAATAATGTGTCGAAAATAATGATAATCCGCATCTTTGTAGTGTGTCCCATCGGCACGAATTAAGTCGTGTTGCCAAAGTTTCGGCGTGCCTTCCCTGCTTCCGTGATGCAGGTAGGTCTGCGTTCGGCCTTCGACGAGTCCCCAATGATACGCCGCGACTTTGTGTTTTTTGAACAGCGGCAACACGTTTCTTGGCGTGTTACCCGCTTGGCGGAACATCCATTCCGTGCAGACGACGGGTCTTCCCGACTCGGCACAACGTTTGATTTTCGATTCCAGTCGAGCGTTGTTGTCGTATCCGTGAAAGGAAGCAATGTCGGAAATATCGAGGAGCAATTGGCTTTTCTCACTGGCGAAGTCGTCCCAAAGCCCCGTCGTAAGAGGCTGGATCGGTTCCATTTCCCTTGCCCAGGCAAAGGCCGATTTGATTAACTCGACGTGTTTGTCATGCGGTTCGTTGTAGAGGTCCCAAATCACGATCCGCTTGTCGTTGGCGAACGTTTTGACGATGTCTTGAACGTATGCTTTCAACTTCGGCCATGCTGTTTTGTCTGCTATCGTGGCGGGATGAGGGCTTTGTACCCAAGCACTGTTGTGGACGCCGGGAATCGGATCGGGCTGTTTGCCGAGTTTGGGGACAAATCGAGAACCGCAATCGTCCAACAGGATCGGCATCACAGTAATTTTGTGTTTTTCCGCGATGTCGAGGAAGGTTGCAAAATTCTTTTTGAGAGCGTCCGGCTCGCTCTCCCAGACGAGGTAATTAAGAAAAACCCGAACGGAATTGAGTCCCCATTGATGCGCCAAGGCCAGTTCCCTATCGACGGTTAGCGGATCAAACGATTCGTTTTGCCACATCTCAATACCGTTGATGGCGGTACTCGGCAGAAAATTACATCCGACGACCCAGGGTTGTGCGGCGTACCATTGGTTCGCTTTTTCCACAGGCCATTGGCCCGGTTACAAAGCGGGTTCTGCCGCAAAAGCATTGGACAGTGTCAATGCCAACAGTTCCGTCGACAGCAATGCTATTGGAAATTTCATGAGGATTGACTTGGTTTGACGAATTGTACTCATACCACACAAATCTACGTTGGACGTTCGAGAAAAACAATGCACAATTGCGCAAAATAATTGTCTTTTTGCGAAAATCGCTCTCACCGTCGTGCAAGCGGGTGAGCAAGCCCGCCTACTCGACCGGTTCGATCAAATTTCCATACTTAGGGTTCCGCCAAAACAACTGACTTGTTCGGAAACTTCAAAATCGTCATTCCCACGAAGGCGGAAATGACGGTGGGGTAGGTTATGAAACAGGTCTAGTCGAAATGACGGAGCACAGCTTCTCCGAGGGGGAGGGGATGGCGGATTGAAGTCCAAACAGGTACTCCGGCTTCCTGCTTAACGGAACATTTCTCGGAATTGCGGTTCTCCTTCGAGAAATCGAATTCGAACGGCAACGGCACGGAACGGTTTGCCGCCAAGTGCATCGGACTCGCCGAGTTTGACGAGGTCTTTCATCGTACAAACCGAGATGTCAACATCGGATTTCGCGGCAAATTCCGCAAGGCGAGCCTGATCGTCCGCCGTGAAGCGGTGATGATCCGGAAACGAAATGAGATCGACGACTTCGGCTCCGCAATGCTCCAAGGTCGCTCGAAAGGCAGCGGGATTGCCGATGCCACAGAAACCGAGAACCCGCCGTCCGCAGAGTTCCGCAACATCGAATTCCTGCCGGGAAGGCGCAACCAGCGAAAACGGAATATGGGCAACTTCTCCCCAAACGGCATCGGGAGCAAGATTTAGAACACGTTCGCGGATACGCCGCCGTTCGTCTTCGGTGATTCGGTCGGTACGAGATAACAGTACGGCATTCGCCCGACGGAGCGACTTAACCGATTCTCGGAGCGTTCCGCGCGGAAAAATTCGGTCGAAGCCGAAGGGTTCCAAAGCGTCGAGCAAAACGATGTCCCAATCCCGTGCAATGCGCCGATGTTGGAAGGCATCGTCCAAAATCAAAATATCGGCATCGCCGTTTCGCAAAAATTCTTCGGCAGCGGCAACACGGTTCGGATCCTGCCGATGCGGAACCCTCGGAAAACGAAAAGCGAGTTCCAAAAACTCGTCGTTGACACCGTTCTTTGCTTTGCCGTAACCGCGGCTGATGATTCCCGGCTTTCGACCTTGATCGAGAAAAAATTGGACGAGCCAAGCGACCATTGGCGTTTTTCCAGTGCCGCCGAGCGTTAGGTTGCCGACCGAAACAATCGGAATCGCCGATCGCTGTGTACGAAAAAGTCCGTTATCATAACAAAGGTTCCTCGCAGCAACGATCGTTGCGTAAGGAATCTCAAGAACGCCAAGCCCGACACGGAGTAACGCCGCCGCCAAGCCGTGATGTTTGCCGCCGATTAACTCCCGAAAGTCCATACGAGTCATACGAAAGTTGTGTCCTCACCACGCCAGAGGTTCCCACGCCGGAGCGAGGACATCGAGCAATTGTCGAAAGCGTTCGTATTTGCGACGATAAACCTCGGCAAGCGATGTGTCCGGTTCGTGAGTCTGACCGATCTTGACCATTGCGCGGCACGCCGATTCGTAAGACCGAAATTCACCGGCGGCAACGGCGGCACAGATCGCGGCACCGAGACAACCGAGTTCCGTCCCCGTCGGAACCTCAACACGAGTCTGAAAAATGTCGGCGAACATTTGCGTCCAAAATTTGCTTGCCGTACCGCCGCCGGTTAATCGTACCGTTTCCGGCTTCGGACGGAATTGTAACAGTTTTT
>Ga0099364_10008012_pt1 | contig 14962 bp, 12 predicted proteins | sample TergutTh196P3_FD_73070 | JGI IMG/M metagenome (GOLD analysis project Ga0099364, IMG submission 73070) | Microcerotermes parvus P3 segment gut microbial communities from Pointe-Noire, Republic of the Congo - Th196 P3 | ecosystem: Host-associated > Arthropoda: Insects > Digestive system > Gut ... | reverse complement strand
TAGAGACAATACGTATTCGGAGGCGAACTGTCGGGAAAAAAATCGAAAAATTTGTCAAAAATCCGTGAAACATGTTAACGGACTGCCCCCGTAGGCGGGGCGCTCAACTATCCCTTTCTTTTTTTTCTACGATGGGGTACAATGCGGTGCAACATTACCGTGTGGTCAAAACTAATTATGCAGAACATAGAACAAGATGCACAATTTGCGGCTGAGTTTCATGCCGATGTCGATGCCGAAAAGGTCGCCGAAGTCTATGCCGAGGCGTATCTTAACGCCGTTACTGGTCAAGGCGGTTCCCTTGACGATGCCGTCGCCGAATTTGCGTCGCTCATCAATGTTCTGAAAGCCCAGCCTCAATTTGAATCCGTGCTCGCTTCCGCAATGGTGGCAACCAACGAAAAAGTTATCCTGCTGGAAAAAGCCGTCGCTGCAAAAGCGAGTCCCCTCTTTTGGAACTTTTTACAGATCGTTGCCAAGCGGAACCGACTCGACCTTCTCTTGCCGATTTTTGTTCAAACGCAAATCCTGCGGAATGAGCGGCAACGGCGAATTCCGGTTACGATCACCACGGCAACGGAAATTGATCCGCAGCTTTTCTCTGCTCTTTCCGAAAAATTGCGGGGAGCGCTCGGCGGAGCACCGATGATCCGTTCGGTCATCGATCCCAGCGTCCTAGGCGGTTTGGTAGTGCGAGTCGGCGATACAGTATATGACGCATCCATTTCGGCACAACTGCAAAACGTGTGCCGTCAGATGATCGAACGCAGCGCACAGGAGATCCAAAACAGAAGGGAAAGTTTTCGAGCGGAATAGTTCTCACAGAACCGCGTTCGTAAGAATGCACAGTTGTTTTATGCATTCTTACAAATGTAGCTCTGTGCGATTGCTGTATATTTCCCCCAATGTTATTACAACGCACTCCAACCGGTTGGACTGCCGAAACTCCTGCCAAGATCAATCTCTTTTTCGAGGTGCTCGGCAAGCGGAAGGACAATTTCCACGAAATTGTGTCGGTCGCTCTGCCGGTTTCGCTCTTCGATACGTTAACATTCGAGTTGACCGAAGAGCCGCATATCTATTTCGAGTGCGTCGGCAACGCCGACGTTCCGCTTGACGATACCAACCTCGTTGTGCGGGCGGCAACGTTGATTCAGCAGCGTTATCAGGTTCGGCACGGAGCGGCAATCCGATTGACGAAACGGATTCCCAGTCAAGCGGGGCTGGGCGGCGGTTCCACCGATGCCGCTGCCGCTCTTCGGTTGGCGTGCAAGACTTGGAACCTCGACGTTCCCGACTCCGAACTGCTGCCGATAGCCGCCAGCATCGGAAGCGACTGTCCGATATTTTTCTACGATGTTCCGACGATCAGCACTGGACGCGGCGAACGTATCCAACCGTTGCCCCCTGTGCCGCCGCTTTGGTTTGTCCTCCTTAAACCGCCGGAGGGTCTCGCCACTGCCGCCGTTTATACCGAGTGTATGCCGCTCCATGATGGACAATTCCGCCGACCGGAAAAATTACTGGCAGCACTGACAAGCGGCGGCATAGACGAGATTGGACAGCATCTTTTTAATCGTTTGGAAGCACCGGCACAAAAACTTTGGCATCGGTTCGGCGAAATCAAGGATCTGCTGTTCTCGGCTGGTTGTCTTGCCGTCCAAATGAGCGGCAGCGGTACGGCGTTCTTTGGACTGTGCGAAAATGAAGGACGGGCAAAAGAAGTGTTTCAGCGTCTTCGTGATGTATCGGCAGGAGAGGACGAAACCTTTTTGGTACGCGCAGAACATACAGGGCGGTGTTCGTCAGTCCGTTAACAAAAGGGAAAAAGGGAACTTCTATACTGCAAACGGGTAACGTTTGGATTGACAGTGTCGATATAGAATTGCATGCGAAGTTAAATACTTGTGCGGTATTATCGCGTCATAGCGATTTGGGGAGCGCGTTATGTGTTCTCTATCATTAAGTCGATGGGACGCTAGACTTTGTTGGGGTAGCCCAAAGCCCCGCGATTTTTACTTTTAACAAAACAAAGCATGATGAAACAGATATTGTATTTAATTTTGATATTGTTATTGGCGGTGTGTCCCGTGTATAGTCAGGGTTGGGCGTGGATTATAAGCCGGGCGATTTGGTTTTTACAGGATTGCCTAGTTTTCGCAGACGAATTTTTGCGGCGATTCGTTCTGCTGGCGTTGAGCGTTGGGAGAAGTTGTTTACGAATTTGCGTTCGAGTTGTATAACGGACATGGTTGAGCGTAAGTATTCGGAGAAGTTTTTGGATGCGATGTTTGGTAATAGTGCGTTGGTTCGTAGTCGTTATTACATTCAATTTCGGAAGGATCGGGAGTATACGAGGGCATTGGAGAAGAATGAAGTTTTGCGTAAAATATCGGTTGAGAGTGATGCTGAAATCGACATAGATTCGTTGCCGAAAGAGGTTCTTTTAGTGTTGAGGGATTTATTAGTAAATCGGTTTGGCATTGGTAAACAAGCGGGTTGAGGGCTGATTTACTAATAAAATAATTTTTACCTATGTTGTCCATTTTGCCCATTTCCGTAAAATCCCTTGTTTTCAAGGGTGCGATTTTTGGGAATTTTGTCATTTTTTGCATTTTAGCCCTTGACATAGTCCATTCCGGCTTTTGTTAACGCTGAACAAAAGCCGGAATGGAGCAACGCGCAATGACGGCAACGGGTATGAAACTTTCCGGCGAAAGCCTTATACAACATGTCTGCTATACTGTTGCACGTTTAGCCATAATTCTCGAAAGTCTTTCTTCTTCCTTATTAGAAGCGTAACTGATTGTGAGCAACGTTGCCGCCCAAGATGATTGTTCTGCTGTACGTGACAGTTGGAAAAAATTGAGTACTGCCGGAGAACACAGGAAAAAAACTTTCAACGTTGTACAAAAAAGTATACGTATATCGAGTCCCAACGAACAGTGTTCGATGTAATCGAAGTCGAACACCAGCTTACGCCGGACGTCATTCAGGTCAAAGTCGGCTTCCTGATTGAGCTGTGCCAATCCAGTTAATCCTGGTTTTATGTAGAGTCGGTATGCGTATCCGTCAATTCTTTTTTCCAGTTCGGCGACGAATTCGGGGCGTTCCGGTCTCGGACCGACAAGAGCGATATCTCCTTTCAGAACATTGTACAGTTGGGGCAGTTCGTCGAGGTGTGTTTTTCGGAGAAAATGTCCGACGAATGTAACCCGTTGGTCTTGCTTTGTTGCCCAAACTGCTCCAGTAGCGGCTTCGGCATCGGCACGCATCGACCGGAATTTGTACATTGTAAAAGGTTTGCCGTCAAGCCCGAGACGGACTTGTTTGTAAATTCCGGCTCCTGGTGAAGTCAATCGGACGAGTACCCATATCACGGCGGCTATCGGCAGGGCGATGGTTGCCAGCATTATGGCTATCGGGAAATCGGCGTACCGCTTCCACCGAAAGTACCGGGAAATACTTGGCTCTGGTTGACTGAACATAACAGATATGATTATAGCAAACGGTTTATCGAATTCAATAGTCCTGTTGTATAACCTCGTAGTCTGGATGTGTAAAATAGAGTGGGTGCAGCGCAGCGAGCGGGAGGCGTTAGCCCCCCGATGGGCTCTCACACGTTTCGCAACCCAACGGGGGGCTAACGCCTCCCGCTCGCTTGCACTACACCCACTTTATTTGAGAGTGTTGACCTATTTATAGATATGGTCTTTTTGACTGTTTTAAGCTTGCCTATTTTACCAAAAATGACTTCATTTGGCAAAATAGGCAAAAACAACTGGTGCGTAAATCGCCAATTTTGGAGAAATCTATAAATAGGTCAACACTCTCCTTTATTTTTACACACCCGAAATCGCACGTCGCCAGCGTTCCATGAGGTTACTTGACTTTAAGGGGAAAGGCGAGTATCATATCACAGATACTCAAATGGTTGCAATAGCAATTTCCCTATTTTGCCGAAATTGAAGTTTTCGAACAAGTCTAGTATTAGATGTTCCCAAACTGCGGTCCGCCGACAATTTCTCTCCCCCGTCATTTTGACACGAGCCGGAATCCAGTGCTTTGTGAATGCCAACAATAGTCACTGCGTTTTTCCCAATGATCATACAATTCGAAAAAGGCGGTTCGGAAGTTACCGCCGGAACGGTCAAACACTCTCCGAAGTGCAGACTCTTCCGGAACTTCGTACGCTATCTGACGGACGAGCTGAACAAAGATAGAAAACTGCGGTTGCGTCCGATACAAAACCGGTACGAGCCAAATGGGCTGATGCACCGTAAAAATGAGGGATTTTGTCCTGAAAGGTCTCGTTATGAGAGGCAGCTTAAAGCGGTCTCTATATGGCAGATGCTCAATACCATCGACGAGAAGGACGGTATTTTCCGAAAATGATATATCGTTTGGGATGCGTTTCTGTTGATCGTTAAAGCACAGATACCGGACATACTCCCCCATTTTTTCGTATTCCTTCAACAGGGACAGCAACAGAGTTGATTTTCCTGAACCGTGAGGACCGACGATTTGGCAAATCGGATACTGCTGGGCACGTTCCAATAATTCGGTAACTGTTTCGCCCTTTTCCGAAAAACGAAACGATACCGTACCGGATGCCCAGTATCTTGTCGAAAAGGGATTCAGCATATACTCTGACATTGCTCAGGACATTTTACCAAGTCGCCGCGGAAATGCAATCATGGGTTAGAGGGGAGCAGAGAGACTACAAGTTTTAACAGGAGTATGAAGTTTTATCCACAGATTAGGGATTGAGGAAGTACCATTGACAACATGAACATTTTGCAATACAATAGGCAACATCACTTATATTTATTGAACTTCATGATTCCGACAATCCTTACTGCCGAAGAAGCCAAGTCCCGTGTCCTGCGAATGCTTGAAAAGAATCCCTTCGTTTCGTTTGCGACTTTTGGTGAAACCTATCCCGATGTTCGGGTATTGCTTGTCGCTGCAAAAGACGGCACCGATTCTATCTGGTTTGCCGTCGAAACAAAGTCGGCTAAAATTTCTCAACTGCGCAAGAATCCGAAAGCCACCCTCTACGGCTACGACATGGAATCAATGAAAGAGTTTCGATTGTTCGGCTCTGTCGAACTGCTCACTGATTCAGCGGCACGACAAAAAATCTGGCGGGACGAATTCGTTCAACACTTTCCCGGAGGCGTGGACTGTCCAACGATGATCGTTTTGCGTTTCAATACCGATCACGGCACTTATGATAACTACGGTAAGGAGAGCGGTAAATTTTAAGCGCACAAGTGGGCGTTGACTCGCAGTCTACCGATGGCGGCTCTGCTTTCCCTTGCTTACGCACCGGGCTCTGTGAACGTCCCGCCTTGTGTTTCCAACTACGGTGTAGCAATCAAATTTTCCTTACACCCCTTTGCTGTAATCCCCGTCTCACCACACAGTTGCAGCAAAGGAGAAAAGAGAGCAACCTGCGCAACGTCATGCGGCAAACGCCAAGAACCGCCGCGAAAGTCAAGCGGACAATCCCCAGACAAATGTTCATAAACCCGACGAAGTTGTTGCATCAACAACGGCAATCTACCTACACGCGGATTAGTAATCTTGAGCGGCGAATATACAACCTTCCTGATTTTATGCTGCTTGCAAAACGACACCAGATTTTGCAAATCATCATGCGATTGAATGTCAAACAAATCAAAATCATTCATCATCTTTCCCATCGGCAAGGGATCGCGTGGAAAGAGCGGATCAATTCGCAGTGCAATCGGCACACCGGCATGTTGCAACTGCGCAACCGCCTCGAGTCTGCTTGCCACGCTCGGTGCGCCCGGCTCTAATAATTCACGCGACTTGTCGTTCCAAAAGGCAAGCGAAACTTCTAACCAAAGCGGACGCAAATCATTGTCTTGAAAATACTTATAACGCGGATGCAAAGGATGTAATCGGTTTAATGCAAGCAAAACATTCAGATAATCAGAGCGAAGCAACGTTGCCGGATTCTTTGTCAGTATCGTAATGGTGGAAAAACGATGCCGGTATTCCAAAAGTTTTTCAAGTACGAAGAGCGAATTCTGAAATTGATTTTCGATGGCACCAAAAGCATCCGTACTGTTGGACAGATGAGCAGGCGTGCAGGGAACATCGTATTTTTCGATGTTGCCTATAAAAACCTCATTTTTACCTCATTTTTTCTGACAAAACAACCTCAGTAGCCCAATGCTTCCACAAACGTCAACCTCATTTACCTTATTGGGAAGGGTAAATAAAGTAAATGAGGTCGGATTTCTTTGTTGCTCAGTGCTACTGAGGTTATTTTGTTTGTGTAAATGAGGTTGAAAATGAGGTTAAACAAGGAAAAATCGAGACATCGCAACTGGGCAGATACTTGTGTAGATACCACTGGCTTCAGCCCCTTGAAACCATCGAAAACAAGGGTTATGGAACAGGTCTACTTTTCAAGGGTTACGAAAAAGTGGAGGATTTTTTGCTAGAATAGCGTCTGAATGCGGAGATGGGTAATTTGGGCAAATATGACCGAAACGCCGCCCAATGCCCTATTTTCGCTGCTTTCATACGAAAACGGATACGCCAATAGATTGAAGGACACCAGGAAAAATTGCGGCTCTGCTGGGAAACTACTCATTCGGGATATTCCGCAAACGGCGACGTTTCGCCGGTACAGTCATCGCCTGTAATCGAAACGATACAGATATTGTGCCGATTGGCAAAGTCCACGACATCCTGACGATCAATGAAAATCGTCTTGTCCGCCTCAACGGCTAACACCCTCGCACCCGACTCGTACATCGCTTGCAATGTCAACAGTCCAAACGTCGGTACATCGAAACGCATATCTTGTTGCGGTTTGGCAACTTTCACAACGGTAAAACCCTTTCCGGGCCACAACGAACCGGCACGGCGGATACACGCATCCGTACCTTCCATTGCCTCCACCGCTAAAATTGCCAGCCCGCTGGCACAGACACTTTGTCCAATGTCCAAGCGTCCCATTTCTTTGGCAATGTTCCAAGCGTAGCAAATGTCTTTCCATTCGGCGGCGGTCGGACCGCGGCGAGTCAATTTTTGACGTTTCATAAGCAAGTCGGGAATGAAATCCGTAGCGGGTAAAAGTTTGAATCCGTTTCGTTCAAAAGCATCGACGACCGCACCAAGCAAAGTGTCGGCAGCAGTGTCTTTACGCCGCGTAAGGAACATCGGAGCAAAGGTTCGGAATGTGTACCAGTCGGGCAGTTGTTTCCAAATCAACCAAGGATCGAGCAGTAATCGTCGGTTAATTCCTCCTGCCAGCGTTCCGTGCGTCAAGCCGTGCCGACGAAAAAACCGGAAGGCAGTCTGTAAACGACCGAGACCAAGCGGCGACCATTCGTCGCACATCGACTGCAACACCGGATCGGCATGATTGACAATTCCGAGACAATACACGCCGATTCCATGTTGTTTCAGTGCTTCGGCAAGGTAAATCGGATAGCGTCCTCTGCCTGCGATGAGACCGATTTTGGAAGGAAGCGTTGATGACATATTACTATTGTACTCTCTTTGAGGAAAGGAAAAAGTATCTTACACGGCACCTTGTTGTATCATTGCATCGGCAACCTTTTTGAAGCCGGCGATGTTCGCACCGACGACAAAATTGTCCTTGTACCCCGCCTCTGTCGCAGTCGTTGCGATTTTGGTGTAGATGTTCGTCATGATGCCTTTGAGTTTCTGATCCACTTCGTCAAAAGACCAGGCGGTCATCAGGGCGTTCTGACTCATTTCCAGAGCCGATGTCGCAACTCCACCCGCATTGGCGGCTTTGCCCGGCGCGAATAGCACACCCTGTTGCAAAAAGACCTCGGTGGCTTCCAATGTGCAGGGCATGTTCGCTCCTTCGCCAACTGCGATGCACTTGTTTTTCACCAGCATTTTTGCATCGCTTTCATTCAACTCGTTCTGTGTGGCGCAAGGCAGCGCAACGTCGCACTTCACGCTCCAAATTCCGGTGCCTTCGACGTACTCCGCCTTCGGACGGTAGTTTATGTAATCCGAAATCCTGCCGCGTTTGACCTCTTTGATCTCTTTCACTGCCGTAAGGTCAATGCCGTCGTTATCGACGATGTAGCCGTTGGAATCGGACAGTGCGACCACTTTGGCACCTAACTGCTGCGCCTTTTGCGTCGCATAAATCGCCACGTTGCCCGAACCGGAAACCACGACAGTCTTGTCATTAAAGGAGTTGTTATGCTGTCGGAGCATCTCGTCCATCAGATAAACGAGTCCATAGCCGGTAGCTTCTGTTCGGACGAGGGAACCGCCATAGACCAACCCTTTGCCGGTCAGCACTCCTTCAAAACTGTTCGCCAACCGCTTGTACTGTCCGTACATGAATCCGATTTCCCGTTCTCCCACGCCGATGTCTCCGGCGGGTACGTCGGTCAATCTTCCGACATGCCGGGACAGTTCGGTCATAAAGCTTTGGCAAAACGCCATAATTTCTCGGTCGGATTTTCCTTTGGGGTCGAAGTCCGCTCCACCTTTCCCGCCGCCGATGGTCTGCCCCGTGAGGGAATTCTTGAAAATCTGTTCGAAGCCCAGAAACTTGATGATGCTCAAATTAACGCTCGGATGGAAGCGGAGTCCGCCTTTGTAGGGACCGATGGCACTACTGAATTGCACTCGGTATCCTTTGTTGACTTGGGTCTTTCCGTTGTCGTCGATCCACGGAACGCGGAAGAGGATCGCGCGTTCCGGTTCGACGAGGCGTTCGAGAACACCTGCCTTTTCGTACTCTGGATGTGCGTCAACAAAGGATTGAAGCGTGTCGAGGATTTCGGTCATTGCCTGGTGAAATTCCGGCTCGTTGGGGTTCTTGTTTATTGTCTGTTCTAGTACCTTTTTTGTGTAGGACATGTGAAAAACTCCTTTTTATAGGGACAAAAAAAAGGCGTTCACCGGCGCAACTATGGTAGTAATTGCGCCGATAAACGCCTTTGTTTATCGTAGAGGCGACAGTATAGCATAAATAATTCGACCGTCAAGCGGGGGCAGGATTGCACGCCATCGTGCAATCCGGCGAAGCGGTGGAAATCGAGCCAACGCCGGAAGGATTCAATGCGAAAGAATACCTAGAAAAAATCCACGCCCCCGCATGGGTGGACGCTTTTACGGAAAAGACAGTTTTTCTAATTCGGCAGCCAAGCGTCCGGTGATGTATTCCATCAGACTCAATTCGTGTTCTGTACAGTCTCGACGATGCTCTGCAAAGAGCCAAAGCGTTCCCCAAACGGTTTGCCGCGATATGACCGGCAGACAGACCGACATTGGGAAATCCTCCGGCACCCGCCACATTTCGGTAAGATAATCTTCGTTAATGACCACGATTTGTCCTAAAATTGCTTCGACATCAGCGAGTGAATCGTGCAACCGCTTCGGCGGGTCGAGCAATCGCTCTTCCGGCAAGCCCCAGCAGGAGCGAAGTTTAAGTGTCTTCTCTTGAGAATTCAAAAGATAGAGCGACGCTGCGGAAAAATCGACCAACTTGGCACTCTCTTTGAGCAACTGATACAGCGACTCACCGGCATGCGGTACGGCGGGAGAATCGACTGAAACCGCCTGGACTCCCTCATACTGCCGCAACTTCTGTTGCCAACGATAAGCGTCCCCTAAAAATTGGGCGAGAGCCGTCAAAAAACGTTGCCGCTCCTGCCCTACCAACTTGGGCTTGCGAATATCCCTACCGGACATCAAGACCAGTTGTCCCGGCGATTGTCCATCGATGGTGTCTATCGTATATGTTTCTTTCATCTTATCAGGTAAAGGTGCGCCAGTCCGAATAAACCGAACATCCAGACCGAGATTATGCCAAATAGACTGCAACAATTCCGGCAGACTGCCAAAAAGGGGAATGTCCTTGTGATCCAACGTGTCCTTGAACCGCCGCAAATCCAAGAGATGGGTGTCGTAAAACGACACAGCATCAAAAGGGGCGGAGTTGGGCGTATCGTGGTTCATAGGATAACAGGACGAGTAATGGGGTTATGCGTGATAGGGAGAGCCGACCATCGATCTCCAACCGTGTCCACGGTGACTTCATCGGAAAAATGCCGCCCTTGTAAAAAGAAATTGTTCTATGTAGCGGGTTATGCTTTTTGTACCGTCCGCAGACCAGGCAACGTTCACAGAGCTGGAATACAAACAGAGCTGCGTTCGTACAGGGTTGGCTGGAAAAAAGTTCACAGAGTCCGGTGCTACCGCACCGGACTCTGTGAACTTTTTTCCAGCCAGGGCTGTAACAAGAGCCGGAATGTATTGTTATTAAAGGGGACAGTGTAATGACGGCAACGGGTATGAAACTTTCCGGCGAAAGCCTAAGCCAGGAACGTTCCTAACTGACGTTAATGGCTCGGTGAACTTTTTTCTGTCAACCCTGTAAGTAACAAAACGCTAATACACTTTTACGAACGCGGCTCCGTTGAAATAAATTTTGCTAAATTCCCAAAATTCCCCAAATAAAGCAAAGTTCAGGCATGGAAAACACCGATGGTACCATTACAAGGCAACAACTTGTAAGACGGACGCCGGTAAGGCGAATGTCTCAATCAAATCATGAGTGTTTTCCCGGGGGGGATGGGTCCGGTGCGATGACTTTTCTTGATAATAGTCGCCCGGACTTTTTTGTGCGCTGCGATTCAAAAGGTTTTTCATCATTTAGATGTCTCTTAACCCATCATGTCACCCCGCGCAGGCGGGAACCTAGACGAAACAGCCTCAAACATTCGCACTAGATTCCCGTTTTTACGGGAAAGACGAGGTTATGCAACAGCCTTAGGCTTTCGCCGGAAAGTTTCATACCCGTTGCCGTCATTACACTGTCCCCTTTAATCACAAAACAATACATTCCGGCTTTTGTTATGCGGAACAAACGCAATGATGGAACGCACGGTCAATCTCTCACGGCAGATCAGTAAGCCCGCACGTCTAGATTCCCGCCTGTGCAGGAATGACGCGCTGGGTTACAGAACAAGTCTAGGTTTTTGTCGTTCCTTTCACCGAATAACACTTCTCCGCCCGAATCGTTTTCGACACGAAAAGTTCCGAAAGCATACCTAAAGCGATGAAAAGGAAGCCTATCAAAATCGGCGCAAGCATATACGGCGACAACGCCGCTGCCGCAACGGTTGCGATATACGTCATAGAATTCGTCGCCGTCTCCGGCGTTACCAAAGCATGAGAAATTACGTAAAAAGCCTTGCCCACTTCGAGACAATAACCAAGAATGCCCAGCAGAATCACAATCAAGCCTATCGTCCCAAGAAAGTGTTGCGGTCGCTGACCATATCGTGTCAAAAACCAAATGGTAAGAAGGTCTAAAAAACCTTTGGGCAATCGGGCAATACCGTATTTGGAGTGTCCGAACTGCCGGGAACGGTGTGCTACGACTTTTTCGCCGACTTTATATCCTCGGGCACCGGCAAGCACCGGAATGAATCGATGCCGCTCACCGTACAATTCGACTTCGTCTAACACTTCACGGCGGTAACATTTCATACCACAGTTATGGTCGTGCAGTTTTACGCCGGTCATAAAACTGACTGCCGCATTGAACACCCGGGAAGGAAATACTTTGTGCCAAGGATCATAACGGCGTTGTTTCCAACCGCTGACGACATCGAAGCCGGTCTCTGTCTGCCGGAGGAAGTCGGGAATCTCCTTTGGATCATCTTGCAAGTCGGCATCGAGTGTAATGATATAGTCTCCTTTGGCGGCGTTGAAACCGGATTGCAGTGCCGCCGCTTTACCGAAGTTGCGCCGAAATTGAATCCCGTTTACTCGGGAATCGCCGGCTGCTAACTTTTCGATAATAGACCAACTTTGGTCGGTCGAGCCATCGTCCACGAAAATTATTTCGAGGTCGTACTTGTTCTCTTCGGCAACGTCGCAAATTTCCCGATGAAGTTGTTCGAGACTCTCTGCTTCGTTGTAGAGAGGAATGACCAGAGATAATATCATTGTTCCTACTTGTTTGCTGTTGCAACCCCATTAGACATATTATAGGCTACGGCGTGGGAAGAGTCAACATCAACTGGGAGTTATTCAACAAGCCTACTATTGAATTCCCTACTCGAGCGTCTATACTGGTAGAAGTTCCTTCACCGGCGCGCTTTGCGGCTAAAACGCAAGCGGACTGTTGACTTTTACATAAAAGAACATGTACCGAATTTTCCTGCCTCTATTGTTGCTTTCAGCACTTTCTCTCATGACCGTTTCCCAAATTCGTCCTATTCCACGCCCCGTACAGCCGGACGCCCCCGAAAGACCAAACGTCGCCGTCGATCCTAACAAACCCGTCGAGTCCGCCCAACGACTCGCCAACGAAGGACTCCCCAAAGACGCTTACGACCTCCTACGTCCCTGGCTGCTCGACTCCGCCAACGGAGACGATGCCAAGTATCAGCAAGGACTCCAGATTGCCGTTCAAGCACTCCAAAACCTCAATCGAATGGCGGAAATTGATGAATTGCTCGAATCCGCCGTCGAAGCACAAAAAGCAAGTTGGCGAGGAATCACCAGCATTGCCGAACAGTACCGAAGTCTGCCGGCTTTTGGTAGCCTCGTCGACAACAATTTTGTGCGTGGAAATGATGGTGGAAGAGGTATGGGAGGATGGCAACTCAATGCTTACGAGCGAGACCAAATGCGATCTTTACAGCTCTTGGTCGAGGCAATGCCGTTGGTGCAAAACGAGGAGAACAAAAAGGACACCGCTCGATTTTTTATGACTCTTGCTGGAGGGTTTATGCAACAGGGATACAACGTCTGGCGATTACAAATTCTGACCGACATAACCATACTGCCGGATTACAAACTATATCGTTTTTCCGACGGCGGCGGTTCCTCCGGTGCGCCGGTCGATGCCGAAGGAAATCCGATCTATTACTACGTTCCTGAATCGTGGGAAACCGCCGAAAATGATGGACAACGCTGGCGCTGGGCGTTGGAGCAAGCCGCCAAAGCCGACCCGGAACAACAAAAAAACATCTGGCGGCAACAAGCCGATTTTTATCAATCGCAATTCGGTGAACAAACCCTGTCCGGCTTCAATTTCTGGCAACGCACCGAGCAGGACACGGACACGACAGCAAGCATCTTAAACCTCGAAACGCTGACCGATGACGAAACGATTGCGAAACTGGCGACGGGTATCAAACGTTTTACCCTGCCGGAAGAGTTTAACCCTATCAAACTGTATCAAAAGATTGACGATTACACGGCTTTGCGCCAACTCGCCGAGATTGCGAAGAACCGGCGACAGTATCCGAAAGCCGTAGAATACTGTAATGCGGCATTAGAAAAAGCCGATACCGATTGGTTGCGTGAACAAATTCAGCAAGCCCGTGCCCAAATCATCGGCAACTGGGGACGCTTTGAACAAGCCGGTTCCGAAGTGGCGGGACTGCGTGCTGATCTGCGATACATCTTCCGCAACGGCAAGAAGGTCAAACTGACCGTACAGGAAATCAACGTCGAACAACTCATCGCCGACATTAAGGAGTACCTCAAGTCGCGACCGAACCAACTCGATTGGCAGAGAATCCAAATCGACCAAATCGGACAGCGTCTCTTCTACGGCGGCGATGGGCAACGCGAAGCCCGACAAAAATATATCGGCAACACTATAAAGACTTGGGAAATTGCTCTGCAACCGGCGGAAAAACACTTCGACCGCTCCACGACGATTAGATTCGAGCATGAAACTGCCGGGGCGTTTTTGATTCGTGCCGAGATGGAGGACGGCAACGTCGAGTCGGCGGTGATTTGGCTGCATGATACGGCGATTGTGCGAAAAAACCTCGACAGGGCATCGCTCTATTTCGTTGCTGATGCCGCAACGGGGCAACCGATTGCCGAGGCGAATGTCGAACTCTTCGGCTATATGACCGAGTATCGCGCCGTCCCCGCCGCCAATGATCGGCAAAGACAGGAAAATACACTGACATGGACGTTCCAAGAGACGGCGCAAAAGACCGACGAAAGCGGTTTCGCCCTGTTCGCCGCAAGCGATAATCAGACGAACCGATTTAATACGCTCATCACGGTAACAGTACCGGAGCGCAAAGGTGTCGCTCATATCGGCTTTGCCAACCTTTGGACGAATCCGCTTTACGATAGAGAATACAACGCCGTCAGAACTTTCGTGATAACGGATCGTCCCGTGTATCGTCCGCTGGATACGGTCAACATCAAGGCTTGGGTCGGCACAGCAAAGTATGACATGCCGAACACCAACGAGTGGGCTGGTCGAGCGGTCGGATACGAAATTTACAATCCCCGAAACGAAAAGATTGCCGAAAAGAACGTCATTCTCGACGAGTACGGAGGATTCGAGTCGGAACTCGAACTCCCCAAAGATGCGATGCTGGGACAATATCGTTTCAATGTCCGCGGCGGCAATGCTGGGCTGGGCAGCGGGACGTTCCGTGTCGAAGAGTACAAAAAGCCGGAGTACGAAGTAACGATTGACGCACCGAAAGAGCCGGTGTCGCTCGGCGAAGAAATTACCGCCACGATTAGGGCAAACTACTACTTCGGTTCGCCGGTGGCGGAAGCGACGGTCAAATATACCGTGCAACGGGAAAGAGCGGCGACCGATTGGTATCCGATTCGTCCCTGGGACTGGTTTTACGGCAGCGGATACAGTTGGTTCGCTTACGATGCCGATTGGCTGCCCGGCTGGTCTCGCTGGGGAATTCGCCGCCCGACTCCGCCATGGTTTCCTCGATACTCGGGACCGCCGGAGGTCGTTGCGGAAGCCGAAGTGCCGATCAAGCCCGACGGAACGGTCGACGTGGTGATCGATACCGCCATCGCAAAGGAAATGTTTCCGAATGACAGTCAGCGTTATACGATTACGGCAGAGGTCGTGGACAATTCCCGGCGGACGATTGTCGGCACGGGCACCGTATTGGTGGCGAAG
>Ga0099364_10008011_pt1 | contig 14962 bp, 12 predicted proteins | sample TergutTh196P3_FD_73070 | JGI IMG/M metagenome (GOLD analysis project Ga0099364, IMG submission 73070) | Microcerotermes parvus P3 segment gut microbial communities from Pointe-Noire, Republic of the Congo - Th196 P3 | ecosystem: Host-associated > Arthropoda: Insects > Digestive system > Gut ... | reverse complement strand
CCATGCTGACTGTATCCCATAAAAAAGGGCTTGTCACAGAAGAGACAATTGACACTTCGCTTGCCCGCCTGCTTCGTACAAAGTTCAAGCTGGGAATGTTTGATCCCCCTGAATCGGGTAAATGGGGCAAATTGGGACGCGGGGTTATCAACTGTGAAAAGCACCGTCAGCTCGCTTTGAAAGCTGCAGAAAAATCCATTGTACTTCTTAAAAATGACAACAATCTTCTCCCCCTGAATTCTGACCCAAAAAATATTGTAGTTCTTGGCCCTTCTGCCGCAAATGCCCACGCGCTTTTTGGCAATTATTACGGGGTCAGTTCGCGCTTTATTACCATTCTGGAAGGCATTGCAGAAAAGACAAGAAATATGTTTGGTATCAATATGGATTACCGTCAGGGCTGCCTTATGTACAGCGAAAACTCAAAGTCGCTTGTTCACTACGGCGAAGCGAATACCACAGATGTAGTTATTGCCGTAATGGGAATAGACGGCGCTATTGAAGGCGAAGAGGGAGACGCGATTGCTTCGGATTCCAACGGGGATCGTGACACTATTGAGCTTCCGGCCTGGCAGTTAAAATATCTGCAAAAAGTCCGTGAAGCGGGTAAAAAGATCATTCTGGTTCTGACAGGCGGCAGCCCGATTGCCTTCCCGGAAGACCTTGTTGATGCCGTCGTTTTTGCATGGTATCCCGGTGAATCGGGGGGCAAGGCAGTGGCGGACATTATTTTTGGAGATGTCGTCCCGTCGGGAAAACTCCCTATAACCTTCCCGGCTTCTACGCAGCAGCTTCCGCCTTACAAGGACTATTCCATGAAGGGACGCACCTACCGTTACATGACGGAAAAACCTCTGTACCCCTTTGGGTTCGGGCTTTCTTACACAACTTTCCGCTTCGATTCTGTTAAGTTATCCGCCGATACCATTTCCGCCGGAAAACAGGTAAAGGTCTCGGTTACCGTTTCCAATACCGGAAAAATTGATGCCGATGAAGTGGTGCAGATCTATGTTTCTAAAGATGATCGCGGCGCTGACGATCCCATAGCTTCGCTGAGGGATTTTCGCCGTATTTTCATATCTGCCGGCAAATCTGAAACCATAGAATTTGAGCTTTCCGCCTCGGCTTTTGAAACTGTAAATACTCAGGGCGAATATGTACTTTTGCCGGGCAATTACACCGTTACCGCCGCAGACGCCGCCCCTGTGCCGGTTGCTGTGGAAAAAGGCGCTCCGGCTCCGGTATCGGCAAAAATCAAGGCAGGGTGAGTTTTATGAAAATAATTGAAAAAAGTGTTGACCTTTTGTTAATGCTATGTTAATATTTGAACAAATAAATTTATTCCCAAAATAAAGGTTTGGGAAACATCGAATTTGGAGGAAAAAGATGAAGAAAGCTCTTATTATTTTGGGCGTAGTCCTTTTACTTTTCAGTATCGTTTTTACTGGCTGTACAAAGGAACAAGGGGTAACTGTTTGGTCATTTACTGATGAGTTGGATACAATGATTAATCAGTATTACAGGGCAGCATTTCCGGATGTAGAAATTACCTATTCTTTTACAAACACGGAACAATTTCCAAGCAGGTTAGACCCTGTACTGGCATCCGGCAGAGGTGCTCCAGACGTCTTCGCATTGGAAGCTGCGTTTGTCCGCAAATATGTAGAATCGGGACTCCTTTTGGATCTCACCGATGTCTATGAAAGAAACAGGCATAAGCTTCTTGCATATCCTGTAGAAATTGGAACTTACAATGGCAGAGTATACGGTATGTCATGGCAGGCATGTCCAGGCGCCATGTTCTATCGCCGCAGTATTGCAAGGCAATACCTTGGCAGCGATGAGCCGGCTGTCGTACAGACCTATTTTACCGATCTTAATAAATTCATGGAAACAGCTGAACTTATCAAACAAAGATCAGGCGGAAGAGCTGTAGTAGTATCCAGCCGCGGCGATCTTTATAACGTATTCCTTGGCGCACGCACACAGCCTTGGGTAGTAAACGGAAGTTTAGTTATCGATCCTGCAATGGAAGCATACATGACAATGAGCCGCCAGATTCACGAAAACCGCTATGACGGCCGCGTTGGTCAGTGGTCAGAAGGCTGGTTCGCTGGCATGAGAGATCAACTCTTAGATGAATCTGGAAATGTTGTTCAGGCTTTCTCATACTTCCTCCCCACATGGGGTCTCCACTATGTTCTTAAACCCAATGCAGAAAATACAGCAGGCGACTGGGCAATGATCGAAGGCCCTGCTGCTTATCGCTGGGGCGGCACATGGGTTGGCGCATGGAAAGATACCAAAAACCCAGAAGGTGTTAAGCACATGATCGAATGGCTTACCACCGATGACGGCTTCCTTGAAGCATGGGCAAGAGATACCGGAGACATGGTCAGCAATACAGCAGTTGTAAACAAAATTAAAGACACTTATTCCGAACCCTTCCTTGGCGGACAAAACCACTATGCAGCTTTTGCAGAAATGGCATTGCACGTTGACGGCAGACTGGTACAGGGAACTGACCAGGCTATTGAAGGTCTTTTCGCAGAAGCAGTTACTGCTTTTGTAGAAGGTGAAAAAACCATGCAGCAAGCCCTTGCCGATTTCAGGCAGCAGGCTCAAATCCAGCTTGGACTGAATTAATTAGAGGTTCAGTTACATAAAACTATTTCGCCCGGCGCCTAAAATTTAGGTGCCGGGTTTTTTATTCAGGAGGACCAATGCGAAAGAGAATTATTGGTCATGAAACAAGAACAAACCGCTGGGGATATGTTTTTGTCGCGCCTTTTATTTTAGCATTTGCCATTTTTAATTTTTGGCCGACAGTTAATACTTTTAGGCTTGCGTTTGTCGATCTTGTCGGCTTTTCACAAAATGTTAACTTTGTCGGATTTGATAATTTTATTAAGTTAATTAACGATCCATATTTTTGGGGTGCTCTAAAAAATACATTTATTATCTGGTCTTTAAACTTTGCTCCTCAGTTGGGTATTGCGTTAATACTTGCAATCTGGCTTTCGGATACACGGCTTAACCTTGCCGGCAAGGGATTATTCAGGGCTGTTATTTACATGCCTAATCTTCTTACTGCGGCATCGGTAGCTTTGTTGTTCCGTGCTATCTTTGGTTACGGCGGACATGTTAATGCACCTGCAAATCAATTTTTACGTGCTTTGGGTATTCAGGCTACTGTTATTCGCAGCGCTGAGCTTGTATTTAACGGTTCTGAATGGGAAATGGTTACTGTGTATGCAAGAGAAGCGTTTAACTTTTTCCGCAGTGTTCCGTTTACCAGGAGTTTGGTTGCCTTTATCCAATGGTGGATGTGGTATGGTCATACGCTGATTATGCTAATGGCAGGTATTACAAGTATACCTATTTCATTGTACGAATCTGCTGTTGTCGACGGCGCAAACAGCCGGCAGACTGCATGGCATATTACTTTGCCTTTGCTTCGTCCTATGATGCTCTACATTCTGGTTACATCTATGATTGGCGGTATGCAGATGTTTGACATTCCATACCTGTTAACTGATATGAGAGGAGGACCTGCTTTTAGTATTCAAACAACAGTAGTATATCAATACAATACTTCCTTCATGAATCGATTCGATTATTCTTATGGTTCGGCGATTTCTATAGGGATATTTATTGTTACGATTACTCTTGCTATGTTGATTTTCTTCTTCCTGCAGGATCGCAGCGATATTAAGAAAAAGAAAGGAGGCGCCAAATGACTTCAGGAAAAACAGACCACCCTGTAAAACGTTATATGCTTCATCTTTTGATGATTCTACTGGCGCTTGTCGCGATTGTACCAATTTATGTTGTTTTAATTAATGCAACACGTAATACCGAGCAGATAAACTCCGGGCTTACTTTAATTCCCGGCGGAATGACAATGTATAACTGGAATGCTCTTACAAGCCGCGGTTTTCTTATGTGGCGGGGGTTTTTGAACAGCTCGATTGTTTCTGTCAGTGCGACTGTATTAAGCATATACTTTTCCGCATTAACAGCTTATGGACTGCATGTTTACAGATTTAGGGGCAGGACACTTATCTGGACAATTATTCTGGTTATTATGATGCTTCCCGGTTCGCTTACGTTTATTGGGTTTTATCAGCTTATGGTACGAATAAATCTGACGGATACATATATTCCTTTGATACTTCCCGGTATTGCTGCAGCAGCGACAGTGCTTTTTATACGTCAATATATGATGTCCATACTTTCTTATGAACTTATTGACGCCGCCAGAATTGACGGAGCGGGGGAATACCGTATTTTTAACATAATTATCTTACCTTTAATTATTCCTGCTCTTGCAGCCCAGTCGATTTTTACATTTGTAGGAACATGGAATAACTTTCTTACACCAACTGTAATTCTTTCTAATGAAAATATGTTCACGCTTCCTTTGCTTGTTAACCGGTTGCGCGGTGATATTTACCGTACCGAGTTAGGCGGTATATATCTTGGTATAGCTATTTCGCTTGTGCCTATCATTATTTTCTACTCCTTTATGTCAAGGTTCATAATTTCCGGTCTTACAATGGGCGGAATCAAAGAATAACGGTAGTAAGTTGATTACAATAGTCCACGGATTTACACGAATTAATTTTTTTATTAAATCAGTGATAATCTGTGTAAATCCGTGGCTAATGTTAACCACCATTACTCAATAGCTTATTTTGTTCTTCCATAGGAAATGTTTAATCTTTTTTAGTTTCCTTTCTTTTAACAAGTAGTTAATTGTTTGTTTTGCCTCTTCTTCTGACCAATTTATAGTTTTGCTTTCCGCTAAAATTGGGACAGCTTCGTTTTTTGTAAAACGTCTTTTATTTTTACGGAAAAAATTCAAAATTGACGTTTCTTCCCTCAATATTGTACTTGCGTTATTTTCGCAGACATCACAGCAATGAGTTTCCGGGACTTCTCCGCCTGAGTTATAATCCAACAGTTCAAGAAGTGAATGTCTCCTGCATCTGTTTGTGTCTCTTGCATAACGCAGCAAAGCGGAAATACGCGCTTTATCGGATTCTGTTTTTGCTCTTTCTAGGGCAGCCTCGTCTTCCGGTCCCCACAGTAAGATTGCCCTTGCCTGCTCTCCGTCACGGCCGGCTCTGCCTGCTTCCTGCAGATAGGCTTCTACCGACGGCGCGCAGTCCCTGTGTATTACCGTTCGGATATCCGCCTTGTCTACGCCCATTCCGTAGGCGCAGGTGGCGCATAAAACCGCCTCGCTGTTGTTAAAAAACCATTTTTCTATGTTTGTTTTTTCTTCTCTGTTTAAACCTGCGTGGTAAAACTTTATGTTTTTGTGCCATGGGAATCCCATTTGTGCGAATTCATTTCTTAGGTAATGTGCGAGTTTTTCAGTTCCCGGGCGCGAGGAGCAAAAAACAATTGCAGGGCGGGCGTTTTTAATAAGTAAATCCCTTACCGCTAAATTGCGGTTAATACAGCCTTTGGCCGAATAACTGATGTTTGGCCTGTCGGGGTTTCCTACTATTTGCAGAACGACAGAATCGCCAAAGATATATTTCCTGATTTTTTTTAGTACCTCAGAAGATGCTGTTGCTGTAAAAGCTGTAACAAGCGGCGGTTTTAGGGAATCAATAATAGAGCCAATTTTTAAGTAATCCGGCCGGAAACTTTCTCCCCATTCGCTGACACAATGGGCTTCGTCTATTACTACATGAGTAATTTTAACTTTTTCCAGCATTGTTTTTACTTGAGGTGTAAGCAAAACTTCAGGGTTTGCGATTATAAACCGGCTTTTCCCTTGTTCAAGAGTTTTTCGGATTTCTTCCCGCTCTTTTTTGGTTTGGCCTCCCCTGATAATTACAGGGGAAAAGCCGCGTTCCCCCAGCCGGCGCTCCTGATCCGCCATTAACGACAGAATTGGGTAAATTACCAAAGTAAAACCTTCTATCATCATGGCAGGAAGCTGGAAGCACAGGGATTTTCCAGCTCCTGTCGGCAGGATAACTATTTGTCTGCCTAATTCTTCCCTGTCAGAATGTTCTCCGGCATTGAGAGTTTCCAGTATATTTGTTATTACCAGCCTTTGATACGGGAACAGGTAGGAAAGCCCAAAAAGATTTTTTGCCGCGCCGCTTAAAAGTTCATCAAACATGATCACCTCCGCCCTATATATGGGTTGAAAGTGCCATTTTGCTTTACCTGACCACTTAATTTTTGTTGTTTTTTTTTAAATATTTTTAGAAAGTACTACTCAAAAATTAAGTGGTCAGGTTACTCTTCTTCAAGCCCTAATTCGTCATTGAGGTTGTCTCCGTCATCTACTATGCCTCCCAAGTCATCATCTGCTTTGGATTCTTTGACTTTTTTAACTCTGACTTTTTTAACTCTTGGTCTGTGATAGGCTCTGGCAACATAAAAGACAATATTCATGTATATTACTAAGGCTATAGTTATGGCAATTACATGCCAAGATGAGATAACCTCTTTTAATAATGCAAAAATTCCATCGGGATACATTTTTATTATTATCGGTATAAAAAATTAAAAAGGTAAAGGACACCTTTTTATTATTTCGCCAATTCGGTACAATTTGGGTTATGAATTCCGTGATAGAAACATTAAAAGCAAGGGGCTTTTTTGCCCAATGTACAAATGAAGAAGGTCTTTCCAAAAAAATGGACGAAGGCCCGGTTACTTTTTATGTCGGCTGCGACCCTACTGGGCCAAGTCTGCACATTGGACACATGGTTCCGTTTTTCGCTTACCGCCACATGCGAGACGGCGGGCATAAGGGTATAGCTTTACTCGGCTGCGGTACTGCCCGCATTGGAGACCCTTCCGGCAGAACCGAAACACGCAAAATGTTAAGTTACGATGATCTTGATAAAAACGCCGAATCTATCGCCGCCCAGCTAGACCGCTTTGTCGGGTTTGACGGTAAAACTGCATGGACAGCCAACAACAAGGATTGGCTGGCAGACCTTAAATATATTGATTTTCTGCGAGAAATAGGAAGTCATTTTTCCGTAAACCGTATGCTGAGTTTTGAAGCTTACAAGGCGCGGCTGGAGACAGGGCTTTCTTTTATAGAGTTTAACTACCAGCTTTTGCAAAGTTACGACTTCCTTGAGCTGTACAGGCGCTATGGCAACCTCCTGCAAATTGGCGGCGATGATCAATGGGGTAATATTGTCGCAGGCGTTGACCTTATCCGCCGAATCGAAGGTATCGAAGCGTTTGGGCTTACCTTCCCGCTTGTTACCACCGCAGACGGCGGTAAAATGGGTAAAACCTTAAAAGGAGCTCTCTTTCTTGACCCCGCCGTTACAACACCTTATGAGTTTTTCCAGTACTGGCGCAATGTGCAGGACGCTGATATACACCGTTTCCTCTTAATGTTTACCTTTTTATCCATAGAGGAGTGCAGTGCTTTGTGTGCGCCGGGCAAAAACCCCAACGAAGCAAAGGAACGCTTGGCATGGGAGGTTACCGCTTTAATCCACGGCAAGGAAGAGGCGGATAAGGCAATGTCCGGCGCAAAGGCGGCTTTTGGCGGCGAAGGCGATAAATCGGCTATGCCCGCCGTAGAGCTTAAACGTTCCGGTTTTGAGGCAGGCTACAATATTGTAGACCTTTTCTGCGATTCAGGGCTTGTTCCGTCCAAGAGCGAAGGCCGCCGCCTTGTACAGCAGGGAGGGGCGTTTGTGTCCGATTGCTGCGGTGAACTTTCTGTGATAAATGACCTTGCGGCGAATATAGGTACAGACCGCCTTAACTCTGAGGGTGAAATAATTCTGCGCGCAGGCAAAAAAAGGTATATACTGGTATCAACAAGATAATATTTGGAGAAATTTAACTTTGAAATTACAGAGATTGAAAAATAGTTAATTTTTCTAAATTTCAACTTGACACTTTGTGTAATAGTGTATATTATGATTTATTCTTAATAGCGAGGTATTTATGTTAGATTTTAATGATTATGTTTCTAATCTTCCAGATCTTCCGTATGAAAATTTTGCCCGTATGATCGATGTTACATCTCGGAATCATGCTGCAAAAGACGCTATTTTGTACCGTTCCGGCAAACAGAGGGAATTTACCCGCTGGACTTATGCCAAGTGGGGTGATGAATGTCGCAGGATAGCCCGCGGTCTGCTTGCCTCAGGGCTTGTTAAGGGAGATCGTGTTGTACTGTGGGCGGAAAACCGGCCTCAGTGGATGTCGGTCTGGATGGGAACGGCTATAGCCGGTATATGCATTGTTCCTGTAGATTTTCTTTCGACAGAGCAGGAATGTCTTAACATAATGAAAATTACCAGAGCAAAAGCATTTTTCTATTCCGGCAGAAAAAAGGATTTTGCCGCATCTTTAAAGTCTAATGGTATTTCTTTGCAGGTCTCTGTCTGCATAAGCCCTGAAGCTGAAGATTCCGCTCCGGATCAGGAAACTGAGTATACCCGTTTTGGCGTTGATGCAGACAAACAGACTTTACCTGCGATTGACAGTATATCACCGGATGATCCGGCTTCTATTGTATTTACATCTGGAACTACCGGTTTTGCAAAGGGAGTTACTCTTTCCCACAAAAATATTATTGCCAATACAAGCGCGGCAATCCGTATGCTTGTACCAACGGAAAAAGATGTCTTTATTGATGTTCTGCCATTGCATCATACATATCCAACTACCTGTTCGTTTATGGCCCCTCTTGCATTTGGTATTCCGACTGTAATCTGTGAAAAGATCGTCGGAAAGGTTGTTGTAGATGATATCAGAGATGCAGGAGTTACATATCTTATTGGCGTTCCTTTGCTTTATGACAAAGTAATGGTAGCTTTGGAAACAGGTTATAATAAACTTTCTATAATTATCCGGGGGCCTTTGAATTTACTGCGGAAAGCCGCTCTTGCAAAAGCTAAAAAGGGAAATCCAAATTTTGGAAGAAAGGTATTCCGTTTTATTCGTAAAAAAGCCGGGCTTCAGTCTATTTATATAATGGTTGCAGGCGGCGGCCCGTTAAATCCTAAGACCGCAGACTTTTTTGACTCTCTTGGCTTTAACATGGTTCAGGGGTATGGCATGAGCGAAAACAGCCCTCTTATAACTGTAAATACACCGCGCCATAAAAATAATGAGTCGGTGGGGCTTCCTGTCAGTTATACCGATGTAAAAATTATCGATCCGGGACCGGACGGCATTGGCGAAATTGCCTGTAAATCGCCGTCGGTGATGATTGGCTATTTTGAAAACGAAGAAGCCACAAAAGAGGTAATTACCCAAGACGGCTGGCTTTTAACAGGCGACCTCGGCTGCCGTGATGAAAAAGGCTATCTATATATCAGGGGACGCAAGAAGAACCTTATCGTAGGTTCGGGCGGTAAAAATATTTACCCGGAAGAAATCGAAGCCCAGTTTAATGGTTCGCGCCTTATAAGCGAAATTCTTGTTGTAGGCAGAAAAGATACGGGCGGGGAAATAATTTTTGCCGTGATTGTTCCAAACTATGAATTGATTAAAGAAGATCACCCTGGCAAAGAAAACGATGATGCTTACATATATAGCCTGCTTAAAAAGGAAATTGAAGAAGCAAACCGTTCATTGCCTGTTCACAAGAAAATCAGTGATTTTACCGTACGCAAAGAACCCTTCGAGAAAAACGCCCAGCAAAAAATCCGCAGGTTCTTATATAAGAGTTATGAGAACCCGTAGGTAATAATATCGCCCACGGATTAGCACGGATTTTCACAGATTAATTTCTAAATTTTTTGCATTAAAATCCGTGTTAATCTGTGGAAATCTGTGGGTAATGTAATCTCCGTTATTTTTATATTTCGTCTCTGTTTGTTATTACTTTGCTGATTAGGCCATAGTTAATTGCCTCTTCGGCATTCATCCAGAAGTCGCGGTCTGTGTCTTTTTCTACCTGTTCATAAGGTTTTCCGGTTTCTTTAGAGATAAGGTTATTTATCCTTTCCCTTAGTTTTTCCAGTTCTTTTGCGTGTATTTCTATATCTGTAGCAACTCCGCGTATCCCGGAAAGCGGCTGGTGAATCAGGTAGTGGCTGTTGGGTAGACCAACTCTCCTTTCTCTAGGGGCAGCAAGCTGGATAATTGCCGCTGCGCTTGCAACAAGCCCCATGCCGATTGTCCAGACTTCCGGCCTTATAAAACGGATCATGTCAAAAATGGCATAACCCGCATCGGCGTCTCCGCCGGGAGAGTCGATAAAAATGCGGATCGGTTCTGAGCTTAGGTCTTCCATTAACAGTAATTGCCTTATGGTTTTTTCCGCCAGTACCTTATTTATTTCTCCTGATATCAATATTGTCCGTGTTTTTAACATTTTTGCCGCAAGCAGATCAGGGGCAAATTGTTTATCTTCGTTTGTCTGTTCTTCATCATCTTCTTCTAAAATTGGATTCACATTATCCTCCGGTAAATAGTTTAATAAGTAACTGTATATTTATCAATATTGTCATTGATACACTCTCGGCACTCTTTTATTTATATTACAGGTTATTTCGTAGGGAATGGTTTTTACCGCTTCGGCCAAAACTCCGGCATCGGGGGCAGAGCCGCCAAAAATAACCGCCTCGTCCCAGCGTTTAACCTTGCTGTCAGGGCCAATGTCCACACAGCATTGATCCATGCAAATCCGCCCTGCCAATGGATACGAAATACCGCCAATTACTGCCTGCCATTTGCCGCTTGCAATGCGCGGGAAACCGTCCGCATAACCCGCCGGAAGTACGGCTATTTGTGTATCACAGGGGGCTGTCCATGTGCGGCCATAAGAGATTGAATCGCCTTTTTTAATGTTTTTTATCAATGTAACAATGGTTTTAAACTCCATAACGGGCTGTGCTTTAATTGGCTCAAAGGGGAAATCCGGGATTCCGGTTTCGTCCGCTGTTTTATAGCCGTATAACAGGATTCCTGGCCGTACCATGTCAAACCATGTATCCGGGTGCAGAATAACCGCTCCGGAATTAGCCGCATGAACGATACCCGGATTAATACCGGCCTCTTTTATGGCGTTGACAGCTTCCTTAAAACGCCCTGTCTGCCATTGGGTATAAGCCCTGTCCTCCTCATCTGTGGAGTCTGAAACAGCAAAATGGGTGGCAATTCCGGCTAATTCCAGGGCAGGGCAGGCGGCAATATGCTTAGCAAGGGACAGAGCTTCTTCTACGGGGCAGCCTATCCGCCCCATGCCTGTATCGATTTTCAGGTGAACTGGCAGGACAGCCTTTGGCAACCTTTGGTTGCCGGCAGCCTGCTCGTTCAGGGCAGAGGCGAACCACTTGTCAGAGATAAAGGGGGTAAGATTTGCCGATAGAATTTCCGGTATTTCCTCAGGGTGGGGCTGGGAAAATAGCAAAATTGGGACATCGATACCCCCCTTTCTGAGCTCTGTCCCCTCAGCGGTAGCAGCCACCCCAAGGCAAAAAACGCCTGCTTTTTGGCTTGTTTTGGCTATCTCCAGAGCGCCATGCCCGTAAGCATTGGCTTTTACTGGTACACAAATATGCCTTTTTTGGCCTATTCTTGCCCTTACAGCATCAATATTCGCTAAAAAATGGTCAAGATGAATGATCGCTCTGGTTCTCATATCAATATAGTAACAAAATACTCTTAAAAATTATATAGAAACTATTAAATTCTGGGTTTTTTTACACTTGTTGTTTATCAATAATGGATTTTTTGCCGTTAAAATGATATATTATTTATAGGTATGCACGTTCGGGGTATTGTAAAAATCTCAATTTTTCTCGTTATTCTTGCTTTTTTCAGCGGGTGCGATGGCATGGATACCTTTTTGCCTTCTGCCAGCCCTTATAAGCTGAATGCTCATGTAAATGGCGTTCCTATGAGCGAACGCTCCTTTGTTGTCGCAAATGAAGAAATTTACCCTTATTTTGAAGAATCTGTTTCAGGCGATCCCGATGTTACCGCTCTTATGGTTTTTCTCAGGAATTCCAGAGGGGAACAGGTGGGGGAAAGGGTTTTATACAGCCTTGACGGTGAGGCCGCAGAAAATGAAAAATTAGTTTATGTAAGAGCTTTGAGCGGTAATTTACCTTCTTTTCCGCTGCCGGCAAATTTACCTGTCGGGCGGTATACTTTGGTTTATCAGGTTATGAGTGCAAGAGATGTTCTTCAAAGAACAGAAAAGGCATTCTTCTATTTGGGTAATACTGTTTTTTCTTTTGAAGGTATATATACTCATCTGCCCGGCATTATTGATAATCCCCAGCTTATCCCTACAGGAACGGTTGTAATGGTGGAAGCTAAAGTGGATTTTGGCAGTCATCTTGATCCTTATATTGTCTGGTACAATGGAAGAAGAAAAATCAGCGAAGGGAAATTTTCTGACGGAGCAGGCTATTTGTTTTGGAAAGCTCCTGAACAAAGCGGTTTCTTTTCTCTGCAAGCGGAAATATATCCTGTAGAAAACTATGACGGTCTTTCAGGATATCAAAAAGAGATAACAATGCTTGTTTCTTCCAAAACAATGGATACAAACCTTGTTTCAGAAAATATTTCGCAGCTTATGTATTGGTATTTATTCGAAGGCAATTTGTATGATTCTAAGATGAATAATTCTTCCGCAGAAAGAGCATTAAAATCAATATCAGGCGGAAGGCCTCAATGGATGCCCGCAAATGGAACTTATGGGCTTGCAACAGGTTATGATAATATTGTTGCGCTTCCAAATGTTATGATTCCAGGCGGTGAAACAAATACCTGGCAGACATTATTCTGCATTAAACCCTTAAATGACGGCATAATCTTTTATGCGCCTTTTGGTTCATCTTCTGATGTTTTCATGGATTTAAGCGTAGAAGGCCAGTTTCTTATTTTAACATTGTCTTCTCCTTCCACAGTTGTTTCACAAACTTTAAGGCTTCCGGATCAAAATTCATTCTTTATTGCAGGAGTAACCTTCTCTGTTCGCCCGGGCTTGTTGTCTGCAAATATTAATATTTTAGGAGACTCTGTTGAACAGGGCGGTAATTCAGCCGCACTTCCAATTCAAGTTGAAGCGGATACAATGGATAGTTTTCATATTTTCCTGGGACATAAGCCGGAAGCCAATTCTGGCGTTGGGGATCTGCTTACCCGGAACAGACAGGTTTTTACAGCAATTTGGAATGAATTTGCCATTTACAATTCTCCGCCCATGGATATTATTGCGGCGGATGTTTATAAGACAGTTAGTTATTTGCATCATGGGTTAAGTTACAATTCTAATAATTAATTGTTTATCTACTTGTATAATAGTATGATAAAAATATTCTCTGTACTGATTTTAATTCCGTATATAATTGTTTTATCTTCATGTGCTATTGGTAATAATACTGTTTTTATTCCTGTCCCCGATCCAAATTATTTCAGGCAGGAGAAAAAAATTATAGAGATTGACAATATAATAGAAACAAAAGACGGCCAGTCTGTCAGAAATCTTCCTGTTTGGCTGCTGGCTTTTATTAACGGCGGAATTGAAGAAGTGGAACAACTTGATGCTTACAGCGATAAATATGTGTTTATTGGTTACAGCGAAGGAGTAAATTTTACTTCTTTAAGAATGTGGGCTGATCATTTTACAACGCGTGATTTTACCATTTTAGCTGCAGAAAGAATTGAAAAGAGAATGATATCTACCGCTGTATTGTATCCCGATAATGAGTATGGGTTTTTTTTCGAGACAGCAATGAAAAATGCCTACAGCACTATATATCCTGCTGCGGTAAAGGAAGATACTTACTGGATAAAAATTATTAACAATGATGAAGATTCGATTCACCGGGAGATTTACAATTTTTTTGTCTTAATCACTATAGACAAAACGGCAATGCAGGATATAATTTACAATATGCTGGGAGAATCAGCTTCCGCTGTTACTCCAACTGCCGCCCAAAGGAATGCAATTAATTATTTACGGCAAAATTTTTTTGAAGGATTTTAATCGAGGGATTTTAGAATGGAATCAATTTTGCAATGGGGTCTTGAATTTATCAGAGCTGTTCAGACAATTGAAAATCCTGCTCTTACCGGTATTATGAAGGCAATTACGTCTATTGGCGGAGAGCCCGCATATATTATATTGCTTCCGGTTTTTTTCTGGTGTATAGACGAAAAAAAAGGTTTGCATCTTGGTTTTGCTGTTTTAATTTCCGCATGGATTAATATGTCCCTTAAATATCTTTTGGATCAGCCCAGACCGTTTTTTGAAGGTTATGATCCTTCACTTGGAATGATCAGTGAAAGAATGGGCGGGCTTCCTTCCGGCCATGCGCAGAATACTCTTGTCATGTTTTTTATAATTGCCTCATGGATAAAGAAAAATTGGGCGTACACCGGCGCCGCTGTTCTTTGTCTTTTAATTAGTTTTTCCAGGATTTACCTTGGGGTACATTTCCCGACAGACATAATTGCCGGGTGGATTCTTGGCGGCATTGTGCTTTTGGGTTATTTTTTGTTCAGCGGCAAAATAGAAACGCTGCTTGTAAAAGGCGGTTTTCGTGCAGGAATGATAACAACCGCTATTGTTTCTTTTATAATGATCCTTTATCTGCCAAGCAGAAGTCTGCTTATGCCGGGCGGAATTTTGTTTGGTTTTGGAATTGGCTATTGTCTTAACAAACGTTATGTTGGCTTTGCTAGTAAGGAGTTATTAGGCAGAACGGGCGCAAAAAAATATCTGACTCTTGCAGGGCGTATGGTTTTTGGAATAGCCGGATTTCTTTTAATTTTTTTCGCCGCCGGTTATTTAATACCTCAGGAAAGCGGGAATGAAAGATTATATATCTTTATTCAACTTGCGCTTACGGGGCTTTGGGTCTCTGTTGCCGCTCCCTGGGTTTTTATCAAACTGCGCCTTGCCGGTATTTGTACGGAGCAAAAATAGAGTGCATGCTGGTTATGGCGATGATCTGCCAATCACCGCTTTTGCAACTACTCCGGG
>Ga0099364_10008010_pt1 | contig 14963 bp, 15 predicted proteins | sample TergutTh196P3_FD_73070 | JGI IMG/M metagenome (GOLD analysis project Ga0099364, IMG submission 73070) | Microcerotermes parvus P3 segment gut microbial communities from Pointe-Noire, Republic of the Congo - Th196 P3 | ecosystem: Host-associated > Arthropoda: Insects > Digestive system > Gut ... | reverse complement strand
TTGGCCTCCCGCCTGGGAGCCGGGGCCCGGCGGCGTTTTGAGGAACTGTTCACGGCTGAAAAAATGGTTCGAGCCTATGTGGGTTTATATCGGGAACTTTTGCGGTGAAAGTAATTTTGAACATAGAGGCGGTTCGCCACCCTTTGACCGGAATCGGCCGCTACGTATATGAACTAGGCCGGGCTCTGGAGCGTTCCGCCCGGCTGGATGAACTTCTGCTTTGGTCTGGTTTGGGGCCGCGCTTCGGCTGGCCTGATCTGGAATCCCGGGGCCGGCAATCGTCTTTATCCGGCCGTGTTGTTGAAAGCGTAAAGAAATGGCCGGCAATAGTTAACGCTCTTTTTGCCGTGAAGCATGAATTGATGGCTGGGCGCCTTAAAAAATATCGCGATTATATCTATCACGGCCCGGGTTTTTATCTGCCGCCTGGGGCCGGAGTGAAAGTGGCCACGGTTCCCGACCTGTCAGTCTTAACTTGGCCGGACAGCCACCCCGGCTATCGTCGCCGTCTTTTGGAGGCTTCCCTCAAAACCATGTTTCAGCGCGCTGATTTTTTATTGACCATTTCTGAATTCGCCCGCCGGGAAATAATTGAACTTCTCGACTGGCCGCCGGAGCGGGTAAAAACCACCCCTCTGGCTCCGGCGGAGGTTTTCCGGCCTCGGCCGGCGGAGGAACTGGCGCCGGTTTTGGCCGGGCTTAACCTCAAGCCCCAAGCCTACAGTCTCTTTGTGGGCACGGTCGAGCCCCGCAAAAATATCGGCCTGTTGCTGGAAGCCTATGAAGGGCTGCCGGAGAGGTTGCGGCAAGCCTTTCCCCTGGTCATTGCCGGGGGCCAAGGATGGCTGAGCCGGAACATCCACCAGCGTCTGGAGGAAATATCCCATCGTGGCTGGCTGCGTTATTTGGGGTTTTACGAAGACTTGCCGGCCTTGATGGCGGGGGCGGCCCTGTTTCTCTTCCCTTCTCTTTATGAAGGCTTCGGCCTGCCGCCCTTGGAGGCCATGAGCTGCGGCGTACCGGTCCTCGTCTCCGATCGCGCCTCATTGCCGGAGGTGGTCGGGACGGCGGCCCCCTGCCTTCCGGCCACGGATGCGGATGCTTGGCGCGAAGCCATTCATCGGGGCCTGGAAGACGCCGCTTGGCGGAAAGAGAGAGCCGCCGCCGGCTTGGTTCGGGCGGCTGAATTTTCCTGGGATAGTTGCGCTGAAGGCACCTTGGCGGCGTATAGAGAAGCCGGGAGAATGTTCACTGATAGATAGATGCGGATTTCGCCGCTTGCATCGTTAAGATCTTAAAGGCAGTTCGATAATGAACCGGGCCCCGCCATCCCGGCGGTTCTGGGCCCGTATAAAGCCCCCGTGCCCGCTGATGATGGTACGGACTATGGCCAGCCCCAGCCCCTGGCTGCCTTCCTTGGTGGTCACCTGGGGGTCGAAGAGCCGGTCCCGGACGGCCGGGGCCAAGCCCGGCCCGGTATCGCTGATGGAGAGGCGCAGCCCGACGATGTCGTCGGTCTCCAGAAGCAGATGCACCAGCCCCTCCCCGTTCATGGCGGTCACGGCGTTGTTTAAGATATTGGTCATGACCCGGCCCATCTGGTCCGGATCAAAGGCGAAAATCGGCGGCGCTCCCGTGGTTTCCAACTGAAAATCCACCTTTTTATGGGCCTGGCGGAAAAGGGCCAGGCTTTCGTCCAGCATACGCGTGAAATTCTCCGGCCGGGGCTTGATTTCCGGCAGGCGGGCGAAACGGGAAAATTCGTCCACCAGCTTCTTCATCTCCTCCACCTGGCGGATTATCACCGAGGTGCATTCCTCAAAGACGGCCGCGTCCTCTTCACCGGCCAGGCGCTGGGAAAAACGGCGGCGGAGCCGGCCGGCGGAAAGCTGGATGGGGGTCAGGGGATTTTTGACCTCGTGGGCAATGCGGCGGGCCACCTCCCGCCAGGCGGCCAGGCGCTGGGCCTTTTCCAGTTCCGTTAGGTCGTCGAAGGTCAGAAGCAGGCCCAGGGTTTCCCCTCCCTCGGCCGCCAGGGGGGCCAGCTTGATCCTGAGAGAGGCGAATTCCCCCCCCAAGTTCAGCCGCATATTGTATTCCCCGGCCTGGCGGCGGGGCGGCCGAACGGCCTGGTCAACCAGAGCCGCCAGGGGGGCCGGCAGGAGGCCCGGCTCTTCCGCCCCCTCCGGGTCCAGGAGCCCGGCGGCGGCCCGGTTAAGGCTGATGACCCGCCCGGAAGGGTCCAGCACCACCACCCCGGTGGAGACGTTCTTCAGCACCGTCTCCACGAAGCGGCGGCGGCTGTCCAACTCAACATACATGTTTTTGAGGTCGCCGGTCATCTGGTTGAAGGAGTTGACCAGTTCGGCGAATTCCCCGGATCTGCCCTGGGGTTCCAACTGGAAATCCCAATCCCCGGCGGCCACCCGCTGGGTGCCCCGCACCAGGGCCAGGACGGGCCGGGCCAGGGTCCGGGCCAAATGGGAGCCGAGCCAAACGGAGATGAAGACGGCCAGAAGGGCCGCGGCCGTCAGGGCCGTCAACTGGGTCACCCGGAAAGGCTTCTGGACGCTTAAGGCGTCGTGATAGCTTTCCAGGGCGCTTCTGACCTCCTCAAGCTGGGACATGACCAGGTCCGGGGGGGGGCTGTCCTGGGCCAGGGCGGCTTCAGTCAGGCTTATGGAGGCCTGGAGGGCCGATTCGATTTTAGGGCTGAACCACAGATAGTGGCCGCGGACCAACTGCTGGTAGGAATAATAGAAGATCAGGGCCGTGGGAATCAGGGAGAGGGTGATGAAGGCCACCACCAGCTTGGTCTGGAGGGTTCCGTAGGCCCGCTTGTCGAAGAAGATGTTGTAGAGCCCCCGCAATATCAAGAGCAGGAGCAGGACCATCAAGACCACCGAGGCGTTGATGGCCACCAGGGCCACCAGCCCCTGGCTCCGGTTCAGCCCGGGCCCAAGGTTTATGACCTCCCGCTGGATCAAGATCAGGCCGATGAGGGCCGCGCCCACGATCACCGCGGCCCAGAACTCCAGGCGCTGCTTGCGCTGGCTCTGTTCCGGGGACAGCGAGCGGCCCGTCTCCAGTCCGGGCGCCCGGGTCTCGGGTTTCCTGTGTTCCGTCGCCAAAAGGGGACCTCGCAAAATGTTCCGGCCCGGGCCGGGCTTTTCGTATTTCGGCTGGCTTTTAACCGGCGTGATGTGCTATAATCCACGCTTCCCTGGGACATTTTATCATTAAAACGACTTTTTACGAATTGTTTTTGGGCCGATTAATTGAGGAGTTCAGCCCATGTCCATAAGCCGCCGCCCCAAAATTGATCCCTACCCCATAGATTCCCTGGGCGCGGGCGAATCCTGGCGCATGTTCTCAATCATGAGCGAATTCGTCCGGGCCTTCACGGCCATGAGCGAGGCCGGACCCTGCGTCAGCATCTTCGGCTCGGCCCGCTCCCGGCCCGATTCCCTGGAATGCCGGATGGCCGAAGAGTTGGCCGGCATTCTGGCCAAAAACGGTTTCGGGGTCATTTCCGGCGGCGGCGACGGGGTCATGGCCGCGGCCAACAAGGGGGCCACCGAAGCCGGAGGGCTCTCCATCGGCCTCAACATCGAGCTGCCCCATGAGCAGCTGCCCAACCCCTACGCTAACCTGTCCCTGGACTTCCATTATTTTTTCATCCGCAAAGTCGTCTTCGTCAAGTATAGCCAGGCCTACGTCATTCTGCCCGGCGGCTTCGGCACCATGGACGAATTATTTGAAGCCCTGACCCTCATACAGACCCGGCGCATCCGTCCCTTTCCCACCTTCCTCATGGGTTCGGCCTATTGGGGCGGGCTGGTGGACTGGCTGCGGGACAGCATGCTGGCCGGAAACTTCATCTCTCCGGATGATATGGATATTTTCGCCGTGATGGACCAGCCCGAGGAAATTGTGCGGGCCATAAAAAAAACCGTTATCATCAAGTAGGTTCGCCTATGCGCCGCCAACTTGGCGCCCGAAAATATGTGGCCTTCCTGGCTCTGGCGGCCCTCCTGGCGGCCGGAGGCTGCGCCGGCCTCGCCCGCCCGCCCGGCGGCCCCGAATTTTTGTCCGCCATCCCCCAGACCTGGCGCCCCCTGGCGGCCCGATTATCCGAGCGCGGCTTCACCCCGGCCCAGTTGACGGATTTTTTCAATTCCCCGGACCTGGCCTATACCAGCGCGCCCATGGCCGCCAAGCTAAAGGAACTCCACGGCCTGAATTTCAACGCCGATCTGACCCGGGAAATCCAGGAAAAGCTCTACCAGCTCGGCTATGAAATCATTATTGACGGCCGGGCCGGGTCCGGCACCAAGGCCGCCATAAGCCGTTTTCAGACCGACCAGGGCCTTGCGGCCACCGGCGTGGTCTCCCGGGCCACCCTGGCCCAGGTCAACTCGGCCATGAAAAAGAAGGCCCTTCGCCCCCTGTCGGCCTGCCGCCCCCCCGCCCCCCCGCCCCCCTCGCGCTCGGCCACCTACAGCCAGTTCACCAACCCCCAGGCCTTGGCGCAGATCAGCGCCTTTTTCAAGGCCGACCGGGCCCTTTTCGATTCCCTTCTTAGTCGCCACGGAGTTCCCTCCGAGGTGGCCGCGGCCATAATATGGGTCGAGACGGGCTACGGCCGCAACTTCGGCCGGACCAAGGCCGCCTCCAACCTGGCCTCCATGGCCGCGGCCTCCTCGGACTTCTCCCTGGTGGCCCCGGCGGTGGCCGATTTGGGGAAGGACCGCGAAACCCTGGCCTTTCTGCGCCGCTATGCCGTGGAACGGGGCGACTGGGCCCTAGGCGAGCTGGAAGCCCTCATGCGCCACGCCTACGCCAACAACCTCGACCCCAACTCCTTCCCCGGCTCCATCTACGGGGCCATCGGCTGGGGCCAGTTCATGCCCTCCAACATCCTAAAATACGGCCGGGACGGCGATGGCGACGGCCGGGTGGACCTCTTCAACAAGGCCGATGCAATTGAAAGCGTGGGCCGTTTTCTCCAAGCCCACGGCTGGACCGGGCTCCGGATGAGCGAGGAAGCCCGCCGGGCTGTTGTTCTGAAATACAACCGCAGCGGCATATACGCCAACACGGTCCTATATGTGGCCGACTACTTGGCCAGGGCCCCAGGAAAATAAAAGGATTCACCTAAATGTCCCTGCCCCCGGTCTTCGACTTCCACACCCACACCCTGCTTTCGGACGGCGAACTGGTGCCGGCCGAACTGGCCCGGCGGGTGAAGGTCGCCGGCTACGAGGTACTGGGACTGGCCGACCACGCCGACCACGGCAACCTGGCTTGGATTCTGGGCGCCGTCCGGGGCGCGGCCCTGGCCCTGGCCGGCCATATGGACGGCCTGACCATCCTCCCCGGGGTGGAAATCACCCATGTCCCCCCGCCCCTCATCGGCGACCTGGTCCGGCAGGCCCGGGACCTGGGGGCCGGCTATGTGGTGGTACACGGCGAATCGCCGGTGGAGCCGGTGGCCCCCGGCACCAACCTGGCGGCCATTGAGGCCGGGGCCGACCTCTTGGCCCATCCGGGCCTGTTGAGCGAAAAGGAGGTTTCAAGGGCAGCGGAAAAGGGCGTTTTCCTGGAGTTGAGCCTCAGGGGCGGGCACGGCCTGGCCAACGGCCGGGTGGCCCGGCTGGCCCTGAAATACGGCGCCGGCCTCCTGGTCAGTTCCGACGGCCACATGGTGGGCGAGTATCTGACCCCGGAACTACAGCGGTCAACGGCCCTGGGCGCCGGCCTGGACGAAGAGGATTTCATAAACGTCATGGCCGGGGCCGCCCGCCTGGCCGAAACCGTCCGCCGAAGGCTGTGAAATGCCGGTTTTGCCTAGCCCGCCGGAACATGCCGCAAGGCCATCGGGCCTTCGCAAACACCTCTTTAAAGCCGCCATACTGGCCGTCTGGCTGGGTCTCATGGCTTGGTGGCAGTGGGAGAGCCGGGCCTGGCCCCCGCCGGAAAAAATCGAGGCCGCCTTCATACCGGACCACTACGACCTCTTCGCCCTGGAATACCAGGGGCGGAAGGTCGGCTGGGCCTTCAAGAGCCTCAAGCGCCATAGCGGCGGCTACCAGGCCGCCCAGGGCCTGCGGATTCAGGCGGACATCCTGGGCCGGACCCTGGATGTCCAGATGGATGTCTCGGCCAGCCTCAGCCACACCCTTGACCTAATCGGTTTCCTCCAGGCCCTGTCTTCGCCCCCGGTGGCGGTGACCGAGCGGGGGCGGGTGGAGGAGGGCCGCCTTATTGTCCAGGTTTCTTTAGGCGAGCACGAGGAGCTGGTCCGGGCAATCTTAAACGAACAGCGCCACTGGCTGGGCGCCTATGCCGACCTCCTGGACTTACGGGCCGATCTGCCGGCCCCCGAAGGACCGGGCCTGACCCCTCTGATGGGCCCCTATCTTAGCCATCTGGGCCTGAACAAGGGGGCCCGTTACCTCCTGACCGTGCTGGACCCCATAACCCGCGCCTTCCGGCCCCTCCCGGTCCGGGTGGAGGCCGAAGTAAGGCAGTATGACCCGGAAATAGCCGGCGAGGCGGCGGCCTTCCTGGTGCGCATAGGCCCTCCCGAGGCCGAAGGCAGGGTCTGGCTGGACCGCTTCGGCCGCACCCTCAAGGAAGAGGCCTTCGGCTTCACCCTCACCTTGGTCGACAACCAGGAGGAAGCCCGGCGGGACATCACCCCCTTCAGCCCGCCCCCGGCCCTCTTGAGCCTCCTGGAGCGGGGGGCCTTGGCCGATCTTCGGTCCAGATTGAGCTTTAAGCCATGATAGAGATATATAACCTGACCAAAACATATAACACCCACACCGCGGTCAAAGACCTCAGCCTCAAGGTCGAGGCCGGGGAAATTTTTGGCTTCCTGGGCCCCAACGGCGCGGGCAAGACCACCACCATCCGCATGGTGGCCGGCGCCCTGGCCCCCACCTCCGGCCGCATCATCCTGGGCGGCCTGGACCTGGCCCGCGAGAGCCGGGCGGCCAAAAGCCTGGTGGGCTATATTCCCGACCGGCCCTTTCTCTACGAAAAACTTTCCGGCTGGGAATTTCTGGAATTCTTGGGCGACCTCTACAACGTGGGCCGGGCGGAGGTGGATTTTCGAGGGGCGAAACTTCTGGAACTGTTTGAACTCCTTGACTGGCGCGACGACCTCATTGAGAACTATTCCCACGGCATGAAACAGCGCCTCATCATGGCCGGGGCTCTGCTCCCCAAGCCCCGCATCCTGGTGGTTGACGAGCCCATCGTGGGCCTGGACCCGCGGGGGGCCAAGCTGGTGGCGGACATTTTCCGGCGCCTGGCCGAAAAGGAGGGGGTGGCCATTTTGGTCTCGACCCACACCATGAGCCTGGCCTCACGCCTGTGCCACCGCATCGGCATAATCGCCAAGGGGGTCCTGATGGCCGTGGGCACGGAAGAGGAGCTGCGGCGAGGCATAGGCAGGGAGGGGGGGAACCTGGAAGACATTTTTCTCAAACTGACCGATGGCGGCGCGCCGCAAATTCTCTCGGAAGTGTTTGAATGAAGCCGGCCTGGCTGGTTATTTTGAGGCCGGGGCTGACCAGCCTAAAAAATACCCTCTCCCGCACCCGGGGGGGGCGCACCCGGGCCATGTTCATCGCCTTTTTCACCCTGCTGGTCTGGGCCCTGGTTTTCGCCTTCTCGGTAAAGGTGCTGAACAACCTCAAGGCCGCCGATGTGCTGGGCGATATTCTGTGCCGCAAGTTCCTGGGCCTCCTCTGGCTGACGGGCTCGGCCCTCCTGATGTTCTCGGCCCTCATTTCCGCCCTGTCCAGCTTCTTTCTGGCCAAGGACCTGGACCTGTTGATGGGCGCGCCCATAAGCCTGGAAACCATTTTCTGGGCCCGTTCTCTTTCGGCCCTGGCCACGGCCGCCTGGATGCCGGCGGCCTTTCTCCTGCCGGTCTTTTTGGCCTACGGCTTCGTTTACACGGCCGCCCCGGGCTACTACCTGGCCGCGCCCCTGGCCACCCTGGCCCTTTTGGTCATGTCCGGCTACCTGAGCCAGGCCGCGGTGCTCATACTGGTCAACGTATTTCCAGCCAGGCGGACCAAGGAAATCATGGGCCTTTTGTCCATAGTGGGCTTCTGCGTCCTCTACATCGCCTTTCGCCTGATGCGGCCGGAGCAGCTGGTCACCCCCCAGGGCTTCATGAGCGCGGCCGCCTACCTGGCCGCCCTCCAGACTCCCGCCTCGTCCTTTTTGCCCACCGAGTGGGCCGCGGAGGCGGTCTGGCCCTTGCTCACCGGGCGGTCCGGCCAGATGAGCCCCTGGCTGTGGCTGGCCCTTCTGTGGAGCACCGCCGCGGCCGGGGCGGTCCTGACCTCTTACCTCGCCTCCGGTCTGTTGTGGTCCGGCTATAACAAGAGCCTGGAAGGCTCGTCGAGAAAAAGGCGGGCCGGGAGCCTGACCAGCCTGGCCCTGGGGGCCCTGGGCCGCCTGATGCGGCCGGAACGACGGGCCTTGGTGGTCAAGGACCTCAAGACCTTTTTCCGCGACCACACCCAGTGGTCCCAACTCATCCTCCTGGCCGCCCTCCTCCTCATCTACCTTTATAACTTTTCCGTACTTAACCTGGGTCGCTTCCCCGCCGGGGCCATAGTCCTGGGCAATTTTTTCGCCCTCCTGAACCAGGGGCTGGTGGCCCTGGTCTCGGCCACCCTGGCCCTGCGATTCGCCTTCCCCTCCATTTCCGGCGAAGGGTTCGCCTTCTGGATCATCAAGGCCGCGCCCTTAAGCCTGGCCGACTTCATGAAGATAAAATTCTGGCTGTGGTTTCCGCCCATCCTGGCCGTGGCCCTGGCCTTGATCGTCTTCGGCAACCGTTACCTGGACCTTAACCAGGTCATGAACACGGCGGCCGTTCTCGTCACCCTGGCCCTGACTCCGGGACTCTGCGCCTTGGCCATCGGCCTGGGCGGGCGCTACCCCCGCTTCGAGGCCCCCAGTCCGGCCCAGGCCCCCACCGGCTACGGCGGCCTGGTTTACATGGTCTATTCCAGCCTGGCCAGCCTGGCGGTCATCGGGCTTTCGGCCTGGCCGATGATAAAATTTTCCAACCTGGCCCGGGGCTGGGGCCGCTGGTCCTTCGGCTCGGCGACCCTGGCCGCGCTTCTTTCGCTCGCCGCCTTCGGCATCTGCCTCTACCTTTGGCTCAAACCCATGCGGGACGGGCTGAAGGACCTGACCGAAGGGCCCGAGGATTGACCCTTGGCTGTGCCCCCTTGATCCATGATCCAAGCCACGAAAAATTTTTTTTGGACTGGCCGGCTTGGGCCGGCCGCCTGATGGCCCTTTTGAGCCGCTCCTGGCGGCTCCGGGTAATCGGCCAGCCCGAGCCCGCGGTGAACGGGGTCATGGCCCACTGGCATGGCGACGACCTGGTTTTGACCCCCACCATGCGCCATATGAACACCGCCATCCTGGTCAGCCAGTCCCGTGACGGGGCCCGGCTTGGCCGGGCCTTGGCCGCCCTGGGGCACCAGCCTTGCTGGGGCTCCACCACCCGGGGCGGAGCGGCCGGCCTGCTGGCCTTGAAACAGGCCCTGGCCAGGGGCCGCAACGCTGTCTTCGCCGCCGACGGGCCCCGCGGCCCCCGGCTGGTGGCCAAGCCGGGCCCCGCCTTTTTAGCCGCCAAAACCGGCCGTCCTCTCTATCCCGCCGGAGTGGCCGTGAGCCGGGCCTACGTTTTTAAGAATTCCTGGAACCAGACCCGTCTGCCCCTGCCGGGGGCCCGGGTGGTGGTGGCCTTCGGCCCGCCCCTTGAGTTTCCGCCGGAAGCCGTGCGCTGGCCGCCCCACCAGCTCAGCCGCCTGGTGGGCGCGGCCCTGGCCGATACCTCCAGGGCCGCGGAATTGGAACTGGCCTTTTGGCGCGGAGGAGCCCGGCAAGCCAAGGCCGTTTAATAATACAGAGATTTGCTAAATCATATCAAGATGTTTGATGCTCTATTATCTTAACGAAGCTGTCCACAATAAGGCTGGCGCCTCCCACCAGGGCGCCGTCTATATCCGGCTGGGCCATTAGCAGGGCGGCGTTATCGGGCTTGACCGAGCCGCCGTAAAGAATGCGCGTGCCACCGGCCGCCTCTGGGGAAATCTTATCCGCCAGCCAGTCGCGGATGAAGACATGGGCCTCCTGGGCCGTTTCCGGGGTGGCTGTCCGCCCGGTGCCGATGGCCCAGACCGGTTCATAGGCCAGGTCCAGTGCGCCAGCCACCGCCGCCTCCAGGTCGGCCAGGGCTTCCGCCAACTGCCCGGACAGGACCTCGTATGTCCGGCCCGATTCCCGCTCGGCCAGGGTCTCCCCCAGGCAGACGATGGGCCTGAGGCCGGTTGAGATGGCGGCCTTGATCTTCCTGTTGACGCCCGCCCCGGTCTCGCCGAAAAGCTGGCGGCGTTCGCTGTGGCCGATGATGACGGCCCCGGCTCCGGCGGCCTTGATCATGGGGGCGGAGATTTCACCGGTAAAAGCCCCTTCGGGTTCCCAATGGAGATTCTGGGCCGCGATGATGACGGGCGTGCCGCGGGCGGCCTGGACCGCGGCCTCCAGGCTGGTGAAAGGCGCCCCGACGGCCACCTCGCGGTCCTTCGGGAAGGGGGTCAGCCGGCCGATGAGGTCTTCCAGGAATTCGCGGGTCTCGGAACCGGTCTTGAACATTTTCCAGTTTCCGGCCATCAGGGGTATTCTCTTCATAATCTTACCTCCTTAAGAGCTTTTAATACCTATATATTAAGTATAGCAGAGGGGCCGCAAAGCCACAAGCGCTTGCCTTGAAGACTGAGGTGGCGTATAATATTGAAGATAACCAAAATCACGGGAGCGGAAAAAATCATGGGCGGACAAGAGGTTCAAGAGATTCCAGGGCCGGATTTCGACAAGGCCGGCGGCTTGGTGCCCGCAGTGGCCCAGGACGCCGTGACGGGCGAAATACTTATGCTGGCCTACATGAACCGTGAAGCCTTCGCCAAGACCCTGGCCACGGGCGAGGCCCATTACTGGAGCCGCTCCCGCCAGGAGCTGTGGCACAAGGGGGCCACCAGCGGCGGGGTGCAGAAAATCCGGGAACTGCGCCTGGACTGCGACCAGGACGCCGTGCTGTTGAAAATCGAACAGGTGGGCGGCCTAGCCTGCCACACCGGCCAGCGCACTTGCTTTCACTACCTCCAGGGTCCGGACGGCCGGTTCCGGCTGACGGAGGACTGATGGGCCGGACCATAAGCCCCGGGCCTTTCGAAGGGTTCCAACTCCAAGGCCCGGACGGCCGGTCCCGGCCGGCGGAGGAATGATGGATCGCACCATAGCCCTGGGCCTGCCGAAAGGTTCCCTGGAAAAATCCACCCTGGAACTCTTCGCCCGGGCGGGCTGGCGCATAGCCCCCAGCGGGCGCAACTACTTTCCCGATATCGATGACCAGGAGATCATCTGCACCCTGGTCAGGGCCCAGGAAATGGCCATCTACGTGGCCGGAGGCACCCTGGACGCGGGGCTTACCGGCCTGGATTGGTGCGTGGAACACGAGGCCGAGGTGGTGGTGGCCCAAGACCTGGTCTATTCCAAAGCCAGCCAGCGCAAGGCCCGCTGGGTCCTGGCCGTGGCCGGCGACAGCCCCTACCGCGCCCCGGAGGACCTGGCCGGCAAAAAAATCTCCACGGAACTGGTTAACGTCACCCGCCGCTGGTTCGCCCAAAAGGGCATCCCCGTGGAAGTGGACTTTTCCTGGGGCGCCACCGAAGCCAAGATAATATCCGGCCTGGCCGACGCGGTGGTGGAGGTGACGGAAACCGGCAGCACCATCCGAGCCCACGGTCTGCGCATCTTAAGCGAGGTGATGGTCACCCACACCCAGCTCATCGCCAACCCCGCCGCCTGGGCCGATGAATTCAAACGGGCCAAGATAGAGCAGATCGCCCTGCTCTTGAAAGGAGCCCTCCGAGCCCGCGGCCTGGTGGGCCTGAAACTCAATGTCCGGGAAAAAGACGCCCCCTTGGTCATCGAACTTTTGCCCAGCCTGAACGCCCCCACCGTGGCCAGCCTCTACCAGACCGACTGGCTGAGTGTGGAGACCGTGGTGGCCGACGAGGTGGTGAGGGAACTGATTCCCCGCCTTCTCGCCCGGGGCGCCGAAGGCATCATCGAATATCCGCTGAACAAAGTCATCTGATTGAAGGCCGCTTGGCATGAGTCATCGGCGAGGTTGAAAAAAATGACCGCTCTACGCCTCCATATTCCCGTCCTCTTCTTGATCCTGGCCCTGTCCCTGGCCGCCTGCCAGGGCGGCGGCCGCAAATCCACCCGGAAAACCACCTCCGCGGGCGGCCAGGCCAGCGAAGAGGCCCAGGCCCAGATAAACCTGGGCGCGGCCCTTTTGATGCAAGGGGAATACATCAAGGCCCTGCCGGAACTTCTGCGGGCCAAGGAATTGGCCCCCAAAAACGCCGATGTGGAAAATTACCTGGGCCTGGCCTATTATTACGGCCAGAGGGAATATGACCTGGCCATTGAAAGCTACAAAAGGGCCCTGGCCATCAACCCGGACCGCACCGATGTCCATAACAACCTCGGCCTGGCTTACATGGAGACGGGCAATTACGACCAGGCCCTGGCCGAATTCAACTACTGCCTCAAAGACTTGGTTTACCAGAACAAGCACCTGCCCCTGACCAATATCGGCCTGACCTATATGAATATGAAGGACTATGACCAGGCCATGTCCTTTTTTACCCGGGCCCTGGAGGTGGCCCCGGGCTACGCCAACGCCTACAAGCAAATCGGGCTTCTGCATATGAACCGGGGGGCCGACGAATCCGCCCTGGACTACCTGGTCAACGCCGCCCGCCTGGACGACAAAGACCCCGATACCTACATGGCCTTGGGAGATCTCTACGCCCGAACGAAAAAACCCGACGAATCCGCCCACGCCTACAGCCAAGCCGCCGCCCTGGCCCCCCAAACCCCCTTGGCCCTGGATGCCCAGCGCCGGGCTCGCAGAGTCATGGGTTTTTAGAGCCTCAAACAATTTTGCAAAGACATGAAAAACGCTTTAAGCCAGACCAGGGAAGAGCCGCCGGCCCGGACAGTGGAATTTTTGGTCTCCGCCGCGGCCGGCCGGCAGTTCCCGGAACCGTTGGGGGCGGAACTGGCCCTCCTGGGCCGGTCCAATTCCGGAAAATCCTCCCTCCTCAACCGTCTCCTGGGGCGCCGGGGCCTGGCCAGAACCTCAGCCGCCCCCGGGCGGACCCGGCAGATAAATTTCTTCCGGGTCGTTTTTCGCACTGAACCTTTTCTCTTGGCCGACCTGCCCGGCTACGGCTTCGCCGTCGGCCCCAAAGCCCAGGTGGCCGGCTGGCGGGCCTTGACCTCCGATTACCTCACGGCCGGCCGGCCCCTGAAACTGGCCCTCCTGTTGATGGATATCCGCCGCGACCCCTCGCCGGAGGAGGACGGACTCCTGGACTGGCTGGCCGACCTTGGCATTCCGGCCTGGGTGGTGGCCACCAAGGCCGACAAGCTGGGCCAGGTGCAAGCCGCCGCCCGCCTGGCCCGGATAAAAGACCTGTTCCGCTCCGCTCCGCCCCGCCCGCCCCTGGCCTTCTCCGCCCTCACCGGCCAGGGCCGGGAGGAGCTTTTGGCGGGGCTGGCTGAAATCGGCTTATAAACACCCATGATAAACGATGCTTTAAGTGATGCCCAAAGAGGGCAGGTTCAGGCCGTGGGCCTCATGTCCGGCGGCCTCGACAGCATCCTGGCCGCCCGCCTGCTCATGGAGCAGGGTTTCCGCCCCGACCTGGCGGCCTTCGTCACCCCCTTCTTCGCCCCGGACAAGGCCCAAAAGGCGGCCGAAGCCCTGGGCCTTCCCCTGACAATAATTGATCTCTACGACGACCTCCTGCCCCTGATCAAGAAACCGGCCCACGGCCTAGGCCGCTTTTTGAACCCTTGCGTGGACTGCCACGCCCTCATGTTCAGAAAGGCCGGGGAACTCCTGGGCCGCCCCGGCTTCCTCTTCAGCGGCGAGGTCCTGGGCCAGCGGCCCATGAGCCAGAACCCCCGGGCCTTAAAAATCGTCGCCCGGGGCTCGGGCCGCCCGGACTTCATTTTGCGGCCCCTGTCAGCCAAACTTCTCCCGCCGACCGAAGCCGAAAGGCGGGGCTGGGTGGACCGGGAAAGGCTACTGGGCCTCTCCGGCCGATCACGACGTGCCCAGTTGGACCTGGCCGCCGCCTTCGGGCTCCAGGCCCCGCCCCCCGCCGGCGGCTGCCTTTTGACCGATCCCAACTTCACCCGCCGCTTTCGATGGCTCTTGGACCAGCCGGAAGCCCGGCTGGATCCGGCCTGGCCCCCGGCCCGCCTGGCGGAAATTCTCAAGCACGGAAGGTTTTTCACCACCGAATCAGGCGCTTGGCTGGTCGTGGGCCGTAACCAGGGCGATAACCAACGCCTGGCCGACCTGGCCCGCCCCGGGGACCTTCTCTGCCGGCTTGAAGAGCTTCCCGGGCCCCTGACCCTCGGGCCGGGTCCGGCCCCCCACTCCCCGGAAACCCTGGCCCTGGCCCGGCGCCTGACCGCGGATTACGCCGGCAACGCGGATTCCGCCCTGGTGCGGGCGGAAATCCTGCCGGCAGGGCCGGCAGAGGTCCTGGACCTGAAGAAAAATATTAGTCTTAATTAACAAGTTGCCAACTGAAAATATTTGTGCTATAGTGGGCATGTATATTTGAGAGTCAGAGCCTTGCTTGAGGCTATGACTGCGGTGTAGTTGCGGCTTTTGGCGTAGACTTCCATTCTTTTAGGTCGGCTTGCCTTGGGAAATGGAAAAAACACTGTTCAACAAACAACACGGAGGATGAACATGAAAAAAGCATTGGTTTTGGTTCTGGTCTTGGGTATCAGCACCTGGGCTATCCAGGGTTGCGGCCTCA
>Ga0099364_10008009_pt1 | contig 14963 bp, 12 predicted proteins | sample TergutTh196P3_FD_73070 | JGI IMG/M metagenome (GOLD analysis project Ga0099364, IMG submission 73070) | Microcerotermes parvus P3 segment gut microbial communities from Pointe-Noire, Republic of the Congo - Th196 P3 | ecosystem: Host-associated > Arthropoda: Insects > Digestive system > Gut ... | reverse complement strand
AGATCAGCTAGAAACCATTTCCTTTGCGTTATCAAGATACGAAGATATTTGCTTGCTGGCCTCGTTTGCCTCGTTTACCCGTTTTGTTACATTCACGGAAATCTGCTGTAGTTTGCTCATTTCATTGGATATTGAGCCGCTTTTGGCATGAATATCACTGCTTCCGATTCGTACCTTTTCCGTCTCTTCCCGGATTGATTTTAAGGCTGTAAGAATTTGCGCTCCGCCAACTGCCTGTTCGTCGACTGCATTGTTTACCTGGGCAAAGGCCTGGTCAAGTGCAGTTATCTCGTTAAATATCAAGTTCATCGACCGGACAGTTTCTTCAGTAACACTTGTAATGCTTCTGATGGAATTTTCCATCATGGTAATTTCGTTGTAAATGCTTTTTGATTCGTTGCTGGACATTTCCGCCAGCTTACGCACCTCTCCGGCTACAACAGCAAAACCCTTGCCTGTTTCTCCGGCGTGAGCCGCTTCGATGGCTGCATTCATGGCAAGCAGGTTTGTTTTTGCGGCAATGTCTTCAATGATCTTGTTCGTCTCTTGCAGCATTTTCGATTGCTCGTGTAAGATTTCAATTTCCTCCGAAAGTTTTTGCAACATGGAATTGCCGGAAGCGGAAGAACGGCTGAGGGTTTCTGCTGTCTTGCTTATTCCGTTTGCTACCGAACGAATTGAATCAATGTTAGCGACCATCTCTTCTATTGATGACGAAGAACCGCTTATGTGGGATGACTGCAACCCAACAGCCTCATCAAGATCATTTATTGACTTGATTATGTCTGAGATATGTTCTGAAGTCTGGTCAACCGAGTTTAACTGTGTATTGGTTTCCTCCTGGGTAATTTCCATGTTTTCTTTAATTACTCCCAGGGCACGGGACGATTCTACAATGACCCTGTTCAATTCCTCGCCGTCAGCCGTTGCCTTTTGTAAATGACTGCTGATTTCTCCAGTGGCCTTTTCTATTTCACCTTTCAGATTATCTCTCTCGTAGAGAAGTTCAGCATTGAGCTTTTCTTCTTTTTTGTCTTTAAGCATGTTGATGCGTTCAAAAATAATGGTAAGTAAAAAGACAAGCATATAGCCTGCAATAAACCTGAACTTAATCAGCGGATCCACATCGTAAATTGCAGATTCCGGATAATATAGAAAAAAGGAAGCAATGCCGATGCCCACTGTTGAAAAAATAACTCCGAACAGCATCTGACACAGAAAAATTGCAATCAGCGGATACGCAAAGAACCACACCGCCAGCCACAAATGTAGGCCGCCGCCAGAAAGGAGAAAGAGGCAGTAAGCCCCGAAAATCGTCACAGGGATAATGGGCAGTATTCTAAGAGAAACCTTTGTACGCATCAAAGTAAGAACCACAATACATACGCCTACAAATCCCAAATTCATCATCGCTCTGGCTGGGTCATCTTCCATCCCATTAATTGCAAATAAAACAAGCGGAATAATAACGACCGAAAAAATTCCGGTCATGGTCATGTATCTTGCCCTTTCGTTTAGGTTAGTAATCTGGGAATAGCGCTTCCCTACGAGTATGTTCAATAAAACACTTTGCGGTTTGTTTTCTTTCATGATTCCATATTATACATACATCTGGCGAAAATAATCAATATAAATACATCTACTGGTTGATGAATACCTAGATGAAAGTCCTCATCACAGATTTTGCCAGTTCTGGGTTTTTAGTATTGGTGATGATAAACACACCGATTTCCTGACTGCCAAAAATAGCACTGATTCGTTCATTTCCAGTTATGCTAATTCCGAGAGCCGGAGTTCGCTCCCCCGTCGGCACATGCACATTATTCTCATTGACGTTGGTAATATCAAAGAAAATGAGCCTGTCTTCAAGGGCCCTCAATTCATCATTCGTAAAGATGTCGGACAGAAACATAAAGGACTCTGCCTGTGCCATATATGAAGCGCTTTCCATGTTTCCTATTACCATATCAAGCTCGCCTGTAGCCATTAAACCGGTAAGCCTCACAGTCGTACCCATTGCCATCATGGGGTCAATTTGCTGAAGCGCACCGCCCATGATCATGTGAGAAAAAAGAGGAACTTTTCCCTCTATTGTTAATTCCGGAATTTTTTCCAAAAGGAAAGTACCGTATTCTGAAACAGCGCCTTCGTTTACCTGCGCTGCAATAAATATGATCTGAAACTGATTATCCTTTTCGTTTGATGAACAGCCAAAAAAACCAAACACCAAAAAAATAAACAGTACAGCTCTAATTGTGAATAATTTGCTTTTCATACCTTCCTCCAGGTTTTTATAAATTATATAAAAATTAAACTCCCAGTTTATTTTTCCTTATTAAATCTCCGTTAGTCTGCACTGTTACCGCTCTGTAATCTGGTAAAGGCATTATGCGTTCGTGAATGGCATCAATGAGCCAGTCCGTCTGCGGAAAGTAGAGTTCTTCCATTTCCGCCGCCGGGGTTATCCAGTTCCGGCTTCCAACAACCGTTACAGGGGCATCAAGGTAATCAAAGGCCAGAGTCTGGACATTGCTGGCAACGGTGTGCAGGAAGGAACCGCGCTCGGCGGCATCGCTGGCAAGGAGAAGCTTTCCGGTTTTCTTTACGGATTCGATAATCTTTTCGTAGTTAAGCGGGTTTATGAACCGGAGATCGATTACTTCGGTGGAAAGGCCGAATTTGCTTTCCAGTAGCTTTGCCGTATCCATTGCCTTGTAAAGAGTTGCGCCTAACGTAGCGATGGTGATGTCTTTCCCCTGTCTGCGGACAGCCGGTTCTCCCTCGGGGGTCTCGTAGTAGCCCGCGGGAACCCCGCCTTTTTCAAACATCTCGCCAATGTCATAGAGGAGCTGGCTCTCGTAAAAGATCACAGGGTCGGTGCCGGCCAGGGCAAGGTTCAGCATGCCCTTGGCATCGTATGGTGTGGCCGGAAAATAAGACTTTAGGCCGGGGATATGGGCGGTGATGGCCGACCAGTCCTGGCTGTGCTGGGCTCCGTACTTACTGCCCACAGAAACCCTTACCACCAGCGGCATCTTCAAGAGCCCCGCAGACATGGACTGCCACTTGGAAACCTGGTTGAAGATCTCGTCCCCAGCCCGGCCCATGAAATCGCAGTACATGAGTTCCACCACAGCCCGTCCGCCGGACAGTGCATAACCGACACCGGCACCGACAATGGCACCTTCGGAAATGGGGCTGTTGAACAGCCGGTTGTAGGGCAGCATCTCGGTAAGACCCCTGTAGACGGCAAATGCACCGCCCCAGTCCCGGTTTTCCTCTCCCCAGGCTGCCATGGTCGGGTCAATGGAGAATCGGTGCAGCATTGCTTCAAAGAGGCCGTCCCGGTACTGGAAGGCCTTGTTTCTTGAAACTGGCTTGCCATCGGCATCAAAGGCATAGCGTTCTTTTCCTGCAATGGCTTTGACCCGTGTGTTTTCCGCTGCCGGCTGGGACAGTTCCGCTTTCCTGTCATCGAACTTTTCAGCCTTACCTCTGGAAAACATAACCAATTCGATAAATGCGCCGCCCAGTCTGGGAGAAACATCATCATTGGTTGCCAGCTTTGTTACCTCGACAAGCTTGGCCTGAATACCTGCACGCAGGGTATCAAGTTCGTTTTTACTCGATAGCTTATTTTGAATAAGGTAATTACCGTATGCTTCGATAGAGTCCGCTTCCTGCCAAAGTTTAATCTCCTCGGGAGTGCGGTAACTTGAAGCATCAGAAGGGGAGTGGCCGGAAATCCTGTAGGTAAGAGTGTCCAGCAGAACAGGCCCCTTACCTTCCAGAAGAATTGCCTTCTTTCGGGCGATAGCATCCGCTACAGCCAGCGGGTTATATCCATCCACCCTTTCGGCATGCATGTTGTCGGGATTAACCCCGGCACCGACCCGGGCCATGATACTGTAGCCCATGGTCTCTCCGGAAGTCTGTCCGCCCATGCCGTAAAAGTTATTGAAGAAGTTAAAGAGGATGGGAGGCGCTCCGGTAGTGGTTACTCCTGGGGTTTTCTTCCCTGCTTTAGGCCACAGGGTGTGATACTGATCCATAGCGGCCATCATCATGCCTTCCCAGACAGGGCCGCAGCCCATGGAGGCATCGCCTATATTGGCGATGACAATGCCCGGTTTTGCGTTTATTCGCTTAAAAAGTGCCGATCCCACCGCAATATCCCCGGATCCGCCTACAATGGCATTGTTTGGCATGGAACCGAAGGGTGTAAAGAAGGCGTGCATGGAGCCGCCCAGCCCCCGGTTAAAACCAGCCTTACGTGCAAAAATTTCCGCGAGTGTTCCATAGAGGACAAAGTTTTCAGCCAGATCAGTAAGACCCTTGTAGGGTATTTTTTCGGCTATCGCAAGTGTTTCTCCATCAAGAAATTCCTTCATTATGTTTTCCAGGGATTTCACCCCGCCGGCATTTTTTGAGGTACCCGACTGGTTCGATAACTGCCAAATCGAGCTGTAACACTTGGCTATTATTTCACCGTGGCTCCGGTGGCTGCCAAAGATATAATCATCAGTGCTTAGATTCAGCGCCTGCCCCACAGCGGACGCTTCCTGCCCCATGGAAAGATGTGCCGGTCCCTTGTGGTTGTACTCGATACCCTTCCACGACCCTTGAGTTTTAAACTCGTTCAGCATCATTTCAAATTCCCGGATCGTTACCATGTCGTACCAAATCCGCAGAAGCCGTTCCTTTCCGTAAAGCTCCAGCTCTTTCTTAAAATCACTTTTATATTGATTTATAGGAATATCCTTGAGCTTTAAAACCTGCGGCTTCCTTACTTCACTGGGGTCAACTACTATTGATTTTGGCATACGTTTCCTCTCTTACTGATATTATAAAGCCCACACCGCGTCACGGATGAGTTCACAAACCGTGGGGTGCGGGAAAATCAACTGTTTTACTTCATCAATCCGGAATTCCTGTTCGATGAGGGCAGCTCCGCCCCAGATGAATTCAGAAGCATAAGGCCCAACCGCATGTATTCCCAGGATGCGGCGGTCTTTTGCGTTTGCAATTACCTTTACCGCCCCCTGACTGGCTGCACTGTTTTCGGCTACAAAGCGGCCCGAGTATATCATGGGAAGACTGGTCTTTTTTATTTCAATTCCCCTTGCCGCCGCTTCCTGTTCTGTAATGCCGACACCTGCTGCTTCGGTAGTGCCGTACACAGCCCAGGGAATGGCATCATACCTCATGCGGTTCGGCGTACTGTTACTTTCGCCTAGCACCGAAAGTATATCCGCAACGGCAACCTCTCCCATACGGTAGGCTGAATGTGCAAGAAGGCTTCTGCCGGTCACGTCCCCTGCGGCCCATATTCCCGGCACGTTAGTCCGCATCCTGTCATCTACATTTACGCCCGGAGCCCTGCCTGTGCCGGAGATATCAACGCCGGCAGCTTCCGCTCCCCATGTATTCAATACAGAACGCCTTCCAACAGCCATGAGAATCAGGTCTGCTTCTGTTTTTTCGGCCTTGCCGTTTTTATCAGTAAAATGAACAGTTCCGCCGTCAATTTTCTCCACCTTGCAGCCGAGCATAAATTTAACATCATTCATGGCGCGCCGGAGAATGGGAGACTGCTCCTTGTCCATGAACGGAACTATTTCATCCATCATTTCGATTACCGTTACTGTGGTTCCGAGCGCCGAAAAAAGTCCGGCAAGTTCCACACCAATAACTCCGCCGCCAATTACCGCAAGCCTTTTTGGTACAGCTTTGATGTTTAGAATCCATGTTGAATCCATTACCAGGGGGTTATCTTTCGCACCGGGAATTGGCGGCATAACGGGGGCAGAACCGGCGGAGACCAGGACAGTTTTTCCTTCGTAATCTGCTTTTTGCTTAGAGCCTTCGTTCAGCCGAACTAAAGCGGGTCTTTCGCCTGATGGAGCCCTGACAATTTCTCCCCTGCCCCGGACAACATCAACACCGAAGCGCTTCATCTGGCTCTCTACACCGCCTCGCAGTTTGACTGTCACCTCTTTCTTCCAATTTTGCATAACGCTCCAGTCATAGGACAAACTTCCGGCCTTTACACCGAATTTTTCTCCTTCTTTTGCATGAGCGTAAAGTTTTGCCGAATTGAGCAGGGTTTTGGTGGGAATACACCCCACATTAAGACAAGTACCGCCAAGGTGACGTTCTTCAATTAAAAGTATTTTCTTTTTGCTATGTCCAAGTCTCTCCGCCGCCAGATAGCCCGCAGGCCCTCCGCCAATAATAATCGTATCGTACATAGTTCCTCCTATACAGCCGTCAGAAGGAGATCAATATTGGCGACAGCATCGCACAGTGCCTTGAGGAAACGTGCGGCAGGAGCTCCGTCCACAACCTGGTGGTTAATGGTCAAACTAAAACCTATATGAGGTTCAAGACGTATTCCACAATTACAGCAGGAGCAATTTGCTTCAACTGGCTTCATCTCCATATTACATACACCAAGAATGGCAACTTCCGGTGCATTTAGTACCGGAGTAAAACTTGTAACGCCAAGACTACCAAGATTGCTAACTGTAAAAGTTGAGCCTGTTAATTCATCGGGCTTTGCAGTACTGTTCTGACAGGCCGCCGCCAGACGCTTAACCTCGGATGAAATCTGTGATAAAGAAAGCAAATTGGCATTTCGTATAACGGGAACCATGAGGCCCCTTGGAGTATCCACAGCCACTGCCATATGCACCCTTTCAAATGTTCTTACTGTATCACCAATTTTGTGGGCATTCATAAAAGGAAACTGCGGAAGCGTCCGGGACAGGGCAAACAGGACAAGGTCATTGACGGTGATCTTTGAAAGACCAAGTTTTTCGCCTAACTCTGCCTGTGATTTAATTCTGGAACGCAGGCTTTGAAGCACCGCAGCAGATGCAGATGCATTTAAGGTAAACTGTGCGGTCTCCGCAAGGGAAGCATGCATTCTGTCGGAAATAATTTTACGGATTCCCTTAACGGGTGTTTCGGTGATTTTTCCTTCAGCAGAGAGCGGAGCGCGGAGACTGGAGAATGGGGAGTGGGTGGCAGCAAGGTCTTCCAGGGTAGCTCGTCCGCCTATGCCGGAACCGGCAGAGGGTACTGTTCCCGTAGCCGCCGCTTTGGCAGCAACGGTCAGCGGAGGTCTGTCTTGCATAGCCGCCAAAACGTCCCTTTCAATGATTCTGCCGCCGGGACCGGTGCCAGACACCGCATCCAGAGGCATAGCTTCTTTTTTTGCCAGATTCCGGGCACGCGGGGAGGCAACACCAGAAACTTCATCATGTGAAGAAACATCGAACCCCTGGTTCACGACACTGGGTTCTTTATCAGGGAGAGATACGTTATTGGATTCTTCTCTTTGTGTCTTTGTGCCTTCATGTGAGCTATCCTGCGATACTGCTGCTGACCAGTCCTCACCGGCAGCACCGATTACCGCAATAGGCTTCAGCACAGGGACATCATCTCCGGAGGTGTAGAGTATTTTTAATACCGTCCCTGCCGCCCCGGCGGGAACTTCGAAAGAGGCCTTGTCGGTTTCTACCTCGCAGACAACGGTTTCTGCTGAAACTGTGTCACCTTCCTTAACTTTCCAGTCTGTTATCACGCAGGACTCTACGGTATTCCCCTGGCGGGGCATTATGAGGATATGTGCCATCTAAGCTCCTTACAATATCAGTATAAAATATTTTAGAAATTTTGTCATTACGCCTGGTCTTGCTTGCATTTTACAAACTAGTCTGTTAAACTAGTTTATGGAGGATACAATGGCACAATCAATTGGAGCATTTGAAGCAAAAACCAATTTTTCCAGAATTCTGGTAAAAACCGAACAGGGCGAGGATTTCATCGTTACAAAACGGGGAAAGCCGGTAGCGAAAATCATTCCTTTTGAGCGGGAACCTGAAATGACTTGGGAGGAAGCATTGGAAGAATTCAAGGAACTTCGTAAGTTTTATCGCGGAAAACCAGGAGACTTCAACATTAAAGAAGCTATAGAAGAGGGGCGTAGATAATGATCTATGTTTTTGATACTTCATTTGTGGGTGCACAGGTAATTCCTGATGAAAAGGATCCTCAGATAAGCAAACTATACAGTAGAATAAAACGTAATGACGAAAAATATGCACCTCATTTGCTCTGGTACGAAATAACAAACCTTTTCTATAATTTGATCCGACGAAAACGATATTCTCTTGATGAAGTCATAAATTTTTTCCGGCCATTTACCGCTATTAAAATTAAGTATGACTACGAAACAGGAGTAAATCACTCAAAAAAACTCCTGCACCTCTGTAATGTATACGACCTTAGTTCCTATGACGCAGCATATCTGGAACTGGCGGAAAGGAAAAACGCTGTCCTCTGCACCCTGGATGAAAAACTCCGGGCTGCTGCAAAAAAATACGGTGTTGCCGTTTTGGATTAACACGAGGAATAATGGACACACTGGTTATTATCTAATCAACCCTTGACAATATCATATTTTCGCATATAATATACCATTTCATGATGAATTTTTTAATTTTTATTAAAAAATTCAAAAAAATGGAGGGAAGAGATGAAAAAATATGTAAAATCTTTGATAGCGTCTGTCCTGATTCTTTCGATGTCGCTGGCAGCCTGTAACCCTGTTGTAGGCCCATCCGGCAACGGAACCGTCACAGTTCAGGAAGTAGTTTTCTTGGATATCAGCGGTTACACAGACTGGGACTATTTAGTGGCCGGAGAAGACAGTTCCAGCATCTTTATCAGAACAGATCATCAAACCAGGTTACCAACCGAGATGTATGTGAAACTGGCCCCGGACTCCGATGCAGGCATTACTTATCTGTTTAAGCCAAACGGCCTGGTGGATTATATAATATATAACAACAGTGTTGCATATTTTGATAACTTCAGTGGTTATACATTTGATATAGTCATAGTATATCCAAACGGCGATATTATAGTTCAGGAGAATGTACAGACTGATATTAACTGGGACATATACAATCAACCCGTCAGATCGGTTTTGGGGCGTTCAGTTATTGATGATGTTTTTGATGCCTTTGGCTTCGAAAATGCCCTTGATGCAGTTAATTTCGTTGCCGGTCATGCATTGGGAGTTATCTCATGTGTTTCACTTCTTCTTCCCAACCCTCCCGGACTGCTAGGATGTGGATTATGGCTTGGAAGCGTAGTTGGTTCTGTGGTAACTAAAGTATTGGTTATGGGCGATATTGTAGGGGAAGAGTTTGGATCTTTTGTTGATGGCGCTTTTGCAACTGTCGGCTGTTTAACTTCAACTCCTGCAGAATGGATTAATTGTGTTGTTGCAGCTAGCCAGGGAGTTAACGCTCTTATAAAAGCTAACTGGACAGTGGTTAAAGCAAGTGAAGAAGAAATGCGACAAATGATGTTGGCCGAGGCTACTCCTCCGGGTTCAGTGTTTTTCTTCGAGGTAAAACCGGATATTGGCGGAAAGGTAGAACTATCATGGGAAGTAAATAGCAGTCCCCTTGCCCCAAATACACGCCACCAAGTGCAAATGAACAGCGACGCTTGGATAAGCTTGGGCGCCAATGCCACAGAATATACCTTCAATGACTTAGAGCTTAACAGAGATTATATTTTCAGGGTTCGTGCCTCTAATGAAAAAGGCGACGGAACTATATCGACAAGAACAGTCCGGCTTAACCTCCCGCGACAAGTGACGGACTTGACTCCGATAGCCGGCGACCGTATTGTTCGTCTGGATTGGAAGCCTGTGGGCATGGGAGCCAATATACCTGCTGTTACGCATTACCAGGTTTCAAGGGATGGCGGCACTACATGGGCAAGCACAGACTCACTTTCCCCCTATTATCTAATCACTGGCTTAATAAACAATAATCAATATCCGTTCCAGGTCCGTGCGATCAATGCGGTGGGTCCAGGACCGGCATCGGCAACAGTGTATGCCACACCTGTACCAAGCCCCATTCCCGATGGTGCGCCAGGTGCAGTGCCAAACTTCGAGGCAACACCTGGTAACGAAGAGGTTACCCTGTCCTGGGGAGCTGCATACGTTCCCAGCGGTCCGCCTGTGACGGGCTATCAGGTGTTAAAAGACAACGGCTCGTGGGTAGATTTACCTTTATCTGACTTTGACTCAACTGTATCTCCTCCATATACCTATACCTTCACCGGTTTGACGAACGGTACTGAATATACTTTCGAGGTTCGTGCAGTTAATGGGGTAGGTTCTGGTGGACCAATAAGTGAACTTACAGCTACGCCCGTAAATCCAGCTCGTGTCATCGACCTTTCAGTCGGCACAGGTAGTATCGAATACGACGGAGCTACTGGCAGCGGGGTCGTCATTATCAAGGGCATTACCAATGGTGCACGGAGTATCTTCCTTCAGAATGTAACGGATGTTTATATCGAGGATAACACCAGGATTACTGGGCAAAGTACCGCCACCGATACAGCAATTAGAAGAAGTGCCCTTCAAATAAGTAATCCTGTTAATGTACCCGTCACAATTCACGGCGGCGGTCCCGACATCACAATTACCGGCGGTAGCGGCACTCGCACCCAGACTAGCGAACCTCTTGTGACGGGAGGACAAGGTATTTCCTCCAGCAGTGATTTAACTATAAGCGGTACAATCGGCAATATTACCGGCGGTAATAGTGGTAACAGTAACGCCGGTAATGGTATTAGTTCGTCTTATGATTTAACTATAAGCGGTACGATCGGCAATATTACCGGCGGTGATGGTACTAACATAAGTGCGGCTGGTATTTGGCTTTATGGAAGACTCACGATTTCAGGCAGCACCGGCATTATTCAAGGTGGCAATACTACCAATACCAGCGCCCAACGTCAAGGTGGTAGTGGTATTTATGCTGGTTATAGTTCAAGGCCCGGAAACTCCCAAAATAATCCAGAGGTCATTATTACAGAGACCGGCTCGATTGGTGATGATACGGCAGACTCTTTAAGAGGTGGCACAAATGGAACTGGAGCCCGCGCCGCTCAAATGAAGATATGGGAAAATGACAGGAATAACTTCCCCAGAACAACACCAAAACCGTGGACGTTTGGTCCTTTTAATTAGGGTCACGCACGGGTGCCAGTCACCGGAATCTTCCAGCGTGGGTTAATTGACGCTGCGTTTTTAGGTTAAAGCTTTTAGGGTCACGCACAGGTGACTGTCACCGGTTTTGCGTAGCGTGGGTTGATTGACGCTAAGCTATCAGGCTAAAGTTTTTTAGAGCCGTCCTTCGGGGCGGCTTTTTTTGGACTGAAAGCCCGAAGGGATCGCCTACAGAACCGAAGGTAGAAGACGCAGAGGGATAATCACCAGGTATGCGGAACGTCGTATAGGACTATATTCCTGTCAGCAGTAATAATTGTCATATTTTCGATAATGGCAGTTGCAACCAGAAGGCGATCAAAAGGATCTCGATGAATCATAGGCAGGGATTCAAGGGCGGCAAGGTGGGTTACCTTTATGGGAATAATGGTAAAGCCATTGGTTTCCGCAAGATGAATAAAACCCGCTGCCTTACCGCTAAAATCGAGTTACCCAAGACCTATTTTTATGGTAAGCTCCCACGCAGAAACTATACTAAGAAATTTCTGGTTGGAAGGTTCAAGAATGGTATGTTTAACGGTCTGGGACAGCGTATCATCACCGTTGAAAAACCAGATAGCAGTGTGAGTATCAAGCAGATAGCTGCCCATTTACATATAGTCCTTGAAGTCTTCAAGTGGTTCGTCAAAATCTGCTGCCATTTTGAACTGCCCTTTTGCACAGCCAAATACAGGTGTTCCATGCTGATTGGTTTCTGCCGGGGTAAAGGTTAGGATAGTCCGCCCAGTCGGCACTTCCATAGGCACATTAATAGTTAACCTGCGGCCAGCCGGTATATCCACGGTTTGTGTGATAGTCATAGGATAAATATAGCATGAAAATATGCAAGGAGCAACGAGTAAGGTTAAACGATGTTAGAAAAAGTACGCGCTAAGATGCCAGGCACCATTCACGCACAGGTGACTGTCACCGGTTTTGCGTAGCGTGGGTTGATTGACGCTAAGCTATCAGGCTAAAGTTTTTTAGAGCCGTCCTGACCACTTGTAAGTGGTCAGGGGCGGCTTTTTTTGGTGGCTTTGGGGGTGCTACTTGTTCTCTGATACAGGAGCAAGTGTAAGATGATAACCAAGGGAGCGTGCTACCTTGTCAAAAGTACTGATACGTGGATCGCCTCCTTTTGAAAAGGAACGGTAAAGACCTGCACGGTCAATGCCGGTACTACGGGAAACCGCTAGCATACCCGGGTCACGCACAGGTGACTGTCACCGGTTTTGCGTAGCGTGGGTTGATTGACGCTGCGCCATTACGCTAAAGTTTTTAGAGCCATCCTTCGGGGCGGCTTTTTTTGGGGGCAAAAGCCACCCAAAGCGAGGCATGAAAACACTCTAACCTGACTGCAACATAGCTTTCCGCAGAATTAAGTTGGCTCTGGTTTGATACCCAGCACCAGCTTCTTTTAGCCATTCCAGAACATCGGCATCAAGGCGAATTTGTACAGTTTTTTTAATGGGCTTATACAGGCGTGCATCCGGATATTTAGACTTGAATTCTTGCAGCTGCTCAGGGGTTTGAGTCGGACAATCAGTGAAGTCTTTAGTTTTAAAGTTTTGCAACTCGGCTATGCGTTCGTCACTCATAATTGGCAATTTGTTTTTCGTAGTTTTCATTGTAACGCTCCTTTTCAAGCGGTTCTGCTAACCGGGCGGATAATATCCTTGTTCGATTATCTCTCTCGGTATAGGATATAAAGAAGTAGATACGTCTGTCAAAAGATGCTATACCTTTCCAGCGTACCTCATACAAAGTAGAGTTATCACGGTCATAGGCTTCAAGGAAGAATGGATCATTAAAAACAGCCAGGACTTCTTCAAAGTAAAACCCATGGTCTTTTTTGTTGAGGATGTTTTTATCCTCATCCCATTCAAAACCTCCATCAAGACTTACAACAGTTCCCATACATAACAGTATATACAATTTTGTAAAAATGTCAAGTATCTGAGTTGCTTTATAGGACGCGCTAAGGCGAAATACTGCCGGTGCGGCTTGCCGGGGGAGCAAGGAGTAATATCAACTAACATGGAAGGCAGATTCTGCTGATCTGGATTAAAATATCAATCCCTGCCCTGAGCCTTTCCTTGAGTGCATGCACACGTTCCTCGTTCCAGTATTCCTCCGGCGTGGTGTATCCCAGGGTATCTTTTGATGTCTCATAATCGCGGGTGATTATCCTGCCTCTGCTTACTATGGATACGTCAGGCACATAAACCCGCGGCCGTCCCTCGTCATCATACTGGAGATAACCGGGAAGGATACTGACTATCCTCTGGTAACTCTCCGAGTTGTTTTCCCTGTCTTCCCTTATATCGCAATAGTAAATTGTTTCAATTCCCATTTCCAGGGCGACATCGTGAAGGAAAACTGCATAAAGCTGGCACCAGGGGCACTCTTTAAAGCCTATAAAAACAATTCCCCTTCCGTTTGCTAAAATGTCAGCCGTCTCGGCGGCGTTTCTGTATACAAATATATTGTCGCTGCCAACCAGGGGATATTCCAATGCGAACCTTTCTGAATCGCTCATCCGGGAACCATCCGCCTCATTTCGATCGCCTCTGCCATAACATTGTAAAAACAGACAGGAAGAAATAATAAGTAAAACAATTTTATAGAATTTATTATTCATTGGTTCATTTTATTGTGACATGCGGTAATGTTCAAGGTCACACGCAGGCTGTCAATTTTTACTGCATTTGACTAAATCAATCCCACGGGATACGATTACTAATGAATGATCACCTAAAACGAATCAACGACCCCTCCCTGGACAGAGCTGAACGCCTGGCTGCCCTGAAATCCCATGTGGAAATATTTCATGTGCGGCAACCTTCAATAAGCCGGGCCAATTCGGAAATCAACAATCACATCCATACCATCTACAGTTTTAGCCCCTATGCCCCCGCCATGGCAGCCCTGATGGCCAAGGATGCGAGGCTGGGAGCGGCAGGTTCGGTAGATCACGATTCAATCGGTGCCGCTGAAGAAATGCTTGAAGCCTGTGAGATTCTGGGTATTGGGGGCTGTGTAGGTTTTGAGGTACGGGTCAGCTTTAGAACTGGAGCGGACGGAAACAGGAGCCCCTTTGCTGATAAAAAACTCAACAACCCGGATTCACAGGGCTATGCTTACATGACTGTCCAGGGAATACCCAGACAAAACATTTCCAGGGCTGCGGAATTCCTTGTTCCCATTAGAGCCGAGCGGCTGAAACGTACCAGAGCCATGACAGTTTCTGCTAATGCTTTGCTCAGAGAAGCGGGCTTTCCGGAAATAGATTTTGACGGAGACATCATTGCCAAATCCAAATATAACGAAGGCGGAGGTATCACCGAACGGCATTTACTGGCTGCTATGGCTGACAAGATAATTCAGAAATACGGTAATGGGCATGATATTGTCATCGGATTAAAAGAAAAAATGGGCATTACTGTTTCAAATACATTGGCAGTCCGGATTATCTGTTTCGACTATCCCCATTACCTCTACGATCTGTTAGGGATTCTGAAAGCACATCTTCTACCGAGTATATATATACAGCCCGGTGAAGAAGAGTGCATACCCGCAAACATGGTTACAGCCTTTGCAGAATCAATCTCCGCCATTCCCGCTTATGCCTACCTCGGCGATGTGGGAGAATCCCCCACGGGAGATAAAAAGGCCGAAAAGTTCGAGGACGACTACATTGAGGAACTCTTTGCAGAACTATCCCGCCTGGGTTATAGGGCAGTTGCATACATGCCTCCCCGTAATACTCTTGAACAGCTCCTCAGGCTTCAAAAGCTATGCGCCAAATGGGGCTTCATGGAAATCTCCGGCGTTGACATAAACAGCTCCCGCCAGTCCTTCAACTGCCCCCAGGTGC
>Ga0099364_10008008_pt1 | contig 14966 bp, 15 predicted proteins | sample TergutTh196P3_FD_73070 | JGI IMG/M metagenome (GOLD analysis project Ga0099364, IMG submission 73070) | Microcerotermes parvus P3 segment gut microbial communities from Pointe-Noire, Republic of the Congo - Th196 P3 | ecosystem: Host-associated > Arthropoda: Insects > Digestive system > Gut ... | reverse complement strand
CTAAAAAAAACCATGACACGCTGACAGGTATCTACAATAGGTGGTTCATGGAAGACAATCTTCCGGACGTCATTGAGTTTTTATCACGCTCCAATAGTTTTCTGAGCGTACTTATGCTTGATGTGGATTTTTTCAAAGAATACAATGATACATATGGTCATGAACAGGGAGATGCTTGCATAAAAGCAGTTGCAAAGGTATTGACTGACAGGATAACGAGGAAGAACGATTTTGTGATTCGATATGGAGGAGATGAATTTATTGTTGTCCTGCCGAACACTGACGAAATCGGCGCGCGCCAGATAGCGCAAAATCTTCTTGAGAATATGCGGAAGCTGAACTTGCCTCACGCCAAAAATGTTGCCGTACCATACGTTTCGGTTTCAATCGGTATTACGACGTGCAAAGTTTCGTATACACATAGTTGGGAAGATTACTTGAAACGTGCAGATGATGCACTGTATATGTCAAAACAAAACGGTCGGAACCAGTACTCTTTTTCTGATTATCAATAGGTGTATATGTTACCAAAGAAAATCTGGACGACGTAGGTCCTGCCTCCTCTTCGGGGAACATCCACAACCAATACAACAACCATCGGCATTAGTCGATGGTTGTTGTATTAAGAAAGAACGAAAAACTTCAAGAAATTCATTTATCTTTTTTATACCGTCCTGTGACTGTCAATACCCTCGACATAAATCGCGCTGTAAGGACGCGCGGGGCACAAGTGTTCACACGCTCCGCAGCCTATACAGCGATTCGTGTCTATCATCGGAATCATCGGCGACGCCGGGTCGTCGGCGCTTTGCGATATCATCGTTATTGCAGCGGTCGGACACTTGTGCGCACAAAGGTCGCAAGGTACGTTGTCAACATTAACAATGCAGAGGTCCTTGTTCCAAATTGCGTAGCCGATTTGCGTCGCGGACTTTTCAGCCGTGGTGATTGGATTTATCGCACCTGTCGGACAGACCTCTGAGCATTTGACACACTCGGGACGGCAATAGCCGCGTTCGAAGGAAAGATGTGGCTGCATAAATCCGGATACACTATTTGACGGGCGCAGCACCTGATTTGGGCACTCGGAAACGCAGAGTTGGCAGCTTGTGCAGCGTCTGGCGTAGTTTCGGGTATTGTCGGCTCCCGGTGGTATTATCGGCTGCGAACGCGTAGGCGCTCTTTTATCTTCAAGAAAAGCAAGACCGCCGTCGAACTCGTAACCGTGAACGGAACCATGAACAGCGCGAGTAAAGATGCCAAGCATAAGAAGAGCAGTACCGGAAACGAAACTACGGCGAGCGGCATCGTCATTTGTTAAACTTTCGGCACTTTGGGATTCAGATGTTGTTTTTTCTTTTTTCGACATGGCGTACATTATGCCTCCTTTGGGGCAGCACCCCAGGCAATTAAAGCAGACGACGCAACGAGAATAATCTATTTCTCGCAGGATACTATCTATGCAAGCCGATTTGCAATTTTTCGCGCACAATCCGCAGTTATTGCATTTTTCTTTGTCGATGCGCGGTTTAATGAGCGAAAATTTTGCGAGAACACCAAGGAATGTCCCGACAGGACAAACGCTGTTGCAATAACCGCGTCCGCTTTTCCATGCGAAAACGCCGACTACCGCAAAAGTCAATACCGCAACAACCAATGCGCTCATGCTCTTCAACCAAATATCTACAGAATAGAACGCATAACTGCCGGCACGTTCGGCGAAATAGGCAAGAATATTATTACCCCATTGATAGAGGGGACCGAATATCTGCGATATCATACGTCCAAACGCGCTGTACGGTTCGAACAATACGGTAATGAAGCTGATGCCGAGGAGCGCGGACAACACAAACACCGTGAGCAAAGCGTAACGTACAATGACAAACGCCTTACGCGGCGAACGATAGGAAAAGCGATTTTTCTTCCCAATACCCGCGAGCCACGATATCACGTCCTGAAAAATTCCCAGCGGACAAATCATTGAACAGTAAACGCGCCCGAGAAGCAATGTAATCAATATCAAAGCGACAACGACCACAATATTGGCGGCTAAAATCGCCGGAACAAACCTCACCCTGGCACACCAACCCAAAAAAGCGTGAACCGTCCCCGTGAAATCAAGAAAAAGTAAGGTCACTGCGGTCAAAAAAAACGCGGCGACGGCAATACGTATTTTTTTCAGCATACTTTAAGCCTCCAACTTCAATTCTTCTACAAACTTGTCAATCCGCCTCATCTCCTGTGGGATGTTAATAAACTGCGGACACCTTGGGGACATACAAAGCTTACAGTTGGTGCATCTGTTCGCCTGACGTAACGGCGAAACGCGTCTGTCCATCCCGACCAAAAACGCGCGGCGCGCCCTCTTGAAATCCTCGCTTTGTCTGTCGTCCGGGTAATTTCCCTCATTCAAACTGCGGTTGTAGTGCGAAAAAATCTCCGGTATATCGAGACCGTATGGACATGGCATACAGTACTGACATCTCGTGCAGTTAATGTTGCGATACTCAAGCGCGATTTGTGAAATCTCTCCCAGCAACATTGCCCTCTCCTCATCGCTCAGAGGCGCAAACGGCGAGAATGTGCGAATATTATCCTGCAAGTGATCCATAAACGTCATCCCACTCAAAACTGTGGTTACATTTGGTAAGCTCCCAGCAAAACGAAAGCCCCATGATGCCGCGCTCGCTTCCGAATTGGCCTGCGTCATCCGCTCCCTTGCCCTGTAGTGTGGCATGGAAAGGCCGCCGCCCAGCAGCGGTCCCATGATCCAGGCGGGGATATTTCTTTCGGTAAGTATCTCGTACTGTCGCTGCGCGTTTACGTTACTGAACCCCATAACGTCCTGTCCCCAGCCGAGATAGTTCAGATTTATCAAAGTGAAGTCCCACGGGTACTCGCTGGCCAGGTACTCAAAAAAATCGCCGTCTCCGTGGAACGACCAACCAAGATTTCGTATCCGCCCTTCTTCCTTCTCTTTGAACAGGAAATCGAGGATGCCGTTGTCTAAAAAGCGTTCTTTGAAACTCGCATGGTCACCCAAATTATGCGCAAGGTAGTAATCAATGTAATCCACTCTCAAACTCTCAAACGATGTGTTGTACATTCTGATCGATTCCTCGCGATTACTGGGGGGACGTACGTTAGACATCTTGGTGGAGATAAAATATTTATCGCGCGGATGGCGGGAGAGCGCCTCCCCCGTTGATCTCTCAGAGAACCCTTTGCCGTAAGGCGGTGCCGTGTCAAATATATTCACCCCGTGCGCTACGGCGTAGTCAACGAGCTCGTTTACCGCTTCCTGATCAATGTCGTCTGTATCGGGAAGCGATTCCCCACGCCTGCGTGGTACACGAGGCAATCTCATCATGCCGTAGCCCAAAAGCGATAGATGGTTTCCGTTCTTTGGATCAACGCGATAGGTCATCTTGTCGGTCGGAATGTCCTGTTTTGTAACTTGCGAAGCGTCACTTCCCCGCCTTCCGCCAAAAGTTGCGAGAGCAGCGCCAGTTGCGGCTCCCGCTCCGACAAATTTCATAAAATCGCGCCGGTTGATACAATTCTGATTATTATCCTTATTAACCATAACTCTCTACCTCTCTCTGTTAAATGAAAAATTACCAAAAATCACCCTTTACTTACATCATCCAAAAATCTCCGAACTTCCGCGCGCAACTGACCCGCTATTTTCATACTCTTTCGTATCAACCCCGGGATCTGCTTCGGATCAACGAAAATTAAAATCAGCGCCAAAACCAAAAGTATCTCGGAAAACGCGATTCCACTTCTCATTCTTTTGGCCTCCGCTTCGCTAAAAAAGCAACCAAAATACTCAGGGCGTAAAGAGCCAGAAGCGGCAGAGCCAGAAACACTTGGGATATGACATCCGGCGGAGTGAGGATTGCAGCGGCGGTGAATATCACGACGATTGAGTAGCGAAAAAAGCGAATCAAAAAACGGTGGTCAATAATCCCTATACGCGACAGCACAAAAGCAATCACAGGCATTTCAAAGGCAGCGCCGAAAGCAAGGCTCATCTTTATCAGAAAATTAACGTATTCGTCTATCCTGAAGAAAGGATCGATTTGTACCGTCGCATAGCCGGTCAGGAATCTCAGCAACAACGGGAGCATTAAATAGCAGAACGCAAAACCGCTCAGAAAGCAAAAAGTCGAGGCAAATGCAATTGACAGTATCAGAAAACGCTCCTTTTTGTACAGGCCGGGAGCGGCAAAACTCCATATTTGCTGGAATATGAACGGCGAAGCGAGTATCACACCACCCGTCAATGCGATTTTGAAACTGAGCATTACCGTCTCGACAGGAGCGGTGTATATTATGCGTGGGGCTGGGTTACTGAGGCGAAGGGGCAAGACTGCGAAAAAATCAAATATACGCTCCCAGAACATCCAGCAGGGTATCGCGCAGAGAATGACGGCACAGATGCAGCGAATAAGCGTCCAGCGCAGCTCTGCAAAGTGCGATATTATGGACATTTCTTTGCTGTCTATGGTTTTATCGGTATCGACAGGGTTATCGTTACCGTTACTGAGAGCTTTGATCGTCATCCGGCGATATGATTTTTGCTTTGGTCGATTCACTTACGGGCGCAGATTTTACATCGTCCAACTCAATTTCCTGGGCGGCTTTTCTGAACTCGCGAAGCCCAGTGCCTAAACCTTTTGCCAACTCCGGAATCTTTTTAGCACCGAATAGTATTATTACGATGAGCAGTATTAATAGCAATTCTTGTCCGCCTATACCCATGTTTACCCTCCTAACTTAGAAACGATGATTGAGATACATTCCTCTCCGTTTTTTTCGGGGTAATTTTTTATTCGATAGCGAAAACTTTACATTGAGAACCTTGCGAGAGTATGACGCCGTTGTGACAAAATCTTACGTTACCTGACAAACTCTTACGAAACTGTAAGATTATGTCACTGGATTATTGGAACGTACGGTATTGACGGAATCGGTATCGTTTTTGTTATTAATAAAAAACGAGCCGTCCAGAGTTTCTCGGACGGCTCATGCTCATGGGTTACTTGAATTTTCAAGTTTTTTTCGGTTTTTCCAGATAAGGGATTTTAATACGAGCTTTTAAGCCACCCTCCCGTCTGTTACTCAAAGTAATCGAACCATTATTGAGGAGTACCATGTTGCGCGCAATGGAAAGGCCGAGCCCGGTTCCGCCGGATTCTCTGTTTCGCGAGTATTCCAAGCGATAGTAGGGTTCAAAGACCTTTTCGAGCATGTCTTCTGGAATACCGGGGCCATCGTCATCAATATCAATCACGACGTTACTTTCGTCATGCGTAACCGAAATACGTGCATTTCCTGCATATTTAACCGCGTTCGATAAAAGGTTCTCAACACTGCGTCTCAAAGACGTTACACAAGCCATAACGATCAAGACCGGTTCGGTTTCTCCAGGCATATCGTTCAATACTACATGTTCGCCCTGCGCTTCCATGTCGTCCGCAATGCTTTCAATGAAGGCAGTAATATCAAGCCGCGATGCTTTTTCAGACGTATGAAGACTGCGAGCAAGCTCAAGCCCCTGCTCGATAATGGATTGTATTTCGTCAATATTGGTTGCGAGCTTTTCCCGCAGAGAATCCTGTTGTATTTTATCGAGTCTCAATTGAATACGCGCAAGTGGAGTGCGGAGATCGTGCCCCATCGCCTCCAGCATATTATTTCTCTCTTTTAGATTATCGCAGATGCGTTTTCTCATTATGTTGAACGACTGTACCGCTTCTCGAATCTCAATGCTTCCCTTTTCCTCCAGTGGGAGGGCTATTTCGGGATTACGCCCAAACATTTCCGCAGCTTGCCCTAGTTTACGCAATGGCTTTGTGACATTACGAATCAGCATAATTGTAACGAGGGAAATAATTAAAAAACCCGAGAGAATAAGCGCTTGCTGTTTACCTATAAGGGCAAAATCCGTCAAGCTCAGCGGTTGAGTCAGTTCCAGCCAATCGCCGCGATCAATTTGAATCATCACTTGCAGCAGTGGGAAAAGATAATCGCGATAATTCGGATCGGACGCTTCGGGTGATGTTCCATAGAGGATACGCGCTCTGACGTCGGGAGGATTCGTGTTGGTAGCTGCGATGGCCGCTATGACAGCATCCCGCATATTAGTAGATTTGTAATAATCTTCCGTTTCCCACTCCGGCTCATTATTAATGATTCGAAAATGAAATGGCTTATCGGACACTACACGCGACTTTGCGATGTCGGCCATCAATACCGCGCGCTGTTCAGCATCCAAAAATCGAAGTGTCTGATACATCGAAGTGGCGTAATCGTGACCGGCGTTTAAAAATTCTATGGAATAGGATCGATGTATGAGATACAAAGCCAAAAAATTGATACATTGCATCATGATTGCTCCAATAAGCGTCACCAGAAGAAGCTGGCGGAAAAGAGAGTCTCGACGTAATATTTTTTTAATAGCTTTAACATTCATAAGGCACTCCTTTCGACCGGAGCAGCAAGCATATAGCCATCGCCTCTTATCGTGCGTATGAGGGTCGGATTTGCTCCCTTGTCCTTGAGTTTCGCCCGAAGCCTGCTAATCTGCGCGTCGATACTCCGGTCATAAATGTTGAGGCGATGTTCGGCAAGATAGTCCATGATTTTATCCCTCGTGATTACCTGTTGCGGGTACTCAAGAAACAAACCGAGAAGCCTGAATTCTGCCGCGCTCAAAGAGACGATTACTCCCTCTTCGTCGATCAAGTGACGGGCCATAACGTTCAATTTCCAATTACCGAAACATAACTGTGAGTTTCCTCTTTCTTGATTAATACTAATTTTCCCCTGTCTTCCATTCGGCTGGGAGGACGCTTCATCTTTGTAGTTCGATCTTCGCAGCAGGGCTTTTATCCTTGCAATGAGTTCGCGTGATTGGAAAGGTTTCGATAGGTAGTCGTCCCCTCCCATCTCTAGTCCTACAACTTTGTCCGTTGTGTCTTTCAGTGCGGTCAGGAAGATGATGGGTATATGGCTGTATGGATTACCCGAAGCACGGAGTGAACTGCACAATGATAATCCATCTTTACCGGGCATCATAATATCAAGGAGAATCATATCGAAGGACTCGCTTTCCAAATAATTGAACATTTCCACGCCATTTTGCGCCGTTTTGGAGGCAAAACCATAACCCAACAACGTTTCAGCGATTAACTCCCTGAGTTCCGTGTCGTCGTCAACAATCAGTATTTTGGGTTGTTCCGCAATCATATTTTTATCCTCTCGCCTCTAAAAGAAATTTTATTTACGTCATTCTAATACTGTATGTTCCAATAATCCAGCGACATAATCTTACAGTTTTGCAAGGATTCGTCAGGTAACGTAAGATTGCGTCACGTTAGCGTCATACTATCGTAAGGTTCTCCCTGTAAGATATCCACAATCTAATTACTTTTATAAAGAGGAGAACATGTTGAAAAGCATACTCGCACTTTCAGTAATAGGCATGATGGTTTTTGGGGGAATTTCGATTCAAGCCGAAGAAGGCAGCAGGATAGAGTCATTTGACAATACGCCTAAGATTCTCATCGCTTTCTTTTCTAGGACCAACAATACTAAGGCACTTGCCGAACATATTCAATCCCTCGTTGGCGGCGATATATTTCAAGTCGTCACAAAGAATCCATATCCGGAGGGTTATCGCGCGACAACTCGGGTGGCGCGTGCTGAACTTAATAACGACGAACGCCCCGAACTGGCCGCCACTATATCACCCGAAGACATGGAAAAATATGATGTCATTTTTCTCGGCTATCCTAACTGGTGGGGAACCATGCCAATGGCGATGTTCACCTTTCTGGAACAATACGACCTGTCCGGGAAAACCATCGTGCCATTCTGTACGCACGGCGGGGGTGGTTTGGGTCGATGCCCTTCCGACATTGCGAAACTTTCCCCCAATGCCACCATTCATCAAGGATTTGCGATTCGAACCGGTTTCTTTCGTTTCCTCGACAGACGTGCCCCAAATGATGTCGCCGACTGGTTACGCGGACTTGGATTTCTCAGGTAAAGCCTGACTAAATAAAGGAGCTCACTATGATTTATAAAACGTTCAAAGACATCAAGTTATCTTGCTTAGGCATGGGAAATATGCGTCTCCCAACAACGGGTGAAGGGTTCCATGCGCCGGTCGATTACACTAAAGCGAAAGAAATTATTGACTACGCGATGGCAAACGGTATCAATTATTTCGACACCGCATTTGATTATCACGGCGGCGATTCCGAAAAATTCTTGGGAGAGGCTCTTGCCAAGTATCCGAGAGAGAGTTATTACCTTGCGACAAAATTTTACATTCTGGCAAGCCCCGATTATAAGGCAATGTTTGAGGAACAGCTTTCACGACTGAAAACGGATTACATTGATTTTTATCTGATTCACGGTATCTTTGACCATACGGTCCAACGATACATTGACTGTGGCTGCATTGAATATCTCTTGGAACAAAAGAAAAAAGGGCGTATTAAATATTTTGGCTTCTCGTCCCACGCAAACACTAAAGACTTCACAACATTTATCAACCTCCATCAATGGGATTTCGTGCAAATTCAGGTCAATTATTTCGATTGGCTTTACGGACATGCAAAGGAGCAATATGAGATTCTGGAAAAGCGTGATATCCCCGTTATATGCATGTCACCGGTAAGGGGCGGGCGTTTAGCGGCGCTTACTCCAGAAGCGGAATCAATTTTGAAGGAAGCTCATCCTGACTGGAATACTGTGATATGGGCGCTGTTTTGGCTCAAAAGGCTGCCGGGTGTGCAAGTTATTTTGAGCGGTATGTCAACTTTGGAGCAAATCAAGGAGAATGTCACACTGTTTGGCAGCGATGAAAGCTTGAGCGACGAAGACGAGAAATTGTTGTTCAAAGCGTGTGAAGTTTTCCGCTCGGAAGTTAAGATACCATGCACTGCCTGTGGATATTGTTGCAGCCCTTGCCCAGCACAGATTGACATTGGGGAAATACTTGAAATATACAACCGTTATCAAATCGACGGCCCGTGGGCTCTTACCGCTTTGGGAAATGTTGATTCCAAAGGAAAGCCTGTAGATTGTACAGAATGCGGCTTGTGTGGCGAACGATGCCCTCAGAGCATCGACGTCAAAAAAATAATGAAAGAATTGGCAGAAATGCAACGCATGATGGAGAGCTTTTTTACTCCGGAAGATTTTGCTTGAAATGATTGACATAGGCCAGAAACAAAAAACGGATTGCTTTTTTACTTTAAACATGGCACGTCAATACCAATGAGACTGTTAGCAGAAAAGATTTTTTATTCACAAAATGAGCTTTAACTTACCAATATCTTTTGGTGAATATATTTTTCTTTTTGCCGGTACGGTCAGAAGAAGGAGAGGTCAAAATGGAGAAAAAAGTTTTGGTTATTTCAGCCAGTCCGCGCAAGCACGGCAACTCTGATATGCTTTGCGACCAGTTTATCAAAGGGGCTGTTGAAGCTGGACATCAAGCCGAAAAAATATATTTTAGCGACGAAAAAATTGGCTATTGTACCGGTTGCGGCGTTTGTGTTGACAAACATCAATGTTCTCAAAATGACGACATGGCGAAAATACTTGATAAGCTGATTGCCTGCGACGTTTTAGTTCTTTCTACGCCTGTATATTTTTACTGCATGAATGCACAGATGAAAACTTTTATCGACCGTACCGCGCCCAAATATCAGGAAATGAAAAACAAGGATATATATTTCATACTTACGGCGGCGGATTCCGGTATAAGCGCAATGGACGAAACTATTCACGCGTTAAGGGGCTTTTCTTCACTGTTACCTTATTCAAAGGAAAAAGGCATTATATACGGCTTGAGCATGTGGAATATGGGGGATGCAGAAAATTCTCCCACTCTGAACGAAGCTTACAAAATGGGAAGGGAGATAGAGGTGTAAAAAATGAAGAAAAAATTGTTATTAATTGCGGTAATGATACTCGCGTCTGCATTCGTTGCGTATGCCGAGGATACAAATGAAAGCAATATAACGGCAACGGAACGAAGATATGACGGGGCAGGTCGTGTTGAAAAAGCCGAGACAAATTTAAGGCGATTGATTAGTCCAAATTACCAGATGGCTTCAGGCCCGGATGCTGAGTTTAATGCAATTCTTGAGAATTTTATTTTCGGCGAAATATTTTCTCGTGGAAACCTCACCGATAGCCAGCGGCAGATTATTCTGTTGACCATCATGACAACTAACCAAAATCATGAACAATTGAGAAGGGTTGCATCAGCCGCGCTTCGCAACGACTTACTGACTCCAATTGAAATAAAAGAGGTAATTTATATGTGTACGCCATACATTGGGTTCCCCAAAGTATTAACTACCCTAATCGAAGTAAATGAAATATTTACTCAAAACGGTATCGCATTTCCTCTTGAAAGCCAGTCGACAGTAACGGAAGAAACACGCTTTGAAAGGGGGCTTGAACTGCAAAATATGGTTACCGGCGGCATGGTTGAACGGATGATTGCCAATGTTCCTGGAGATCAAAGGCACATTCATGATTTCATTACCGCTCTTGCCTTTGGCGACTTTTATTCACGAAGCGGCCTTGATGTTAGGACAAGGCAAATGATTATCTTTGTGATTTTATCCGCGCTTGGCGATAGTGAGAGACAGTTGAGGGGACATATTCAAGGCAATTTGAATGTTGGAAACAACAGGGAATTCCTTATCGATGTCATTACTCAAAGTATGCCGTATATTGGTTTTCCCCGCACTCTAAATGCGCTTACGCTTCTTAACGAAGTAGAAGATTAAAAATACCAAATTACAGGAGGAGAATAAAAATGTTTTCGTTTAAGCAATGGATTTACTCGTTTTGCCGTCTGTCCCTTTTTTGTATCGTGTTGCTGTCAGCATTTGGTAATAACGCGCTTCATGCTGCCGAACAGCAAAATGAAAATCCGCCGACGCCTGCCCCAAGAAGGGTTATGAAAGCGGATGTGAACTTCGTCAGTAGTGGAATGAAAATTGCGGGAATTCTGTTTAAGCCAGCCGATGGCACTATGCACCCGGGCATTGTCATAAGCCATCCGGCCGGTGGCGTGAAGGAACAGACTGTTTCGATCTATGCGGAAAAGCTTGCCGGAAGGGGTTTTGCCGCTTTGGTCTTTGATGCCGCCTATAACGGCGAAAGTGAGGGAAAACCTCGTAATTTGGAAGATCCCTTCCAACGCGCCGAGGACATCCGCTCCGCCGTTACTTATCTATCGAACCGAAATGACATCGACGAGAACCGGATCGGCGCACTTGGTATTTGTGCATCAGGTAGTTATGTACCGTTTACCGCGCAAACCGATCTTCGTATCAGGGCAGTCTCCACAATAAGCGCGGCTCGAATTGCCAGTTCGATCTTTGAAAATCCGACAGTTCGGAATGCCGTGCTTCTTCAAGCGGGTCCAATGCGCAACGCCGAAGCCCGTGGAGAAGGCGTTTTTCTGACAAATTTCGCTCCATCGACTCAAGCCGAAGCTGACGCGCATCCTCCACGCAGTCTCGCCGCTGAAGCCTATGAGTATTACCGTACACCCAGAGGCGCACATCCGCGATCCACGCAATGGGGTATTATGCGCATGGACGTGGCCGCGCAGTTCGATGCCTTTCGTAACAACGACTGGATATCACCACGTCCGCTATTGATGATTGCCGGTACTGATGCCGACACTCTTCATTTCAGTGAAGAAGCTATCGCAAGAGCAGCAGAGCCGAAGGAACTATTCCTGGTCGAAGGGGCCACCCATGTCGATCTTTATGACAAGGATGAATTTGTTCTGATGGTTGTGAACAAACTCGCTGATTTCTTCGGCAGTAATTTGTAACTTGGCTAAATAATACTCGAACAAGGAGATAAATGATGAAAAACGAATTGAGATTTTTTTACGTAGCGCGCATCAATATGATCGTGAAACTTTCGGTCGCAGTAATGGCGTTTGTTATTGGCTTGAATATGACGGCTGCGACGTCATGGGCATCATGGGCGGGAGTTCAAACTTTTGAAGCGACAGTAATACCTCTGGAATTAGAGCATGGTGTCCATGTCCAAAAAGTTCATTTTCCAAACAAGGATATTACGCTCGTGGGTAATCTTTTTACCCCCTCAAACTTTAACCCCTCGGAAATGTATCCCGCAATCGTCATTACACACCCTAATGGAGGGGTAAAAGAGCAAACAGCCGGGTTATACGCGCAAAGACTTGCTGAAAGAGGTTTTATCACGCTTGCCTTCGATGCGTCCTATCAGGGAGAAAGTGGGGGTACACCGCGATTTTTGGAAGACCCGTTCAGCCGCGTTGAAGATATCCGTTGCGCTACGGATTTTTTATCGAATCTTCCGCACGTCAGGACGATAGGCGCATTGGGTACTTGCGCTGGCGGAGGTCATACGGTTTCTGCTGCTCAAACAGATGTTCGACTAAAGGCAGTTGCCACAGTCAGCGCCGTTGATTCCGGCCGTGCCAGGCGTGAAGGTATGGGCGGAATGGCAATAGATCCACAAATGTTGAATGAACGTCGCATTGGGACGCTGGAAGAAGTAGCTCAACAACGAACAATTGACGCTGCTGGCGGCGATCTTCGCTATATAGGAGGCTATGTGGCAAATTCTTTGGATGAGTTGCCACCGGGAGCGTCCGGAATGTGGGTAGAGGCTTATGAATACTACCGTACTCCGCGAGCTATGCACCCGCGTTCTCAGAACCTTATGTTATTCACCAGTCAAGACAGAATGATTGCGTATACTGCTATGGCTTATGTGGATTGGATTTCTCCGCGCCCCTTGCTTCTTATCGCCGGCAACAACGCTGTCGAGACGTTTCATTTCAGCCAGGATGCCTACGACATGGCAAAAGAACCCAAGGAACTGTTTATTATTGAAGGCGCTTCACATGTTGATCTTTACGACAAAGATGAATACCTTCCTACAGTCGTGGACAAGTTAGCTAATTTCTTCGGCGAGACTCTGTAACGTAAAGAAACTGATTGACGAAGGAGCGCAAGAAGAAAGGAGAACACGATGAAAAGCATACTCGCACTCGCAGTTATGGGCATTATGATTCTTTTCGGGACGCCTATTCACGCAGAAGAAGGCAGCCAGATAGAGCCATCGGACAATACGCAAAGGATTCTAATTGCCTTCTTTTCCATGACCAACAATACTAAAACAATGGCGGAGCAGATACATTCCCTAATCGGCGGTGATATGTTTCACGTCATTACGAAGAAACCATATCCAACGGATTATGGAGAAATACTCCAAGCGGCACGTCTCGAATTTGACAATAATGAACGTCCTGAACTGGCTACTACCATATCATCCGATGACGTGGAGAAATATGATGTCATCTTTGTTGGTTTTCCTATCTGGTATGGGACTATGCCTATGGCGATGTTCTCCTTTTTGGAACAATACGACCTGTCTGGGAAAACCATTGTGCCATTTTGTACTTTTGGTGGAGGTAGTCCCGGTCGAAGCGTATCTGACATTGCCGAGCTTTTCCCCAATGCCACCATTCTTAAAGAATTAGGAATGAATGGTAATGCAATGCACAGTAGGTTCGTAAGCCGTACGCGAAACGATGTCGCCGACTGGTTACGCGAACTCGGATATATCAGGTAAAAATTGACCGACTCTTTGCATGGTGAGATGCCGTCGATACATTTCACCATGCTGTTCTTCAAGGTCATTGACGAGCCGACACTGTGTGAATACACAAAAAACCTTGGACAGTACGGAGATTTTTTCGCAAGTAGGTAACATTAGTGAATAAAGACATGATCGAAAAGTACGAGGAGGATTTTATGATGGTAAAAAAAGTTACTATTTTGATTTTACTTATTAACTTTACAAGTTGCGCTGCGTGGGCTACAGGAGTACAAGAATCTTCGAATGTATTAATTGCCTACTTTACTACAAGCGCTGTCGTTGATACGAGTCTGATAGACCCATCAATAGACGCCGTTTCACAGGCAAGCGTCGTTATCCCCAACATGGAGCTTATTGCCGGTTATATCAATGAAACAATCGGCGGTACGATGTTTTCGATAAGGACTGTTAAAAAATATCCTGTGCGTTCTGACGAATTGAACGCTATGTCCTATGAAGAACGCGATGCCAATGCGAGACCGGAACTAAGTACCCGAGTTGAAAACATGGACGATTATGAAGTAATTTTTCTATGTTATCCCAACTGGGCGGGGACTATCCCAATGGCAGTCGCTACTTTTCTTGAGGAGTATGATTTTTCAAGTAAGACGATCATTGCATCTACCACGCATTTTGGCAGTGGCTTTGGGAGTAGTATTCGACACATCCGCGAACTATGCCCGGATTCCGTTGTCATGGAAGGTTTTTCCGGTAGTGGGCGAAATGTAAGAGATGCGAAAGATGACGTAGTGAATTGGCTTAATAAATTTCAAATATAAATCAAAAAACATAGCAAATAATCTTTACATTGGCATCTATGTATATGGCGACAACATGTCAATATTGAAACGCAACATTTGAGTTGCTGATAAGCAGTAGGCATTAAAAAATGGAGACTTTCATCCTTGTGGAACGTTCTCTGCTCTTCGCTTCGCGAAACATTCGGCCTTAATAAAGGGCCGCGGCGCTTTACTTTCCAAACGCCTCCCGGAGGAGTAATGCGTCGCAGGTTTCGCGAAGCGAAGGGCAGAAGGATTTACTGTACCAAGTTTTAGTCAGGCCATACTTAATAATCGCGAACAAAACAGAATTTAGGGAACAAACAGACGAGCTTCCCTTACTCGCGAGCCATTTGGCAATTTTCTACAATCGGAGACTGTGAGCATGGACAAACAAAACATCAGGATAATTAAGGAAATAATGAGCAAAGGCATAATGAGCACCGTGGAGATGTCTGAGATTCTTGAACGAAATCA
>Ga0099364_10008007_pt1 | contig 14966 bp, 15 predicted proteins | sample TergutTh196P3_FD_73070 | JGI IMG/M metagenome (GOLD analysis project Ga0099364, IMG submission 73070) | Microcerotermes parvus P3 segment gut microbial communities from Pointe-Noire, Republic of the Congo - Th196 P3 | ecosystem: Host-associated > Arthropoda: Insects > Digestive system > Gut ... | reverse complement strand
GGAGAGTTCTCGCCGGGGTTGCGGGCCGGTACGTCGCATCAGTTCGATCCTTCTGCCGCGGATTCGAGAGTTAACCTCCCGAATCCGCGACAGAAGTATCGAATCGACGGCTGGGGGGCGCCACGGCAGGGGCACCCGCGCCGGTTGTCCTGGGTGTCTGGCGTTGCGACAGGCTAGGGCCGGTGTCGCCGATGCCCGCCAGTCAGAGCAGCCTGTCGCCGAGGTGTTCCAGGTCTTCGGTCGACAGCGGCGCCTCAGCTGAGGCGACAGACGGCTCTGCCCGCGACCGCCGGTGGCGACTCGCGGCCCGCGACCGCTCGGAGCGGCCGTGCCCGGCCCGTCGGGGGCATACCATGGCCCTCGAGACGGGTCGTCGAGACGTGGAGGAATCCGGTGGTCGTGAAGCGAGGAGCGGCACTGGCCGCGGGGCTGGTCGTCGTAGCGGGACTGGTGGGCGGGTGCGCCCAGAAGCCCGGGGTGGCGGCGACGGCGACCCCGGTGAGCTGCGGGAAGACAGCCGAGGCGCTGCCGCCCGTCTTCTCGGTGGGCGCCGACGGGACGGTGAGCTGGAGCTGCGGCGACAGCCCGGTGGTGCGGGGAGAGACCGTGACGATCTCCACCGCCGAGGTGGCCGATGTGATCGCGTTGACCGAGACGTCGGAGGGTGTCGCGGTCCTTGCCGACCTGTACGGGGTGCCGAATATGACCCTGACCAGCTCTGAAGCGATCAGCACCTTGGTCCCGATGCGGATCTTGCTGCAGGTGGCCGAGGAGCACGGTGTGAAGGTGTCAGACGACGAGGTGGCGGACTGGCTCGACCAGAGCGGCGTGGAGGCCAGCAACGGCGCGAGGGTCATCGCGCGGGTCTTCCTCTTGGATATCGCCATGTACACACTGCCCGAGGAGCAGATCCAGGCACTCGTCGACGACTTCTCCGCCACGCTGGAGGGCCTGGACGTCCGCGTCAACCCGCGGTTCGGGACGTTCGACCCGGAGCAGTTCTCCATCGTCCCACCGACGTGGGCACCCACGGAGACGTTCCTGACGGGTTTCTGAGCCACAGCGGCCGACGAGCCAGGCGGTGGTCCGGTTCGTCACCGCCATGGACCGGTTGCGGCCCCGGGGCTGTCCGTGGGACGCCGGACAGATCGCACGCCTCGTGGATCCGGGCTCAGGTGGGGACCGAACGGCCCGATGGTAGCGACCCGCCGGGACGTTACTACTAGGCTGGCCGTACCACCCGTCCGACGAGGCGAGTCCTACTAGGCGAAGGAGCAGAAATGGCCAGCATCGAGGCCGTCGGCGCGCGCGAGATCCTTGACTCCCGGGGCAACCCCACGGTCGAGGTCGAGGTCGCGCTGGACGACGGTACGCTCGCCCGGGCGGCTGTCCCGTCCGGGGCGTCGACCGGGGCGTTCGAGGCCGTCGAACGGCGTGACGGCGACAAGTCCCGCTACCTCGGCAAGGGCGTCGCCGGTGCGGTCGCGGCGGTGAACGAGGAGATCGAGCCTGAGCTGCTCGGGTACGACGCGTCCGAGCAGCGCCTGATCGACCAGACGCTCATCGACCTGGACGCCACCCCGAACAAGGGCAAGATCGGCGCCAACGCGATCCTCGGTGTGTCGCTGGCCGTGGCCAAGGCCGCCGCGGACGCCGCCGAGCTGCCGCTGTTCCGGTACGTCGGCGGGCCGAACGCCTACCTCCTGCCGGTGCCGATGATGAACATCCTCAACGGCGGGTCGCACGCCGACTCCAACGTCGACATCCAGGAGTTCATGGTCGCGCCCATCGGTGCCACCACGTTCTCCGAGGCCCTGCGCACCGGTGCCGAGGTGTACCACTCGCTGAAGTCCGTGCTCAAGGGCAAGGGCCTGGCCACCGGCCTGGGCGACGAGGGCGGTTTCGCCCCCAACCTGGGTTCTAACGCCGAGGCGCTGGACCTCATCCTGGTCGCGATCGAGCAGGCCGGTTTCGTGCCGGGCAAGGACGTGGCGCTGGCCCTCGACGTCGCGGCGACCGAGTTCTTCGCCGACGGGCAGTACACCTTCGAGGGCACGGCCCGGGACACGGACTTCATGGTCGCGTACTACGAGAAGCTGGTCAGCGACTACCCGCTGGTGTCCATCGAGGACCCGCTGAGCGAGGACGAGTGGGACGCCTGGACCCGGCTGACGGCCGAGGTCGGCGACCGGGTGCAGATCGTCGGCGACGACCTGTTCGTCACCAACCCCAGCCGCCTGGCCAAGGGCATCGAGACCAAGGCCGCCAACGCCCTGCTGGTCAAGCTCAACCAGATCGGCACCCTGACCGAGACCCTGGACGCCGTCGAGCTGGCGCACCGCAACGGGTTCCGCACCATGACCTCGCACCGTTCCGGCGAGACCGAGGACACTACCATCGCCGACCTGGCCGTGGCCACCAACTCCGGGCAGATCAAGACCGGTGCCCCGGCCCGCGGCGAGCGGATCAACAAGTACAACCAGCTGCTGCGCATCGAAGAAGAGCTGGACGAGGCCGGTGTGTACGCCGGGAAGGCCGCCTTCCCCCGGTTCCGGTAGTCCGGAGGCGAAAAAACAGCATGTGACCGGCGCGCCCACGGTCCGGTACCGCGGGCGCGCGGGCACAATCTCGGCTGTGGCCCGTCGTCGTCCTGTCGCGCCCGCCTCCCGGCGGGCCCCCGCACCACGGTCCGCCCCCCGGCGGACCGGCGAACCCAGCCCTGCCGCGTCGGCGGGGCGGTCGTCGTCGCGCGCGACGGCCAAGGAACCGGCAGGAGAGTCGGCCAGGCCGTCGCGGCGCCCCGGGGCGGCCGACCGCCCCGCCGGACGGGGGCGCAGCCCCGGGCCGACCGGCCCGACGGTGTACGAGCAGGTCCGGGTGCCACGCCTGGTCACGCCCCGGGCGCTGGTGCTCGGGGTCGTCGTGCTGCTGGCCTTCGCGCTGGTCTACCCCACGGCCCAGTCGTACCTGGCGCAGCGTGCCAGGCTCGACGCCGCCGAACGCGACCTGGCCGATGCCCAGACCCGCCGGGCTGAGCTGGACAACGAGCTGGAACGCTGGTCAGACCCGGCCTACGTGACCTCTCAGGCCCGGTCGCGGCTGTCGTTCGTGCTGCCCGGGGAGCGGGCGTTCCGCGTCGTCGACCCGGAGACGGTGGACGCGCCGACCCCGCAGGCCGGTCCGGCTGGCACTCTCACCAGGTCAGACCGGGCATGGTACGCCGACGTGTGGACGTCGGTGAAGATCGTCGGCGGAGGTGGTTGAGTGGGTCAGCGGCGGACAGTGAGGCCACGCGACTATGACGGGGAGGACCAGGACCTGGCGACCGTCACCGCACAGCTGGGACGGCCCCCCCGCGGGATGGTCGCGGTGGCGGCGCGGTGCGTGTGCGGCCGTCCGACCGTGGTGCGCACGGCCCCGCGGCTGCCGGACGGCGCCCCGTTCCCGACGACGTACTACCTCACCTGCCCGCCCGCCGTCGCCGCGGTGAGCACCCTGGAGGCCGGTGGTCTCATGCGTGACCTCACCGCCCGGCTGGCCGACGACCCGGAGCTGGCCGCGGCCTACGTGCAGGCGCACGAGGCGTACCTGCGCGACCGGGCCGAGCTGGGCGAGGTCCCCGAGATCGTCGGCGTCTCGGCAGGCGGGATGCCGACCCGCGTGAAGTGCCTGCACGTCCTCGTCGCGCACGCCCTGGCCGCTGGTCCCGGGGTGAACCCGATCGGCGACGAGGTGCTGGCCCTGCTGCACGACACCTGGCGTCCGGACCGTTGCCGCTGCCCAGCCGACTGACCGCCACCGCGGGTCGCAGGTTTGTCGATCTGGTGCCGTCCGGCAGGATGGGTGCACCCGATTGAGGCGAGAGGCGAACGAGCTGGCTCGTCCGTCCGAGCCGATCGAGGGTGGGCCCCCAGCGCTAGAGGCTCCGCGCAGCGGCGCAGCCGGTGCACGCAGAGCGCTGGGGAGTGCAACGAGGAACACGAACATCCCCGAGCGACGAGGAGACACCTCATGACTGATCTGCCCCAGGCCACCGGTGGTTTCGGCGACCGGCCGACCCTGACCTTCCCCGCCACCGGGGCGCCCGCCGACCTGCAGGTGCAGGTGCTGGTGCCCGGAACCGGCGCCGCCGTCGCGGCCGGTCAGGACATCGAGGTGCACTACCTGGGCCAGACGTGGGGCGGCGGGGTGTTCGACACCTCCTACGACCGGGGTGAGACCATCAGCTTCCCGATCGGTGTGGGCCAGGTCATCGCCGGGTGGGACCAGGGTCTGGTCGGCCAGCCGATCGGCAGCCGGCTGCTGCTGTCCATCCCGTCCCACCTGGGCTACGGCGACCGCGGCGTCCCCGCGGCGGGTATCCGCGGTGGCGACACCCTGGTCTTCGTCGTGGACATCGTCGACGCCCGCTGACACCCGTGGCAGGCGAGGTGGACAGGACAAGGGAACCGAGCACCTACGCTGGGCGCATGAGCTCCGAACCGTCGCACCCTGTAACACCCGCCGTCCGGGCCGCGGCCGCCTGGTCGTGGCGGCTGCTGGTCATCGGCGGGGCGGTGGCGGGCCTGGTGTGGGCCGTCGCCCCGCTCAAGACGATCGTCGTGCCGGTCGCGGTGGCGCTGCTGCTCACGGTGCTGCTGCACCCGGTGGTCGTCGTCCTCACCACGAGGGCGCGGCTGTCTCGTGGCGGGGCCGTCGGGATCGCGGTGGGCGGGATGGTCGTCCTGGTGCTCGGGCTGCTCACCGCGGCGGGTGCGACGATGGTCAGGGGTTTCGGCGATCTGTGGACCAAAGCTCAGGATGGGTTCTACAAGGCGCTGACCTGGTTGGCGGAGGGACCGCTGGAGATCTCGTCCGACGACCTCGACCGCTACCTGGACCAGCTGCAGGACTCGCTGAGCGGGTTCAGCTCCCAGCTGGTCTCCGGTGCGGCGAAGGCCTCCGTCACCGCCGGGCACATCGGCGCCGGGGTGGCGATCGCGCTGTTCTGCCTGGTCTTCTTCCTGCTGGACGGGCGACGGATCTGGACGTGGCTGGTCGGGTTGTTGCCGTCAGGTGCCCGTGACCCGGTGCACCAGGCGGGTCGGCGCGGCTGGATGAGCCTGGCGGCGTACGTCCGCACCCAGATCCTCGTGGCCGCGGTGGACGCGGTCGGTATCGGCATCGGGGCGGCGGTGCTGGGGGCGTTCCAGGCCACCACCCTGGCCTCGATGGCGTTCTCGCTGGCGGTGCTGGTGTTCCTCGGGTCGTTCGTGCCGATCGTCGGTGCGCTGGTCACCGGGTCGGTCGCGGTGCTGGTGGCGCTGGTGGCCGGCGGGCCCTGGACGGCGCTGTGGATGCTCGTCATCGTGCTGGTGGTGCAGCAGGTCGAAGGGCACGTGCTGCAGCCGTTCCTCATGGGTCACGCCGTGTCGCTGCACCCGATGGCCGTGCTGCTGACGGTGGCGGCCGGGTCGCTGGTCGCCGGGATCGTCGGCGCGCTGTTCGCGGTGCCGCTCGTCGCCGCCGCGAACACCGTGGTGCTGTACCTGCACGGGCACGACAAGTTCCCCGAGCTGGGCACCGACGACACGCTGGTGCACCGACGACCACCCGATGCCGAACCAGACGCCGAGGCTGAGACCGTCGCGGAGGTTGAAGAGACGGCGGCTGAAGAGACGGCTAGCTAGCCCGAGAACGGTCGGGCCGCGGAGATGGCGACAGGAATCTGGCGGCCGTTGGGCGCGGTGTAGGTGACGGTGTCGCCGACCTTGCGGCCGTTGATAGCGGTGCCCAGTGCCGACTCCGGGGAGAACACGTCCATCTCTGCGGTGCCGACGCTCTCGCGCGAACCCAGCAGGAACTCCATCGTCCGACCGGCCACGTCAGCGGTCACGACCATGCCCGGCTCGACGACGCCGTCGTCCGGGGGAGCGCCGATCTGCACGTGGCGCAGCTTCTCCTTGAGCTCGCGGATACGCGCCTCGTTCTTCGCCTGCTCCTCGCGGGCAGCGTGGTAGCCGCCGTTCTCCTTCAGGTCGCCCTCGTCCCGGGCGGCGGCGACCCGCGCGGTGATCTCGTCGCGCTTCGGCCCCTCCAGGTCGGCCAGCTCGGCCTGCAGGCGGTCGTGGGCCTCCTGGGTCAGCCAGAGGGCTGCGGTCTCGGTCACGATCGTTCCTTCCCAGTCGGGGCACAACGGCCGACATCGGTGCGGGGGCGTGGTGGGCCGCCGAGTCCACGTCGACAAGGCAAGAGGCGGCGCCTGGCCGGGCCTGCGTGCGGGCGTCCAGCGTATCCCATCGGCTGCACAGGATCGATCTTCAGCGACGCATGTCCCCAGTTCGGCCACCGGGAGGCCATAGGTCCGACCACCTGACACCGTGGGAGACGTCCGGGCCCACCGGGCTACTCTGTGACGGTCGGCCTGCCTCGGCCACGGTGCTGGGGGCAGCCGCCGACAGCGGGGCCGTCTGGAAGAAGGAGACCTGTTCGTGAGCCTGCGCTTGATGGCGGTCCACGCCCACCCCGACGACGAGTCCAGCAAGGGCGCCGCGACCTGCGCCCGGTACGCCGCCGAGGGCGTCGACGTGCTGGTCGTCACCTGCACCGGCGGTGAACGGGGCGATGTGCTGAACCCCCGGTTCCCCGGCCCGGTTCCCAGCGGCCTGGCCGCGACCGCCGCGCTGCGCCGCCGGGAGATGGCCGCCGCCGCGGCGGCGCTCGGGGTGCGGCAGCGCTGGCTGGGGTTCGTCGACTCGGGCCTGCCCGAAGGCGGTGCGCCGCTGCCGGAGGGCAGCTTTGCGGCGCTCCCGCTGGCGCAGGCCACGGCCGCTCTGGTCGCGGTGGTGCGCGAGTTCCGGCCGCACGTCATGACCACCTACGACCCGACGGGCGGCTATCCGCACCCCGACCACGTCCGGAACCACGAGGTCAGCGTCGCGGCGTACCGGGCCGCCAGCGACCCGACCCAGCTCCCGCAGGCCGGCGAACCGTGGGAGGTGTCCAAGCTCTACTACGACGTGACCTTCTCCGAAGACCGGATCCGGGCCCTGGACGCGGCGATGACCGACGCGGGCCTGGGCTCGCCGTACCAGGGCTGGATCGACCGGCACCGGGACTTCGGCCCCCGACCTTCGGTCACCACGCGGATCGAGTGCGCCGGGTACTTCGGCGCCCGGGACGCCGCGCTGCGCGCCCACGCCAGCCAGGTCGACCCGGACGGCTTCTTCTTCGCCGTGCCCCGCGATCTCGAGGCCCGGGTGTGGCCGCACGAAGAGTTCCAGCTGGCCGACGCCCGGGTGCCGACCCGCCTGCCGGAGGACGACCTGTTCGCCGGGATCGACCGCCCCGCTCGCGGGGGCACCGACGGCCAGCCGGTCGTCACCGCCGGGCGCGGCCGGTGACCGGATCGGTGGGCCCCCAGACAGGCCCGGCGGGCCCGGCGCCGGCCCCGCCGGTGCGGCCCGTCGTGCGGGTCGCCGTCGGCCAGATCGCCAGCACCGCCGACCGTGCGGCGAACCGGCGGATCGCGGCCGACGCGGTCCGCGCCGCCGCGGCAGCGTACGCCGACCTGCTGGTGCTGCCGGAGTACGCGGCGGCGTTCCACCCGGCCGGGGTCGGGCCCGGTCTGGCCGAACCGCTGGACGGCCCCTTCGTCACGACGCTGCGCGAGCAGGCCGCGCAGACCGGAGTCGCGGTGATCGCCGGCACGGCAGCGCCCGCAGCGGCCGACCGCGCGGCCAACGTCGTCGTCGCCGTGGACGGGCACGGCGACCTGGTCGGCACGTACCGCAAGGTGCACCTGTACGACGCGTTCGGCACCCGCGAGTCCGACCGGCTGGAGCCCGGCCCGGCCGACGCCCCGCCGCTGGTAGTCGACGTGGCGGGCCTGAGGTTCGGCGTGCTGACCTGCTACGACCTGCGCTTTCCCGAATCGGCCCGGCGGCTGGTCGACGCCGGTGCCCAGGTGCTGGTGGTACCTTCCGCGTGGGCGTCCGGCCCTCTCAAGGTGGCCCACTGGACGACGCTGGCCACCGCCCGGGCGATCGAGAACACCGCGGCCGTCGTCGCGGTCGGCCAGACCGGCCGGGGAGTCGTCGGCCGTTCGCTGGTCGTCGGCCCGGACGGCGTCCTCGCCCTGGAGATGGACGAGACACCCGCGCTGCGCACCGTCGACCTGGACCCCGCCGAGCTGGCCGCCGTCCGCGAGCGCAACCCGTCGCTGGCCAACCGCCGCTACCGCGTCGTCCCCGCCTGACGCCGCGGCCTAGTCTCGACCGGCCAGCATCGCGAAGAGCCGCAGCAGCTCCAGGTACAGCCAGACCAGGGTGACCAGCAGGCCGAACGACGCCGTCCAGGAGTACTTCGCCGGGATGCCGCCCTCCACGCCGCGCTTGATCCCGTCGAAGTCCACGATGAGGCTGGTCGCGGCCAGGCCGACGGCGACCAGGCCGATGATGATGCCGAACGGGCCGTTGCGCAGCGGGCCGAAGCCGTCGCTGGCGACGAAGAACGACATGACGAGGTTGATCAGCGAGAACGCCACGTACCCGGAGATCGCGATGATCAGCCACCGGGTGAACTTCGGCGTCACCCGGACCTTGCCCGACCGGAAGAGCAGCAGCGCCGCGAAGAACGTCCCGAACGTCGCCAGCACCGCCTGCAGGATGATGGGCTGCGCGCTGCCGCCGCTGATGGTGTAGCTCTGGAACACCCAGCTGATCCCGCCCAGGAACACGCCCTCGGCTACCGCGTAGGCGATGATCAGCGGCGGGCTGGGGTTGCGCCTGAACGCGTTGACCAGGCCCAGGCCCAGGCCGACGAGCATGCCGCCCCAGACCAGGACCATCCCGACCTGGGGGGTGAGGTTGTAGGACACCGCCGCGACGACGACCAGCAGCGCCAGCAGCCCGCCGGTCTTGACCACGACGTCGTCGTACGTCATCCGGCGCATCTGCACGCTGGTCGCCGACGGGGCGTCGTACATCGACTCCAGCGTCGCGGCGTCCATCACCTGCGCACCGGTCGTGCCGTACTGGTAGGCCGACGGCGAGCCCCAGGCGGGGTCGGCGGCCAGCTGTTGGCGGCCCTGGCGCACCTTGGGATTGCTCGGGTCGCCGAAGACCGGGCTGTTGTTGAAGACGGGGTTGCTCATCGTGGATCGGGCTCCTCGCCGAAAGTAGTCGGGGTGGGGTTCAACGCGCTGTGCGGTGGCGTCGTTCCCGCCTCTACCCTACCGGCTGCTCTCCGCGGGCAGGGGGCCTGGTGCCGACGAGACAGGGTCCGCGGAGGGTGACAGCGCGGCCGTGGACTGCGACGACGCTGGTGCCCCGCCCGGGTTCGAACCTGCCGTGAAACGCGCCGAGAGTCTGCCCATGGCCTGCGTGTTCACCCGTCTGCCACCGAGAGTCGCATCACCGTGGCGATAAGGCGGCACATCGACGCACTCGAAGGGGTACACCGTCGCCGACTACTTTTGCAGCAGCCCCGCTGGGTGAGATCTCTCTCGACGGGGCTGACCGCCCGGAACGTCGCGAGCGCGTCCTGACCTGAAGGGGTGATAATGACGCACGGTCCGTCCACGACGGCGGTCCGTGCGCTATCGTCGAAGCATCAACACCGGTCCCTCTGAGTGTTCGACGGATCCGTCCGCTGGCGCTGATGGGCCGGTTTTCATGTGCCCGGGGGGCCCGCAGATGAGGCAGATCAAGCCGTACCTGACATACGACCAGCAGGTAGACCTGCTGGTCAGCCGCGGTATGACCGTCCCCGACCGCCAGGCGGCGATCGACGCTCTGTGTCGCATCGGCTACTACCGGCTCTCGGCCTACACCTACGTGTTCCGCCCACCCGCCACGGACGGCGAGCAGTCCCGCAGGTCCGACAGGTTCGTGGAAGGCACGACGTTCGCTCACGCCCTGGGGCTGCACGACTTCGACGACCGGCTCCGGAGCGTGCTCCAGACCGGCCTCCAGCAGCTCGAGGTCGCGCTGCGTACCCAGGTCGGGCACGAGCTCGGGCGCAAGCACCCTCTGGCGCACCTCGACCCTGCCCACCTGGACCAGAAACGGTGCGCCGCCCCCGCCGAACGTCCCAGAGTGCCTGGGGGCACCGCCTACGACGACTGGCGCGGCCGGTTCGACGACCAGGTCGGCGACGCCATCAAGACGGAGGACTTCGTCAAGCACCACCTGCTCAACTACGGCGGCCAGATGCCGATATGGGTAGCCGTCGAGGTGATGACGTTCGGGACTCTGACCAGGCTGTACGGGCTCCTGCCCAATACCGAGGCGCGCACCGTGGCGCGAAACTTCTCGGTCGACTACCGCGACCTGTTCTCTGGGTGGCTCAGATCCCTCAACACGCTCCGCAACGAGTGCGCTCACAACGCGCGGATCTGGAACCGGGCCACCTCGTACCCGGCGAAGAAGGCATCGACAGCGACGCTACCGACCGACCTGGCGCACCTGGTGACGACCGACAACCAGCGCCTCTACCACCGCGCGGCCATCACGGCGCACCTCCTGCGCGCCATAGACCGACAGACACGCTGGCCGCAGCACTTCGTCGAGGTCGTGAAGAAGTTCCCCGACAACCCCAGCGTGACGGTGGAGCGCGACATGGGCTTCCCCACCAGGTGGCGCACCATGGACCTCTGGCAACCGATGCGCTGACCAAAGCCGTACGGAGGATGTTGACGCGAGTTCGCAAAATAGGCCGTGGGCTGCGACGACGCTGGTGCCCCCGCCCGGGTTCGAACCGGGACTGGGCCGGTTTTAAGCCGGCTGCCTCTGCCAGTTGGGCTACGGGGGCCAGGGTCAGGCCAGGGACAAGACGATACCGTCGAGGATGTCGTGCTCGGAGGTGACGACCTGCTGCACGCCGGACGCCGCCGCGACGCGGCGTACTACCTGGGACCAGACCAGGGCCCCGGCGCCGACGACGTCCGCCCGGCCCGGGTGCATGAACCCCAGGGCGGCCCGCTGGGCGCGGGTGCAGTGCAGCAGGTCGTCGCAGGCGGCGAGCACCTGGTCGACGCTGAGCACCGCGCCGTCGATGCGGGTGCGGTCGTACCGGGCCAGGCCCAGGGCGTGCGCGGTGACCGTCGTCACCGACCCGGCCAGGCCGACGAGGGTGCGCACCGCGGCCACCGGGACGTGGTCCAGGGCCTGGTCCAGGGCGGCGTCGACCGTGGCGGTGGCGGCGGCGGTCTCCTCGGGCGTCGGCGGGTCGGTGCGCAGGTGACGTTCGGTGAGCCGGACCGAACCGACGTCCATCGACCAGGCCGCGTCCGGACGGGTGGTGCCGACGACGACCTCGGTGGACCCGCCGCCCAGGTCGACGACGCAGTACGGGGCGTCGGGCCGGTCCCTCTGCCCCGGTCGGGCCAGCACGCTGAGGGCGCCCCGGAACGACAGCGCGGCCTCCTCGGCGCCGGACACCACCTCCGGGTCCACGCCGAGCGCAGCGCGCACCCCCGCGGTGAGCTGCTCGGTGTTGCTGGCGTCCCGGGTGGCCGACGTGGCCACGAACCGGACCGCGGTCGCCCCGTGCTCCTGGCAGGCCGCCGCGTACTGCCGGGTCATGTCCAGGGTGCGGGCCAGGGCGTCGGGCGCCAGCCGTCCGGTGCGGTCCACGTCGTGACCCAGCCGGACCACCTCGGCCCGGCGCACGACATCGCGCAGCCTCCCGTCCTCGACATCGGCTATCAGCAGCCGGATCGAGTTGGTCCCGCAGTCGACCGCCGCCACCCGAGTCACGCCAGACATGGTGCCACCCGTCGCCCACACCCACGCCCTGACCCACGGGCGGACGGGTGGACGCTGGGGCGGAGAGGCATCCTTCTTCACCGGTAGGCCGGTAAAGATGCATCGGCTCGTCGGTTCCCCACCGTTACCACTGTTTCGAAACGGTGGAACGACGGGGAACCTACGAACCGGACTAGGTGCTGGCCGGTAGCCTGAGCGAGGTGCGCACCGGGCCCGTCATCGGCGAAGATCGGGGGGTGGACCGTCCGTTCCCGCGCCGCTGGGCCGCCCTGGCCTGGGCCGTGGCGTGGGGGCTGGTGGCGCTCGCGGTCTACTGGTCGGCGGTGCGCACGGCGTGGGGCCAGCGTCTGGACGACGGTCTGCTGGAGCGGTGGCACTCCACCGACCTGCTGGTAAGGCTGGCGGCTGGCGCCGTGCGGTCGTGGATCCCCCTGGTGCTGGTCGTGGTGGTGGCCTGGCTGTCCCGCGTGGCCTGGCGTGCGGGTCGGCGGCGCGTGGTCTGGGTGGTCGGGTCGGTGCTGCTGGTCACGGCCGGGCTCGTCCCGTTGCTGCGGGACGTGCTGCTCACCAGGCCCGACCTGGGCGCCGGCGGGCACAACACGCTGCCGTCCAACCACATGGCGTTCAGCACGGCGCTGGTCGTGGCGGTCGTGGTCCTGCACCGGTGCGGTGCGCGCTGGGCCGGGCTGCACCAGGCCGCCGGTGCCGCGCCGGGGGTGGACCGGAAGACCGGCGCCGTCCTGGCGGCTCTCCTGGTGGTCGAGGCGGTGGTCAACGTCACGACCTACGCGCACCGGCCCGCCGATATGGTCGTCGGGTTCGCGGTGGCCATGACGCTGTGGTCGCTGGCGCTGGGGGTGTCTCCCGGTCTCGCCCAGCCGTCTCCCGGTCTCGCGCCCGGCGCGCCTGCCGGTGCGGTGGAGGGTGCCGGTGGCGCCGCGGACACGTGCCCAGCGTGCCGCGAGGCGGGCGACGCGTCCGGGGGTGAACCTGACCGGTGCCGGTGCGCCCCGTCCGGTCCACCCGGACTGCGCCCGGACGACCGTACAGTTACCCGGTGACCTCTGCCCCGGCCATCAGCGTGCGCGGGCTCGGCAAGACCTACCGGATCGGTGCGGGCAAGCCGACGACCGCGACCGCGGCGGTCGCCTTCGTCCGCTGGCTGCGCCACCCCTTCGCCAAGCGCCTGGAGACTTTCGACGCGCTGGACGACATCACGTTCGACGTCGCGCCCGGCGAGGTCCTGGGCATCGTCGGGCGCAACGGGGCGGGCAAGTCCACCCTGCTCAAGGTGCTGACCCGGGTGACCGCGCCGAGCCGGGGCCGCATCGAGTACCGCGGCCGGGTCGGCTCCCTGCTGGAGGTCGGCACCGGGTTCCACCCCGAGCTGACCGGTCGGGAGAACATCTACCTCAACGGCGCGGTGCTCGGCATGACCCGGGCCGAGATCCGCCGCCGCTACGACGAGATCGTCGACTTCTCCGGGGTGGAACGGTTTCTCCAGACCCCGGTGAAACGGTACTCCTCGGGTATGTACGTGCGGCTGGCGTTCGCGGTGGCGGCGCACCTGGAGACCGAGATCCTCCTGGTGGACGAGGTGCTGGCCGTCGGGGACGCCCGGTTCCAGGCCAGGTCGATCGAGGCCATGCGGGCCCTGGCCCGGTCCGGCCGGACCGTGCTGTACGTCAGCCACCAGCTGGCGACGGTGTCGTCGTTGTGCACGCGGGCGATCTACCTGGACGCCGGACGGCTGGCCTACACCGGTGGCGTGGCCGAGACCCTGGAGGCCTACCGGCAGGGGTACTCCCGCTTCGCCGAGTCCCAGCGGGACCCGGCCCGGCGCACCGGCACCGGCGCGGTACGCCTGGCGTCGGTATCGGTGCCGACCACCCACCTGCGCTCCGGCGACGAGCTGTGCGTCGACCTGGCGGTCGGGCCGGGCCGGGACCTGATCGGCGGGTACCACCTGGCGGTGCAGGTCAACGACGAGGCCGGGACGGTGGTGGCGCGCTGCGGCTCGCGGCTGCTCGGCGGGTGGTACGACGCCGGTGCGACCAACACCGGCCGTCTGGTGGTGCGGCACCCCTGGCTGGCCCCGGGCCGGTACAGCCTGGACGTGACGGTGGAGTCCGACCTGGAGGTGCTCGACCGCTGGGAGGCGGCCTGCCGGTTCGACGTGCTCGACGAGCTGCCGTACCCGGTGGAGACCCTGGGCGACGCGACGGCTCGCGGCGTGGTCCTGGCCGATTTCGACTTCGTGGGCTTCGAGGCGGCGTCATGAGCGACGTCACCGTGGTGCGCCCGCCGGGCCGCCTCAACCTGCCGCGCTGGTCCGAGCTGTGGGGCGCCCGGGAGATCCTGGTCCGGCTGGCCCAGCGCGATGTCATCATCCGCTACCGGCAGACCGTCCTGGGGGTGGTGTGGGTGGTGCTCCAGCCGCTGGTCGCGGCGGCCGTCCTGACCGTGGTGTTCTCCCGGGTGGCGAATTTCGACGCGCCGGGCGACGTGCCGTACTTCATGTTCTCCCTGGCGGGGATGCTGGCGTTCAACCTGTTCACCGGCACCCTGTCCCGCGCCGCGAACTCGATGCTGCAGAACTATGCCCTGGTCGCCAAGGTGTTCTTCCCGCGGCTGCTGGTGCCGTTCTCGGCGGTGGTGTCGGCGCTCATCGACTTCGTCGTGGGGCTGGCGCTCGTGGGCGTGCTGCTGGTGCGGCTGGGGATCAACCCGGGGTGGCCGCTGCTGTGGCTGCTGGGGTGGGCGCTGGCGGCGGCGGTGCTGGGTACCGCGGTGGGGATATTCGCCTCCGCGCTCATGGTGTTCTACCGGGACGTGCAGTACGTGCTGCCGTGGGTCACCCAGATTCTCATGTATGCCTCACCGGTGGCCTATTCGGTCACCGACCCGAAAGTCACGGGCTCGGGATTCGCCTGGTTGTTCCAGGCCAACCCGCTGACCTGGATGCTAGAAGGGTTCCGCTGGTCGCTCCTGGGGACGGGTCACCCGCCGCCGGTGTGGCAGACGGTCGGCCTGGTCGTGGTGTGCGTCGGGCTCATGGGCGGTGCGGTCCTGTACTTCCAGCGTTTCGAGCGCAGCTTCGCCGATATCATCTGAGCCCTGATCCACCGATTTCCACCTACTACGCGCCACCAGCCGGGCGCGCTGGCTGCGTTGTCGCTGCTCAACGGGCCTCCAGCCCGCCTTCGCTGCTCCGCCTTG
>Ga0099364_10008006_pt1 | contig 14969 bp, 11 predicted proteins | sample TergutTh196P3_FD_73070 | JGI IMG/M metagenome (GOLD analysis project Ga0099364, IMG submission 73070) | Microcerotermes parvus P3 segment gut microbial communities from Pointe-Noire, Republic of the Congo - Th196 P3 | ecosystem: Host-associated > Arthropoda: Insects > Digestive system > Gut ... | reverse complement strand
AGCATTCACCGCATCTTTGGTAAAGCGGCTCGCCTCCGAAGCATTACGTCCATTCGACTCCGCCAGTTCATTCGTCTTCGCAATACGCTGTGCCACTTCGCTGATCTGACTCGCCGACTGCCCTACGCCCTGCTGCAACGTACCAGCAGCCGAAACAATGCCGTCAGTCTCGCTTTGAGCATGCGTCGTAATCTGACTGATTTCCTGCAAGCGTTGTTTCGCGACCGTTTGGAAAGTAACATCCCGGAAAGACTGTACCGTCCCGATGGGCTTTTGATTCGCATCGGTCAACTGACTCGTCCGCACTTCGTACAGAGTGTTGCCGATCCGCTCACCATTCACACTACTCTTTTGCGTTCCTGCACCACGTCCCGCAGGCGGGGCGGCTAACGCTTTGATGTATGCACTGACGACATCAATTTTTTTATCCGTTGCCGCCTTGTTCTTTGCCCACACTTTTCCATTCACATCAACCAACAATACTGGCGAAACGAGCGAGTCTAGTATCTGCTGTCGAAGGTCTTGATCAATTTTCACACCGACTGCCATACTACGAAACAACAGATAAATGAACATGACACCCACTGTCGGTATAAACAACACGATAGTCCAATACAAGTTTTTCGCCTGCGTTTGGTGTACATTTACTTCATTCTGCATGTCTTTTTGCAAGTCGCCGATGTTCTTTGCAAAGTCGGTACTCTGTTTTTCAACGAGTTGCTTTTGTGCATTGACCGCATCGTTCAACGTCTTGACCGGCGTTTCGGTGATCGACTTCGGCACGACCAGTTGCACTGTCCACTGCTTGCCCAGCAATGTAAAATTAGAAGAGACCATCGTCTCGATACTGCTATTATAAGCGACCGATGTACTCGCATTACTGGCAGCGGCGACATTCCCCTCGGGCGAAAGCAGGTAAGCACGTCCGCCGTTTCCACCATTGCGTAACATAGGATTGTTCCGCATCACTTCTTGCAGAGCGGCAGAGAGTGTTGCTGTATTAACATCGACTCCGGCAACGCCCTGCGGCTTGTCCCGATAGCGAATCGGCGTGGCAATCGAAACAACATGACTGCCGTTCTGCCGTTGCGGTTCGGAAATGAATGTTTGATTCGACCGCATAGTGTTAACGTAAACTTGCGTATCAGGATTGCTGGGATAGGTATCTGTAACGATAGAGTTTCTGCTGCCGTTGCGTTTGCTGATGACGGAGAATCGTTCTGTCGAATGAGGATCGAACACTTTGGGTTCCCAGCAGAGCCAAGCGGCAGCGATGTTATTGTTGTTCTGTACGGTCTTGAAACTCAAGTCTTTAAGAAACTCCTGCGATTCGATTTGCTCGGCAGTAGCGAGTGGCGGGGCGCTAGCCCCCTCGGTTTCGTTCACAGAGCCCGGTTCGTAAGAACCGGTGTCTTCACCGTCGTGGTCTTCGTCGTCTTGGTCTTCGCTCATCGGGGGGCTAACGTCGCCCCGTTCTTGGGTTGTTTCGTCGGCAGTAACGAGTGGCGGGGCGCTAGCCCCCTCGGTTTCGTTCACAGAGCCCGGTTCGTAAGAACCGGTGTCTTTGTCGTCTTGGTCTTCACTCACCGGGGGGCTAACGCCGCCCCGCTCTTGGGTTGTTTCGTCGGCGTTAGCGAGCGGCGGGGTGTTAGCCTCCTCGGTTTCGTTCACAGAGCCTGGTTCGTAAGAACCGGTGTCTTCGTCGTCTTGGTCTTCGCGCACCGGGGGGCTAACGTCGCCCCGTTCTTGGGTTGTTTCGTCGGCGTTAGCGAGCTGCGGGGCGTTAGCCACCTCGGTTTCGTTCACAGAGCCTGGTTCGTAAGAACCGGTGTCTTCGCCGTCTTGGTCTTCGCTCACCGGGGGGCTAACGCCGCCCCGCTCTTGCGCGGTTGCCTCTTCCTGCGCCTCGCAGGGCGAGTCGGCTATCTCGCAATCTACCGATTGCGGCTCTGTTGCTACTTCTGCTGCCTCCTGCCGCCCGTCGCCTGCCGCCTCTTCCACCTGGTAGTCCGGCATGTCCGACGGCATGGCAACGAAAAACTCCTCCGGCATATCACGCTGGGCAACACGTACCGCTTGATTTCGATTGAAGAGTCCCGACCGCTGCGAAACTGTAACATATTGCACCGGCTGCGCAAAGCGAGGCGGTAGAATCGCTTCAAAATCGCTGCTCCGTTCTTTGCGGTCGAAGTTGAGTTTTTCCGTTACGCTGGTCAACGCCAACTGTTGCGAAACATTGACGTAACTTTCCAAATCTCCTTTGATTCGGTTCGTCAATGCTTGGAGACTCACTTCGAGACCATCGTTAATTTGTTTTTGCAACGTTGCTTCCGCTGCTTTTTGTTGCTTTTCTATGGCGGCGAGCAATGCATTGGACGCATCGGCATCGGCTTTGGCGATGGGAGCGAATTTCCCTTCTATATCGGCGGGTTGCGGTCTTTTCGACAGAAGGCAAAAGCCAGCCAGTACGGCAACACAGACGACGGCAACGATAATTGGTAGTGCAAAACTTTTTACTTTCATGGTTTTCTCCAATTTTGGCGCACGAATTGTTAAAACGTGTAATGTGCGCAATTTAGGCAATGTCCAGTGAAAGTTTTATCGGCGATTTATTTTTTGTAATTCACCTATTTTTTGTAGATTTTGTAGATTAACAAAACAACTGCGTTCACCAATTTGTATCCGTAAGGATGCGGTTTCCTCTCTGCCTTCTTACGAACGCTACTCTGTTTTCCTGCTCTGTACTATCATCGAAATCCTCTGAACGCCAGTTCCTGATAGTTCTGATAAGCGAAGAAACCCAAAAAGAGAGCGATGAGAGGTGCTTTCAGAAAAACAAATCCCACAACAGCAAGAACGACCGCACATCCCATCGAAAAGATCAGCGAATACTCGACTCCCCGCCTCGGAAAGAAAAAGAGAAATGCTTCCCGGGCAATATGTCCGCCGTCCATCGGATAGATCGGCAACAGATTAAAAATGCCCCAGATAATCGAAATGATCATCGTAAACCAGAGAAAAAAATGAAACGGCGACTCCGACATAGGCGGGAATTGTAACATTAGAAGAACTGCAAACAACACGAGCGCAAGAACAAATCCCGCCAGCGGACCGGAAAAGGATAAAAAGCAATTCATCACTGTACCGTGAAAGCCGTAACGGCGTTGATAGTGTTGCTGCGGAACCGCTGCTCCGCCAAAGCCGTGGAGAACAATATCGCAAGGTACATTGAACAAATACCGAAAGGAGAAAGCGTGTCCGAGTTCGTGAACCAGTATCGAGAGCAGAACGCCTACCATTCCGAAGAGAACGCAGAGAATCCACACCGGCATATTGTCAATGGGACCGGCATTGAGTGCAGTGATAAGAACGGCTATCAACCAAAAGAAGGGCTGGATACGGGTTGGAAAACCGAAAAGATTGAATGTAATATCGTTGGCGGTGGGTTGCATTAGTCTGGCAGAGCGACGGAGTAACACCGTGCAAAGAGTCAGTATAACCGATTTTGTGCAAAAGTTACAGTCCTGGACACACCCGTACCGGCTAAATCGTTTTGCAAATTTTACGGTATAATAACCGTATGACAATGAGCAACGAGAACGAAATCCCCAAACAATACGATCCCGCCGCCGCACAAGAAAAATGGAGCAAATACTGGGAAGAGAATAATCTGTTTACGCCTAACGCTCCGCAGGGCGGAGCGGCTAACGACCCTCTGCTGCCGCCTGCCGCCTGCCGCCTGCCGCCTTTCTGTATCGTCATTCCGCCGCCGAATGTTACAGGCGCACTCCACATGGGACACGCCCTCAATAACACCCTGCAAGACATCACGATTCGTATGAAACGCATGCAGGGATACAATACCCTCTGGGTGCCGGGTGTCGATCACGCAGGCATTGCCACGCAAGCGGTTGTCGAACGCAAACTCTTTGAAGAAGAAAAAAAGACCCGGCACGACATCGGTCGCGAAGCCCTCGTTCAACGCATCTGGGATTGGAAAGAAAAGTATCAAGAGCGGATTATCGAACAACTCAAAGGTATGGGCTGTTCCTGCGATTGGAGTCGGACTCGGTTTACGCTTGACGAAACATGCGCTCGTGCAGTTCGGCACTTTTTCTTCAAATTGTTTGAGCAGAAAAAGATTTATCGCGGCAAACGATTGGTCAACTGGGACACGCATCTGCAAACGGCAGTGAGCGATGACGAAGTGTTTCACGAAACGGTCGAGGGGAGTTTTTGGTATATCCGTTATGAATCAGAGCCGCAATCGGAAGATTGCACTGGGGAGGGGCGACCTTCCGGTCGCAGCTCTGATAACCCCTGTGTCGTCGTAGCGACGACCAGACCCGAAACCATGCTCGGCGACACTGCCGTTGCGGTGCATCCCGATCCCGAAGCCGCTCTCGATAAAGCGATTGACGATCTGAAAAAACGCATTGCAACCGCACCCGAAAAAGAGAAACCCGAATTGCAAGCGGAACTTGATGCCATTGAACTACGCAAAACCGACGGTACGTTGGAGCGATTGAAATCGCTAGCCAATATGGCAAAGTCGGGCTGCCAAGTCATTCTGCCGTTGTTGAATCGGCAGATACCGTTGATTACCGACACTTGGGCGAAGCCGGAGAAGGGAACCGGCTGTGTGAAGATTACTCCTGCTCACGATCCGAATGACTACGAAGTGGGTCTGCGGAACAATTTGCCGATGCTCAACATTCTCAACAAGGACGGCACGCTCAACGAAAATGCTCAGCAGTATGCGGGTCTGACTCTCAAAAAAGCGAGAGAAAAAGTGGTTGCAGATTTAGAGGCGCAAGGATATTTAGTCAAGACCGAAGGGCGGATCATTGAACTCGCTCACAGCGACCGGAGTAAAACGCCGATTGAACCCTTTTTGAATGACCAGTGGTTCGTGCGGATGGACGAGTTGGCGCAATCGGCGATCGATGCGGTCACGTTGTCAGAGCCGCGATCAGAGCCGCAACCGGAAGGTTGTGCTGGTGTTACGCAACCTTCCGGTTGCGGCTCTGATAACACAATCCGCATCTACCCGCCGCGCTACACCAAAGGCTATGTCGATTGGCTGTCCGAGAAGCGCGATTGGCCCATCGGTCGCCAACTTTGGTGGGGACATCGGATTCCGATTTGGTATTGCAAAGCGAAGGAGTCAGGAGACAGGAGTCAGGAGTCAGGAGTGACGGAAGATGATCTCAAACGTATTTTTGCGGGACGTGATGACATTGCTTGGCAACTTGACTCGGAAAATAACGTCTGGTGGATATGTTCCTTAACAGAAGATTTACCCACCGAAATTTCTCCTGACTCCTGTCTCCTGACTCCTGTCTCCTTAACACAAGAGGAAGACGTACTCGACACATGGTTTTCCAGTGCATTGTGGCCTCATTCCGTTTTGGGTTGGCCCGAAGAAACGCCGGAGATGGAGCAATACTATCCGACGGGCGTACTCATCACGAATCGGGACATTTTGACGCTTTGGGTCGCCCGAATGGTGCTTGCCGGGCTCTTCAATACGGGCAAGAAACCGTTTGACGAGGTGTATATTCATCCGAAAATTTTGGACAAGTATGGCGAAGGCATGTCGAAGTCGAAAGGCAACGGCGTTGACCCGATTAGCGTGATTAACAAGTACGGAGCGGACGCACTGCGCTTTGCGCTGGCGTATTTGACGACGGAGAATCAGGACATTCGTTTGGTATTGGACTTCGAGTGTCCTTATTGTGGTTCGGCGGTGGAGCAAACGAAAAAGAATCGGACACTGCCCAAAATACCGTGTCCGAAGTGCAAGAAGGAGTTCCGAACACAATGGGCGGAAACATCGGCGGACAAGGCACTGCCGGAGGGGGTGATGATCGGTGAACGCTTTGAGGTTGCCCGAAATTTCTGCAATAAACTGTGGAATGCGGCGAGATTCGTGTTGATGAATCTTAAAGAACCAATTATTGAGCCGTGGGCGTTGACAGCCGAGTTGTTCATCGAAGATCAATGGATTATAAGTCGGCTTGCAACGGTAACGAAAGAGGTTGCGAGGTTATTGGAGTCTTATCGCTATGCCGATGCCATGCGAATACTGTACGATTTTTCCTGGGACGAGTTTTGTTCGTTCTATGTGGAAATTGTGAAGTCACGGCTACTCGATAAATCACAGCGACAACAAGCCCAAATGGTGCTGGTCCATGTGTTGAGTGTGCTGATTCGATTACTGCATCCTGTCGTACCGTTCGTAACGGAAGAGATTTGGCAAAGGCTTAAAGAGGCGATTTCTGACGCGGAATATGCGGAGAGCATTGCCATTGCCGCTTGGCCGACGGTCGATACGGCGGCGATCAATCCCGAAATCGAAAAGCAATTTGCGGTATTCCAAGAGTTACTGCGTGCCGTTCGGGATGTCCGGGCGAGCCGCAATGTTCCGCCGAAAATGGAAATTCCCTTTTCGGTGCGATGCGATGAAGCGACGGCAACGCTGCTCAAGCCGATGGAACCCTATTTTCTGTCAATGGCGAAAGCAAGGGCGACCGGTTGGGGGGCGGCGACGCAGCCGCCGGCTCTTTGTGCGGTGGTACCGCTGACGGGAATGGACGTTTTCGTGGACATTTCGGACTTGATAGACGTACCGGCGGAGATGGCGAAATTGGAAAAGGAGATGGCAAAGTTAGAAGGTTTCATTCAATCGAAGGAATCGAAGTTGACTAGCGATTTTGTGCAAAAGGCACCGCCTGCTGTGGTAGAAAAGGAGCGTCAATCGCTGGAGGAACTGCGGAGTCAGTATCAATCGGCAACGTCGGCTCTCGAGCAATTAAAGCGGGCGAAATGACACAAAGTCGCTATCATAAGCATACAAGATTGCGAAGTTAGCCGCCTCGCTCGCGAGGCGCAGGGTTGCGTTCACAGAGCGACAAGATCAGAGCCCGCATCGGTAGATGCGCCATGTAAATGGGAATGGCGGTGCTACCGCACCGGACTCTGTGAACGCTAACAGAAGCCGAAATGGACTATGTCAAGGGGTAAAACGCAAAAAAAATGCAAAAATTTACAAAATTCCCACCCTTAAAAACAAGGGACTTTACGAAAATGGGCAAAATGGGAAACATAGGTAAAAATTGTTTTATTAGTAAATCAGCCCTCAACCCACTTGTTTACCAATGCCAAAGCGATTTACTAATAAATCCCTCAACACTAAAAGTACCTCTTTCGGCAACGAATCTATGTCGATTCCAGCATCACTCTCCACCGATATTTTACGCAAAACTTCATTCTCCTCCATTGCCCTCGCATACTCACTATCCTTGCGAAATTGAATGTAACAACGACTACGAACCAACGCACTGTTATAAAAACCTCATTTTTACCTCATTTTTTCTGACAAAACAACCTCAGTAGCCCAATGCTTCCACAAACGTCAACCTCATTTACCTTATTGGGAAGGGTAAATGAGGTCGGATTTCTTCGTTGCTCAGTGCTACTGAGGTTATTTTGTTCGTGTAAATGAGGTTGAAAATGAGATTAAACAAGGAAAAATCGAGACATCGCAACTGGGCAGATACTTGTGTAGATACTATTGGCTAACGCCCTTTGTTTATCTCCTTTATTGCCCTGACAAGGAATTTATCCCCTTGTTCGTGAGGTTATGCAACAAATCTAATAAGCGAAAGCCTGAACGCAAATTTCGTTCCCTTGCCGAGTTCGGACTCAAACCATATCTTGCCGCCCATCTCCTCTACAATGTGCCTCGATATGGAAAGACCTAAACCCGCACCGCCAAACCTCCTAGTAGAACCGCCGTCCCCTTGCTCAAAAATCTCAAAAATGGCGGCTTGCTCCTTACTCGAAATGCCGATACCATTGTCGGTAATCTCAAATTGCAAAGTAATCAGGTCATCCTCTACGTCAAGCGAAAAAACTTTCAAGCGAATGTCCCCGCCGTTTTGCGTAAACTTGCTGGCGTTCAGTAACAAATTATGAACAACCTGCTCTAATCGGTATTTGTCCCCAATGAGAACATCGGGAATGGACTCGTCCACATCGCTGGAAAATGTCTGCTGTTTCTCCTTCACATGAGGAAGGATCGTTTTCAGTACGTTGTCCAACATCTCGGAGAAAGAAAATGTCGAAATCTCGAGTCTAAACGTTTGCTTCTCGATGGCAGATATGTCAAGCATATCGTGAATCAGGTTCAACAACTGGTGCGAAACGATGTCTAATTCGTCATAGAGTTCGCCTACTTCCTTTGATTGGTTCATCGTTCTGGCTACCTGTACCAGTCCCATGATACCATTCATCGGCGTGAGCATTTCATGACTCATTCGGGCGAGGAATTCCGTTTTTGCTCTGCTGCTTTGTTCCGCTGCTTCTTTCTCTATTCTCCAACGCGTTTGATTGATGACGTTGATTTGATTATGCACCCGCATCTTTACGATGGCGGAGTGAAACGGTTTGGTAATGTAATCCGCTGCGCCCAAGACCAGTCCTTTTTCTTCATCGCCGGAATCAGCGAGTCCCGTAACGAAGATGACTGGAATATCCTTTGTTTCTTCTGTGTTTTTCAACAGGTGAAGCACTTCATATCCGTTCATTTCCGGCATAAGGATATCCAGTAGGATTACGTCCGGCAAATTATTCTTTGCCATATCGATTCCGTTTTTTCCGCTCTTTGCTGCATAGACGGTATAGTCAGAACCCAATATGTGCGTCAAGTGAATAATGTTCGCCTTTTCGTCGTCGATGACGAGTACGCTGTTTTTGTTTTCATCGCTCATGGTTTATTTCCTTTCTTTTTTGGATTGTATCACAAAAATTGTAGTTTTACAGGGCTGGCGGTAAAACTTTGATACGAAACTCACAGAGCCCGTTGTGGCAGCACCGGTGCTGCCGCACCGGGCTCTGTGAACTTTTTTTACCGCCAGAGCAGTAACGAAAAAAAGTTTACAGAGTTCGGAGCAGTTACCAGGGACGTCCCTAACTGACGTTACGGGCTCAGTGAACTTTTAGTAACCGTTCACGTTTTTTTAGTCGTGTCTGTCGGTTATAGATTCTCACTCCGCAACTTCTACCGCAATCAGCGGCTCGACACCCGACTCGGGATCAAATCGGGCAAAGCAAAAATCGTCGATCAAATTGTGTCCTAATACCGTGCGGTTTGTCTGCGGCGTTAAAGAGCGGTACAGCAAAAATTGCCTTTTGCCCAGCTGGATTCGATAGCCGACCGCCCGGTCTTCCGACACCAGCTGCAAGTCTTCCCCAACAGTCAACTGCCGCCAAGTGTACCGCTTACTCAACCGTTCGGCATCCAGGTCGAACAAGAGCGGAGCAAAAAGCGATCTGCCGGTCGTCGCCTGCAACAGTACCAGCCTGCCTTCGGTTGCGATAAGTTTTCCGCTGACCAAGCCGACGGGGGTTGATGCTTTCCATTCCGGCAACGCCAACGGCAACACACGAAAACCCGGTACACCAGAGCGACCAAAGGGTTGATATTCAATTTCGGTTGCCTCGCCAGATGTTTTAGCCCGTAACTTCGGCGATACTTGAACGTCAGAGCAATACGAAAGCGTCTTCTTTGTTTTACACTCCGCCTCGGCAAGTATGCTATCGGCAAGCAACAAATGTTTATCTTTGTGATTGAGGAGCAGACTCCGTTGAAATCGGTAGTCTTCGGAAAGGTGCAATTCGATTTCGGTGTACTCGCAGCCCTTTTCCATATGTTCGCAGATTTTCGTCCATCGGCTTTCAGGAATGAGCCCCTTCTTCCCGAGGCGGACGTCGAACGTCCAGAATCCAGTGAGGATCGATTCATTCTGAATGGCAACGTCCAGGAAGACCGAACCATCGTTGTAGGATTGATAATCTATTGAAACAGAAAGTTTTTTCATGGTTGTGTTGTTCACACATTTGTTTCACCGTTTTGTATCAAACGATTTAATTGGAGCTTTTCCGATAATCTGCGGAGAATCCATTTTGACATGGTACTCTCCTTCGCGTCGGACGTCAACGCGTCGAAACCGCTCGTCCGGCAACGTTACCGAACTAATACGAAAGCCGAATTTATCGCCGACTTTGACCGCTTCCGCCGTCGCTATCACGATGGATTGTCCGACTTCGACATCCAACATCTCGTCGCACGGCTTGTCAAAGTGAATAATTGAACCAACACCGAGTTCCAGTATCGTCTTGATCGGCTTTTTTGCCCGGGCTAGAATTGTAGCGACGGGAACTTTGACTTTCAAGGCACTGCGAATGTATCCCGGCAAGTCTTCGAGACGGCGATGCCGCGGCATTCCTCCGCCGACAAAGTTTGCCGTGCCAAAACCAGCATTATCAAGACCAGCACCGCCGAAGTTGGGCGTCGCAAAATCGGCGTTGGCAAAGGGATCCGCTTGTCCTCCAAACTTCGGCGGAACATTTCCTATCGTCGGGGCTTCGGGAATCTCCTCAACGTCCGGTTTAGGGTTGTCCAACAATGCCGCCGGTGTGGTCAACGCCCAAATGATATATGCCGGTACCGATGTTCCGTCCGTCTTGCCCAGTGAAAGTTCTACGAAGCCCCCTTCTAAATCCGGCGTTGCCCGATGGAGTCCTTGCAACAAGTTGTGAATGACGGCGGCTTTGCAATCGTCCGCAAAAAAATCTTCGGGTACGAGATTCATTCCCCATTCTTGAGCAAAGGCGCCCAATTTGCTCGCACCGGTTGCGTCTGGTGCGTCGCACCAGTCGGGGATCAATCCGGTGGACGAAGGAACCAACACGGCGACTCCTAGCTCTTCGATTTGCAGAAGCAGTGCCAAGCCCTTCTCATTGAGATTGGTGTGGAGGTTTGGCGGCGGTTGATCGACGTCAAACTTTCCCCCTTCTTTGGGTGCAAGTGTAATGGTTGTATCGAACGTTCGGGCAAAGGCGGCGGCGGCTTCTTCCGCACCGATTTTTACCGCTTCGATAAAACGATCGACGGTGGAAAAATTGAGTTCCGGCATAGCTAGTCAACGGAAGGGTGAAGTCGCAAAGCGTCGTATCCTTTATCGGCATTATACAGCGTTTTGTGCCGTTTGGAATTGTATGCCGACAGAATCCTTGCGAATGGTACAGTCCGTTGACAGGAGTCTGCCGTCTTTTTAGCCTCCTTGCCCATAGTGAGCAATGGCATCGTTGCCCGAAATGGGCGATACTTGAAAAATCCGAAAGAGGGGGTAGAATGGGGGAATGGCTTCACCACAGAAAAAAACATTGCAGCAAAAATTTGATATCCCATTTATCATCAAACCGTCCCGAACACATTTAATTTCCTTAACAATGAGAACTAGAAATGCCGAAAACAATCAGGTATGAGTCCGAGACGGCGCAAAGAGGTGGATGTATCAACCTTCGAGGGTCGTTTCTCCGTGCTCTTGCGAAAATTGCGGGACAAATCGAAAACAACGGTTGCGGAAATGTCCGAAAAGCGCAAACGGCTTTTTGTGTTCTCCTCCGATGTCCATACTTTTGATATTGTGTTCGTTCGTTCTGTTTGATACCGAGTTCGTCAAGACGCTGCTCGACTTTGACGAGTCCGCTTGGCAGAGACTCGGCGATGAAAGCATCCCGCCGGAACAAGACTTGGAAGTATTTGCCGACTTGGCAGATAAAATCGCCCGATCCGTGCCTCGGCATCTTTATAGAAAAAACGTAACCGGTACTTTTCCGTCCCAACGCGGCGAAATGGTGCGGTTAGAAGGAAAAATCGTTTCCGTTACAAAATACGGAGGGGTTTATCGTTGTGCAATGGACATATGTAAAATGGACATCAATGATTTAGCCGGTACTCCGGCTCAACCCGCTCCGGTTCAAACCGAAGTACCGGCTAAATTGTCCGTGATGCTTTTCTCGTCCTCCATTCCGCAAGCGTGGGAACAAGATGCGCCGATTGATGAACCCGCCGCCGCATTCGGGATTTACGTCAAATCGTACAAGGGTACTCCTATCTTCGTTGTACCTGCCATCGAGTGGTATCCCGGCACTTGGCTCGGCAATCTCGGTTTCAATGTTGCCTCTTTCGATCAAGTCCCCGTAGGCAGGGTAACGGAATTGGAACAACATGACGAAGAGACCAACCGCCGAATGTTCAAGTTTACCGAAGCCGATGTTGAACCTTTCTACGGTTTGCTCTGGGCGGTGTCGGAGACTCCTACTGGCTGGCTGGAAGCAGAGGCGAAGAAATTGCAAGCCGAAGAGTCAATCAGTGTTACCGACTTGTTCAATCGTCCCGACGAGACCCGCGGTAAACCGGTGCTGCTGCGCGGCACGGCAAAACGTATTGTACCGACACCGGTAACGGACAGTGCGGTGCAATCGCTTTTTGGAATTGACCATTACTATCAGGTTTTCCTTTTTGCGGAAGGATCGCAGGGCAATCCGATAGTGGTATGTGTACGTTCGTTGCCGGAGGGAATGCCGACGGGAGATGCCGAGGATTTTTCGGTAAGTATCACAGTGGCGGCGGTTCCTTATAAACTTTGGATTTACACCGCTCAGGAGAAGCCGCACTATGCTCCGCTTTTGGCAGGACGCTCGTTGACTTGGCATATGGACGCATCGGACGAGCGCCGGAGACCGGCGGGGTTCGCGTCCGTTTCTTTTACGGTCTTTTTCCTATTGACAGTGCTTTGGATTGCCTGTCGATTTTGGGCGCGGCGTTTATTTGCTTCGCAAGTGTCGGATTATCGCGGACAACAGTAAACGTCGTGACATAGTGTTTGTAGGGGTTGACACAAAGGGTACAAATATCTCACGAAGAAAATCCCATTACGGCGGAGTGCCGCTTACTGTCCCGGCTTTGTAACGGAAATGCCGAATGTCATTTTCCCTTTGACCGTGCAGGTCAAGCCTGAGGTGGCGGTACTTTCGTATTTCGAGTCAACAAGATTGACAAGCGGTGCACCATCACTGCCGCCGCCGGTTGATGCCAATATCCTTATCTTGTATTCGCCGGGACGAATACCGTCGCCGGGCTCAACCTCGCCAAGTGAATAAGAACCGTCGGCACCAATGTAACTATATGCCTGGTAGTTCTCTGACTCAAATACGACGCTACCCTCTGTCAGCGGCTCGCCATCCGGAAAGGTAATACGTCCGCTCACCGTTACGCGATCACCGCAGCCCACTATGAGACAGGAACAAACGAGGAGAATAAAAAAAAACGACCGAGGATGTAATGTGTGTGTAAATTGCATGGGTTAAAAAAGGTTGTTATACTGCAAACGGTATGAAAATGGACGTTATTACAGGGTTGGCGGTAAAAATTAGCAAAAAACAAATAGAGCCCGGTGCGGTAGCACCGGTGCTGCCGCACCGGGCTCAGTGAACTTTTTTCCCGCCAGGACTGTATTACGGCAACAACTGTCGTCAACATATTCTACCATGTGGAGAAATATAGAGACTCGGAAACGGCATTTTCCAGCGTCAAGCATTTGCTAGGCGATTAAATTATTTTACCTTCATCAGAGCGGTAAAAGGTCTATCGGGATGCACAGTCAGCCGCTCCAATCTTGGATCGATCACTACGTCCATACCTTCCATAGGGATCGCACCGAGAAGCACTTCGGTTGCGTCGGGGAGAACCAACGCCAGACAGGATGTTATGCGGTTGTCGAAGCGGACATCAACGGGACCAACGAGATCTCCCTTGCCTCGGGTTCCGTCGGCTAATTCAATAACGACCTGATCTTTGACCGTTAAGTCAAGTTGTTTGGCAATTTTGTCGTTGATCGTCAACGTCAGTGCGCCTGTATCGACGAGTGCTTTAACATTCATCTGCCGAACCTGTTCACTCGGCAGAACGCCGCGTCTGTGCATTTCTACGTCGGTCGAATTCTGTAACGTAACGTCTGCGTAAATAATGCCCATAGTTTCTCTCCTGCGTTACACTTGATTCATGGTCATTGTACCATTTTTCGTCTCTTTTGCCAGCCAACGGGCAATGAAAAACTGCGAGATAATACTATAAAAGGGAAAGACATAAATGGGTATCAGGGTAAGAATCGGTTCTTCAAAAGGCTGAAACGTGGTGTAAAAAAGCTGTAGAATAACAAAAACAGAGAGTATCCCCCACGTGCCCGAGGCGTAAAGTTGTACCCGACAGGGTAGAAAATTAGCGATAGCGGGTTTTACACTGCCCCAAAACGCTGCAACAACGAACACAACTATTCCGCACAGACCAAGTACGCCGCAGAGACTATGTGCCGTGTCCCAATCAGGATGATTTGGGACAATGTCGCTACCAAAAAGACACACTCCCAGTCCGGCGATGCAAAAGGCTATAACTTGTACTGCGACAAGGATTTTCAATTCGCGGGCAAGCCGTTTTCTTGCAAGAGAAACGTCGGAGTCGGTCATCGGATTTGCAGAGGATAAAATGCTTTTGTTCCATTGTACCATGTTGAAAAAGCGGCGGCACAGCCGCTGGCTCTTGTGCGCAATCTTACGATTGCTGCTCTGTATTCAAACATCATTTCCTGCTTCGCGAAGAATTGCCCGATAACCCTCTTCGACCAAAGGGCAGTCTATCAAGTCCAGAAATTGCTTTTTTGTCAAATGAAGTTGCCGTGCCATGAGGGAAAGCAATCTGTTGCCGATTGAGTGCCCCGACATACCATGACTGATTTTCGTTCTCGCCACAGGATCACTGCTACCGGAAGCATAGAAACGATAGCGGACGTGGTCGCCGTCCAAACTTCTCTGAAAACCCTTTTTCACTAGTGCCGAATCGATCACTCGTCCAGACCGCACATCAGCCATCCGACACCTCCTCCGCAATCGCCAGAAAAGCACTTTTGATTTTTTTTCCCTTTTTAGAAAGCCGATCATCAGGCATGCGGACAAAACACGTCCATGCTTCCCGAAGGTCGCCTCGCAGACAACTCCACAGTTCTTTCCTGTTGCGTCCCCAAGATATAATATCCAAGTCGGGATACTCCACCGCAAGATAC
>Ga0099364_10008005_pt1 | contig 14969 bp, 13 predicted proteins | sample TergutTh196P3_FD_73070 | JGI IMG/M metagenome (GOLD analysis project Ga0099364, IMG submission 73070) | Microcerotermes parvus P3 segment gut microbial communities from Pointe-Noire, Republic of the Congo - Th196 P3 | ecosystem: Host-associated > Arthropoda: Insects > Digestive system > Gut ... | reverse complement strand
GGAAATTTTTATTGTTGTAGACGTGGAAAAAAATTTTTAGTTTTTCCGGAAAAAAATGGGGGCGTTGGGGGTTTGGGGTTTTTTGGGGGTTTTTTTATTTTGGGGTTTTTATTTTGGTGGGGGGGGGGGGGTATAATAAGCAGGGTAAAGGAACAACTTATAAAGGGAGTTAAAAGATGAAAAGAGTAACAACGTCAATTTTAATGCTTGTTATGGTCTTTGCTAGTATTGCGCCGGTGATGGCCTATGCTGCACCGAATGAGAATGCCAGTAAAAATGGTAGCGGAAACAACGGGGGTCAGTCGAATCCGGTTGATGCGGGAGTATATCCACTGCATCAGGGTAACCGCACCGGCTGGAGTGACGCAATTGATTGGAAGGGATATGCCGAGGGCGGAGAGTCTTTTGGTCTGAGCGAGAAAAAAGGTGAGACGGCGTTTGTACCAGGTTATACGGAAGACGGAGTGGGAATTTTCTGGCATTTTGTCAATCCTGATAAGCTTGGTGGTTATGCTGATATTACTTTTGTTAATGAAACTGGTGATACTTTGGATTTTGAAGGTGTCGAATCATACAAGAATGACCAACATTTCGGCGTAGTGACTGGTTATGGCTGGAAGCTGATGAGCGTGTTGTACTATCCGAAAGATGCGCCCAAAAAAGGCGCTACTCAGTTTAACTTGAGCCATACGGTCGGTGGAACGAATCCAGACGGAGACGGCGAGTTCTTCGGAATGGATGCATTCACGGTGCTAGTCGATGCTCAAAAAGAGCACAGATTGTTGACGTATAAGGAAATCCGGCAAAGAGAGATTACGCAGATTTGGCAAAAAGAAATTACGCCGATTTGGGGTCCGGTGTTCGAGAAAAAGACTTCCTTCAATGAGGAGGGTACTCTGGTGAGCAGAAGCGACAGTGCGTTTGGTAATGGCCACACTTATGTTGCAGTGGATGTAGCGAAAGCGAGTGCAGCGGGTGGAGTCTGGTTTGAGATTGCAGATTCGAGTCCTAAAAACAGGGCTACTGGATACTATTACAATGTGCAGATTGCCGATGAAAAGTTGACGATATCTTTCGACAGTAGGTTGATTTCAGCAAATGTCGGCGCTTATGTAGTAAATGACTCTGGTCAATTCCCTGGAAATGCTCCAAGTCATCATGGTAGTAGCGTAACAGTGGACATGCCGGCCGGGTACGGTGAAACTGTATACCTATACTTTCACAACGAGGGTGGAATCAAGTGGTACACGACTGGTAAGTATGAGTTTGTGCGTTATGATTTTCTGCGCAATGATGAGTATGAGCGCCACCTAGTTGATGAGGATATTATAAAGGAGAAGAAAGTCGGGCGAGAATTGGTGAGCGACGAGATTATTACTGATGATGAATATAATGTAGAGTTTGGTTTGGTCTGCAAGGCTGCAGATGGGAAGACCGTTTTTGAAGGTACAATAGCTAACGGTGGTTTTGAGATTGTGAGCGAAGGAGTTGCGCCGGGTGAATATACTTGTATTCTGAGTGGGAACGACATCGAGGACCAGACTGGAACGGTAACTGTGGTAAAAGGTGAAGGCGGTATGCTTGTTTTCGATGATATAGTGGTGACTGGAAAAACTAGGAAACAATACGCTGACGAGAAGAAGTGGCTGGATGATATTGAGAACGAAAGTTGGCTGGAGGACAAAGAGAATCCAATTGAGTACCGTGGTAGTGAAAGTAAACCGTGGGATCATTACGCGACGCGCTTAAACTAAAAGAAAAACAGATTAAAGAATAAGGACTGCTTGCGAGCGGTCCTTATTTGATATTAGCTAGTTATATCACGATGGTGGGCGAGGAGGGGGTCGAACCCTCACGACATTGCTGCCAGCAGATTTTGAGTCTACCGTGTATACCAATTTCACCACTCGCCCGTGTTTGGTAACAGAGGTATTATATCACAGAACGGCTTTTGGTATTGTTTTATCGTTCTCTCAAATCAAATTCAATTGTGACTTTATCACCTGCGCTATCTCAGGGATAAACACAATGTGCCACGAGCTACTTTCTGCATTGCAAGTTTCCACGATTCCAGTTATCTTTTCGCTCATATATATTTACTGGCCTCCCTAATAGATAGTTTATCCATTTTGTTTTCATATCGTTTGATGAAATCTTTGACCCAGACTGGGTTGACTTTGGAATAATCTCTCAGACTCCAGCCGATAGCTTTGTTGATAAAAAACTCTGTTTGTCCGAGGTTGTTGACGATGATTTTTTCCAATAGTTCAGTATTTGTTTTCTGTTTTTTAAGTAGTTGGTGGTCAATAGTGATGCGCCTAATCCAAAAATTATCGTCTTTACTCCACTCAAGCATAATGCTATCAATATCGTCTATGTTGCCAATTAGCCTATCGAAACAATCTATGGTATCCCACCACGATTTAGTTTCAGCAAGCTTCTTTAAGCGTGGCACGCTCTCAAGCGTTAACTGATTTGAGATAGTACGCAGATAATCCAGAGCAAGATATTGAGCCTCGCGATAATCTTTCTTCCAGCAGGCGTCGATAAAATCCCAATCGATTTCAAGCTTCTTTTTCAGCTCCTGCAAGAACACCTTTTCCAGTTCTTTGAGCTTTGGTTTCGGAATACCCAGAAACGGGAACAGGTTTCGCATATAAGCAGACATTTTGGTGCCTTGCTCTTCGTCTTGGTGTTTTTCTAGCTCAATAAATAACTTATCAAACCACATGGTGTTTTTCTCGCACCATGGTGAGGATTAGTTCGTGGGCGGATTTCCATTCTGAAAACGACATGACGTGGTTGCCGCCGGCGCGGGCGGCAACGAAAAAATTGAATCCAGTTACGATTGATACAAAGGCGTCAATATCCAGTGGCTCGATAATTTCCAACGCCATCATGCGACTTAATATGGCAGACAAATATCTTCTGGGACTATTGACGAAAACTTCGAGCATGAGAGATTCGGCGCGTAGGTCACGGTCACGCTCTTCCATGGCGATGAGGGCTATTTTCGAGAATAAGTCTTCTTCCCCATCAAATGAGGCATATAATTTTGCGAGTAATTTGCGGGGTGGAGTGGTTGGAATTTGTTCCAAGATATCTTCTAGTGCAGGATAGGATGCTGAAAATTTTTCGCGGTACAGCCCAAACATTTGCTCCAGAAAAGCGTCTTTATTCTTGAAATAATTGTAGATGTTGGACGATTTCATGCCTGCGGCATGGGCGATGTCGCGAATGCCTACGCTGGCATAGCCGTGTTTGGCAAATAGCTCGACGGCAGCTTTAAAAATTTCCCATTTGGTACCGGTCATGACAAAAGTATGAAGCTTGGTCGCTTTGTGTGCCTTCATGTTTGTATTTTACCACTCAACTACTGCGGCAGTAAACGTCCAAGGGATAGCAACGCTGACGGATGAATTTTGTACTTCCGTACTACCAAATTGTTGGCCAGCGGCATCAGAATATCCTACACCCCAGAGCGTCACTCCGTTTTTGTCCATGATGTAAGCATTGTTGTAGCCGCCAGTAGTCGTCCCCACATTGCCAGCGATATTTTCCATTGGCGAGATAGTTGGCGTGGCCTTTGATGTGTTGTTGCCACCGAATATCTCGCCAGCGTCGGAATATCCGATGCCATATACATCATTGCCGACGACGAAGTGTGAAAAATCCGCTCCAGCGTTGACGAAGCGCGCATTGCTGATGTTGGCGACTTGGAGCGGTGTAGTTTGATTATTGTTTTGACCATTGACGCCATACGCCCAACCCCAACCCCACACTTCGCCGTTGGTTTTGAGTGCGAGGACGTGCCCGCCATTGCCGCCATAGCCACCATAACTGACACGGCTTACGCCTGACAGGCCGGGTACCAGACCAGGCAAGCTATTTGCATCGTTTTCTGCGGTGTCGCCTCTTCCTAGTTGTCCGCGATTATTCCTGCCCCAGACATAAACTTGGCCGGTATCGGTGACCGCAGCACCACCATGATTGCCCTGCCAGACGTAAACGATGTCGCCCGTATTGGTAATCCGGACTGGCGTGGTGTGGGAGTATGAGTTGCCGGTGCCCAATCCACGACCGGCTCCTGAGCCCCAGGTATATACGTTGCCGTCTGAGCCTAGGGCGCCAAAAGAACCAGAAGTGTTTGTGCCCTTTGGGCCAGAAATTTGTTGGAATGTGATGCCTTGGGGCATGATGACAGCAACTGGAGATAAGGCGATGCCAATAGTGGTGCCGTCGCCGCGTTCTCCCGAACTGCCCAAACCCCAGCAGTAAGCCGCGCCGGCAATATTAATTGCGCAGGAAGTATGATGGGCCGCGGCTACGTCGGTCACGGGCAAGCCTCCGAAGTCGCTTTGGGGTATGAGCGTGGGCGCGCGGTGATTTTGCATATTCGAATACGGTGCGCCTATACCGCGTTGTCCATCGCTATTCCAACCCCAGCTCCAAGCTTGGCCGTGCGAGGTCAGCGCGATGCCGTGGAAGGTGCCGTTTTGGATGTTGATGAATTGCCAAATTTCGATATTTATGATTAATGGCAGCGAAAGTAGTCCCTGTGAATTGGTGGCACGATAAGTAATTGTGTAGTCGCCATACTCCCAGTCAAGCCAGGCTGTTGGACAGGTTACGACTTGACCTCCCTTTTTGCACTCTTCGATGTAGATGGAGGAGGTAATGTCTCCGTCTTCTGGGTCGGTAGCGATGAGGCGGGCTTGCATATCATTGGGAGTAAAATCGGTTTCGCCACGGAAGATAGAAAAATTGTAATTTTCGGGATGAGTCGGGGTATCTATTTTGATGAGCGGAAGCGGTCGTACGCGCGCAGTTCCCTCCATATAGATGTTTTCTGATAGTGCGGCCCAGGCGACGGATTGGGCGACGACGATGGTGAAGACAAGCACTGGTAAAAGTAATGGGAACCAATGACGTGAGCTTGAGTTTGGTTTGGCTATATGATTTTGTTTGACCTTCATTAGTTACTGTCCTTTAGCAGATTATGCACCCATAATGTTGGATATCCGACTTGGGGTAGCTTGAGAGTAGCTGTGCCAATTACTTCGCTGGCCGCAACTGTCCAGCTGTCATTTTCTTTGTTGGCGTCGCCTTTTGTGGTGAAAACTAGACTGTTTGATATGGCGTCGATGGTCATAATGCGATGGACTATGATGCGATTGGTTTTTTTGAAAATCAGAATGTCACCTTCTGTTAGGTTGGTCAATTCTTTGCTGGTGAGTTTTTTGACGATTACAAAATCGCCGACGTTAATATTTGGCACCATGGAACTTGAGGCGATGACGAGTGGGTAATATTTAAATAGTCCACTAGATATTGCTATGATGCTGCCAATTAACGAAACGAAACAGGCGTAGTAGATTGTTCGCCAGACTTGGCTGGGGTGTTGGTGTTTTTCTGGCTCGTCGCGTTCTTTAGTGGCATGGCGGATAATATAAAACATGATGACGGGCAGCAGTAGATTCATCACGCCTAGTAGATATGCATCAAATGCAGGATAGATTAGAAGGGCCATGATTGGCAGCTCGGTCAAACTGCGGAAAATTACTGCTGGTAGCCAGCCTCCCCGCTGGACCAGTAGGGTTAGAAAAATACTCTGGGCGAGCCAAGGGAGCACACTGATGAAGACGAATTCGGTGATATCCATATTATTGGTCAGGTGGTATTGGGTTTTGATGTAGCAAATTCCTAGTAGGGTTGCTAGTAGCCATACTGCCAAAATTGCTAATTTTGAGCGGTCGGCTTTTTGGATTAGGTTTGCGCGCATCAATTCTGTGGCAAAAAATATGAGTACGAACGGTATCGTGGTATTTAGGAAGAATGACCATCCCAGTTGACTACGTGCGAAGCCCAGCCAGATGCCGAATAAATATTCTAGGATTAGCCAGATGCCAGCGGCGGCTATAACAATTGCGATGAGTGAAAATTTTTCACGAAAGTGTCTTTTTTCGAAGCCGAATATGATTGAGGTCAAAATGAATATGCTGATTGCAATGGCTGCTGTGCCCCATTCACTTAGTGGTGCAAAAAACAGCAAGATGATTACGCCAATGCAAAGTCCGCTGATGATGGACAGTACCTTTTTATAGTATTTTGATAATCTTAGCATTACTATTACTTTTGGTTTTGCTCGGAGGCGGGCAGTCAAAATAGACTAGCTCGCCTCGAGTTTGAAATGATTTTAGGGTGCTTCTGTGTAGGGGATGGTGTATGAAAAAGTGGTTGCCGAGGTATCTGTATCTACGCCGGCGCCAGTGTAAGTTAGCACTATGCGCCAACCGCGAGTCGAGCCGGCGGCGAGAGTATGGTTGGCTGGCGTGGTGCCGCCAGGGCTTGTAATTACCGAGTTGACATCGATGGTGGAGAGGTTGCTAATATTACTAACTAGATTGGACGCTACGAAATTTGCGTCGATGGTGCCGTCGTTTTCGGCCACGACATTGCAAGTCACGCTGTCGCTTGTTACTTTGAATTCGGCGGAGACGGTGGCGGTAGTTGCGGTATTGCTGGCGGAAACAACCTTTGCTTCACCGCTTGGTGAGCATATCATCGAGTCGTCTTCCCAAATTACCGAGAAGTCGCTGTTTTTGATTTTCGCATTACCGCTGATGGACAAGTTGGCGCTGAGAGCGGCAAAGGCGATACCGCCAATAGTCACCGCGCCAAATAGCGCCACAAGCGCGATTGTTGTTTTCTTGTTAAATTTATTTTTCATATATTTCTCCTTTTTATTTATATCGATTTATGTCTAGGGCGTTCATTCATCACATGGCGGAGCTCCTCGGGAGTGATTATTTCTTTGGGGCGAGCATTCATGCAAAAACAGATTATCCCCTTCTGTGATGGCGTAAAAAACATGACTGCCAGGTGCCGCAAAACATAGAATATTCTGCATGGTGCGGTCGGCTTTGTTGACGAGGTCCTCAAAACTGTTGACGTGATAGCGGTGCTTGTAGCCGTCGATTTTTAGCGGGGTATCAATATCGACGATGATGCGACCATACTCTTTGTGAATTTTGGCGTGGTAGCGTTCATGAGGGGATTTGCGAGCAGCGAAATGTCTTTTTAGCAGAGCCACGATAATAATTAGGCCGATGCTCGCGCCGACGATAATCCAGCACTGCTTTTTGGTCCAGAATGGGCGAGATTCAATAACGGCAAATTCTAGGAGGTCATCCTTGTCGGGCTGAGAGCCGATGCTGATGTGATAGGTTTGTTTTGTCAGTGGAATAGAAAAATCGAGATTGACGGCGCGAGATATTTCGCGGCTGCCGTGCTTGGCGTCTAGGTCGATTTCCATTTGGACGAACAGTGTTGCTTCGCCACTGAGGGCGTTTTCGTCTTTGAAAACGATAGCTTCGCGGTTGAAGTATTGAAAATCCAATTCATAAGACTGAGCGATGTCGATTGTTTCGGTCGACTGTTTGCCGCCGAATTTGGAATCGAGCAGGTCATAGTTTCGGACTAGAATTTCTTTGGATTTAAAATCTTTGTCATAGACAATTAGTTTGCCGGTAATTTTGTAGGTGTAATTGTAATCTAATTTTGTGTCAGTTGTGAATTTGTAGCCGAAATCAAGATTGATTTTGTCGGTGAGCAAAGTAAGATATTGGCGGTCATCTGGCTGACAGAGATTAGCAAAAGAATCGTTTGGTTTTAGGCAGACGGTGTAATTTTGGTGTATCGTGTGCTGGGCGAAAAGTTGGGCAGCTTCTTGGCTGATGGCGCTGGCGTCTTCGGACCAAGCGTGGCCCTCTTCGGGTAGAGAAAATCCAACATTGACTGCGTAGTAGCTGCCGAGGGTTGTTGCCAGCAGGAACAAAGAAATGATAAGTGCATATTTTGCCCGGCAACGCTTTGCGGTTTTTGGGCGATTGAAATTCGAGGCGGGATAGTATGAACACTTCATACATAACCAGTATATGCCTATTTTTTAAATTATGCAAGTATCAATTGTTCAGTTTTTACCGTGTAAATTGGTTATCAGATGATAAGTATTGTCGCTAGGCTTTAGTTCCCTACGGACTCAAGTTGCCATTTTATGGTGTCGTCTGCGGTGGTTTGGACTCGATTGGGGCTGGTGAGGGCGTAGGCATCGTTGATATAGAAGGCCCAAAAATCGGGCGCGGTGGTGGCAATGCCATCAATGGCAGTGACGGTGATGATGGTGCCGTCGGCGGACTCTTTGGTTTCGATTTCGCAAATGGAAGCGAGGAGTTCCAGGGCGGTTTTGTCTTCTTTGCCACTATAGGTAACGACGCCGTCGACCATGGGGCAGTCAAGTTTTGGCTCTTCGTCGACGATGGGTTCGTCAGGTTTTTGGGTGCCGAGGATGATAAATATAGTGATAACGACTCCTGCGGTGGCGAGTACGCCCATAATGATAGCGATTATTTTTTGAATTGTGCTCATTTTTTCCTTTCTTGTTGTTTGATGAATAGTTTATGCAATTCAACTGCGACGATTGGCAAGATGAATGAAATGATAGTGGTAATGAGTAATGGTTCGACTGGTACGGGTGCGATGTGTAGGAATGGTTGGAGCGGACCGGTGAGGGCGAGAACTTGTAATAATATGGCGACGGCGAGGGTGGCGAAGAATTTCCAATTTGGCGTTTTGAGGCGCTGGAAAACACTTTCGTAGTTGCCGCGGACGTTGAAGGCGTTGGCCCATTGCATGACGACGAGGGCGTGGAAGGCAATGGTGGAAGCTTGGTCGTGCGAGAAGTTGCGCGCGAAGAAGAAGTAGGCGCCGAGCGTGATGGCGGCCATGGTGAGAGCAACTATAATCATACGAGTAATAAGGATGCTATCTAATATGGGGGCGTTTTTTGGCTCGGGTTTTTGTTTCATGTAGTGGTCTTCGGGTGGTTCGAGGCCGATAGGTACGACCATGAGCGAATCGGTGACGAGGTTGACCCAGAGGACTTGGATGGGATAAAGAATTTGGCCGCCGCCAAGGAGGAGCGCGCCGATAATTGTAACGGCTTCGCCAGCGTTGGTGGAGAGGAGATAAATCAGCATGCGGCGGATGTTGGTTAAAATTACGCGGCCTTCCTGCATGGCGACGACGATGTTCTTGAAATTATTATCGAGCAGGACGATGTCGCCAGCGTCTTGGACGATGGATGGACTGTTGCCCATGGAGATGCCAACGTGGGAGTTGGCGAGGGCGGGCACATCGTTGACACCGTCGCCGGTCATAGCGACGACTTCGCTGCGTTTTAGTACGTCAAGGATACGAAACTTGTCTTCTGGTGTGACGCGGGCAAAAACGCTGGTGTGATGGATGATGTCGGCGAGGTTGTCGTCGGTGATTTTGCCCATTTTGGAACAGTCGAAAACTTCGGTTTCGTCTTTGGCGAGGCCGAGTTCTTTGCCGATTTCATAGGCGGTTTGCCAGTGGTCGCCGGTAATCATTTTGACGTGGACGCCGGCGCGGAGGGCTTGGCCGATGGCTTTGGGGGCTTCGGGGCGGAGGGTATCGGCGACGGAAAAAAGACCTAAGAATGTAAATTTTGCGTTGTTGTCGAGATGGTCGAGCTCGGTGATTCCGGCGTCGAGAGTGGCTTTGGCGATGGCTAGGACGCGGTGACCCTTGCTGGTCATGCGGAGCATGGCGGCTTCAATTTTGTCACGATTGGCTTGGCTGAGCCGGCAGCGTGCTATGACGGTTTCGGGTGCGCCTTTGATAACGAGTTGGTTTTTTTCGTAGAGGTTGCCAGACATTTTTAAATCTTGATTGAAGGCATAGCTTCTAATGGGGTCTATATGGCTGCCGTCGTCGGGGATGAGGGCAGCTTGGCCGCGTTGTTTGAGGTAACGGATGATTGCTAGGTCGAGCGTGTCGGTGGAAATACCTTCGGGTAGAGCGGTTCTGGCTATGACGTTGATGAAATCGGTGGAATCGTCGAGTGCCCAAGTGTTGGTGACGCTGAGTTTGTTTTCGGTGAGGGTGCCAGTTTTGTCGGATGCGATGGTGGTGACGATGCCGATAGATTCGATGGCGCGCATTTCTTTGACGAGGGCGTTTTTCTTGGCCATGCGTTTGGCGCCGAGGGCGAGGACGACCGAGATGGCGATAGGGAGACCTTCGGGGACAGCAGAAACAATCATGGCGAGGGTGAACTCGGTGGCGGAGAAGAAGCTGACGCCTTGGGTGAGCTGCAGAATGAAGGCGATGGCGGCGAGGACGACGACGACGATGGCGATTTTGCCAACGAGTTTGCCGATTTTTTGCTGGATGGGACTTTCGGCTTCGGCGCTTGATGCTAGGCTAGCAATGCGACCATATTCAGTATTATTGCCGGTGGCGATGACGAGCATGCGGGCTTGGCCCATGACGACGAAGGAGCCAGAAAAGACCATGTTTTTTTGTTCATAAATTTTGCGATTACCGGTAATTTTGTTGGCATCTTTGGCGATGGAGTCGGACTCGCCGGTGAGCATGGATTCGTTGGTGCGGAGGCCATTTTCGTCTAGGACGCGGCCGTCGGCGGGAATGCGGTCACCTTCATCTAATATGACGATATCTCCAGGGACTAGCTCCGAGGCATCGATTTCGGTTTTTTCACCGTTGCGGAGGACTTCGACGGGCTGGACGGTTTTTTGGCGGAGGTTGCGTAAGATGCGCTCGGTGGAGAATTGCTGGACGTAGTCGATGACGGCGTTGATGGCGATAATGACGGCAATCATGATGGATTCGGTCAGGGCGCCTTGGATGATGGAGAGCAAAAGGGCGATGAGTAGCATGACCATGAAGATATCCATGAATGGTTCAAGTAATTTGCGCCAGAGAGGAGTGCCTTTGGTTTCGAGCTCGTTGCGGCCGAATTTGCGACGGCGCTTTTCGACTTCGATGTCGCTGAGTCCGGTGTCGGAATTGGTCTGGAATCGCTCAAGTGTTTGCTTGGCGCTGAGTTCGTAAATAAGCATAAAGTTATTGTATCATGTATAATAGTTGCATGAAGATAAGGCGGAGGTATCGGGGGCTGGGAATTGGTTTAGTGTTGCTGGTGGTAGTGGTAGGGGTGGGATTGGGGTTGGTGATGGTTCTTGGTGGGCGGTCGCGAGTTGAGCATATTACCACGGTGGAGCCGGAGGAAGAGTTGCCTCCCGAGCCGGTAGCGGTGGGCGGAAAGATGAAGCTGCTGTTGACGGGAACGACGTTTTGGGGGCGACGTACGAATAAGTTGGCGCGGGTGTCGGAATTGGGGGTGGCATATCCGTTTTCGCGACTAGAGACGCTAGGAAGAGATGAGTACGAGGCTTGGATTGGTGGTTTGGAGTGTCCGGTGACGAATAATGGGCACAATGATTATAATGAATATACATTAATGAAATTCAACTGTGACCCCGATTATTTGCCGGAGGCGGCGAAGTGGTTTTCGGCGTTTTTGTTGGGCAATAATCATGCAAATGATTGGGGGGCGGAGGGTTTTGAGGAGACGAAGGTGCGTCTGGATGAGGTGGGAGTGCAGTATTTTGGGCATTTTGATTATGCGAACGGGACGGATAATTGTGGGGTGGTGGTTTTGCCGGTGAGGATTGAGTATGATGATGGGTCGGAGCAGATGATGAGTATGCCGCTGGGGTTTTGTAGTGCGCATGGTGTGTTTGGGATTCCCACGGAGGAGGCGTTGCAGAATATTCGGCGTTACGCGGAGGTGTTGCCGACAATTGTGATGCCACATATGGGGGCGGAGTATGCGGCGGCGGCGGATGGACTGCGGATGAACTTGTATCGAAAGATGATTGATTATGGAGCAGATATGGTGATAGCCGACCATCCGCACTGGGTGCAGAATACGGAAGCTTATAATGGCCGTTTGATTGCTTATTCGATGGGTAATTTTCTGTTCGACCAGACTTTTAATCAGGAGGTGTCACGTAGTGCGGCGATTGAGGCGCGAGCGGTGTTTGATGGGGTGGTAGATTTTGAGGCTTGGCACGAGTTGGGCGAATTTTGTTTGGAGGTGAAATTGGGTTGTTGGGACAAAATAGTTAGTGCGGCGCTGCCGAAAATAACGATAGCTTGGCAATTTGATTATCATGGAACTGTGATGCCGAGTGATTGTATAACGCGGCGGGCAAACGATAGCGAACATGCGGCAATTGGTCAGCGATTGAACTGGGCGACCACGATGGCGGGACTTTGATTAGACTGGTCGGCTAGCGGCAGTTTTGTGAGCTTTGTTTTCGAGCTCGTCGTCTAACTTTGCGAGTTTTTGTTTGGTGCCGTACTTGCGTTGCAGGGCGGTCTGGATGAGAAAATCGGCTAAGTGGGGGTTTTTGGGAAGTAAGGGGCCGTGCAAGTAGGTGCCAATGGTATTTTTGTAAAATGCGCCTTCGGTGTGGTCGTTACCGTTGTTGCCAGCGCCGCGGAGGACTGTGCCAAGCGGTTGAATATTATCCGAGAGTTTGGTGCGGCCAGAATGATTTTCGTATCCGACGATTTGGCCGAATTTGGGAGAATCAATAGTGATGTTGCCAGTAAGACGTTTTGAGCTAGCGGTGGTTTCGAGGTCGAAAATAGAGATGCCGTCTATGATGTTGCCGTCGCTGGTGCGAAAGAAATTGCCGAAGAGCTGATAAAGTCCACAGACTACTAGAGTGGGTGTGCCCTGCTGGATGAGTTGCTGGAGTTGGGGGGCGATGATTTGGAGGTCGTCGGCAACTTGGATTTGTCCAGAATCTTGGCCGCCACCGCCGAAGATGATGTCTGGATTGGCGGGCAATTTGTCGCCAGTCTCGTAATTTATGGCTTTGACTTTAATATCGCGCCACTGACAACGTCTGGTCAATGTGAGGAGGTTGCCATGGTCACCATAGAGGTTCATGAGCTGGGGGTAGAGGTGCAAGATAGTGAGATTCATAGTAGACTTTTGCCGGTTAGGATTTTGCGAATAGTGAGCATGGCGGTGTAGGTGGCGAAAATACGTTTTGGTTGGTTGGAGGAATTGATTAAATATTGGAGGGCGCGTTTGAGATCTGGTTCGATACTACCGGTGGGTATTTCGTCATATTTGAGGCGAAGGGCGATGTCATGGGCGCGGGTGCCGGATGTGATGGCGACTGTGGTGAGGGCGGAAAAATCTACGTTCCAGAGCCAAGAGATGTCGCGCCCGTCGGCGAATTGGTCGTTGATGGCGAGCATAAAATCGTGATTTGGGGCGGCAAATGACTCAAGGCTGAGTTGAAAAGCCGAAGGGTTTTTGACTAGGAACAATTCGATGGTAGTGTGATTGACCGTAAAAGTTTCGCCGCGGCCGAAGGCTGAAGCAATGGTTGATAAATTGGTAATTAATTGGGCATCGTCGGATTTTGGCAAGATGGTTTTGACTAGGGCGATTGAGGCGGCGGCATTGTAGGCGTTGAAGATGCCTTTTAGTTGTAGTTGGGTTTTGTGGGTTTGTTTGGCGATTTTGTAGGTGGCAGTTTGGTCACTGATGTTTTCGAGTGTGACTAGAGCAGATAATTTTGAGGTTTTGGAGCGAGAGGTATCTAGTAAATTGTCATCGGATGGGAAGGTTGCTAGTAGTTGATTGGACAGGCCGAAATAGGCGATATTTTTGCGAGTTATTTGGTTGAGTCGAGGGTCTTCGCGGTTGATAATAACAGTTTTTTTGGTGCGGGTGGCGATGGCTTCTAGCAATTTTGCGGTGTAGTCGATTTCGCCAAAACGGTCGAGCTGGTCGCGTTGGACGTTGAGGAGTAGCGAATAATTGATGGGGATAATCTCGGCGAATTTGACGGCGTGGGCTTCGTCGAGTTCGAGAATGGCGATATCGTAGTCGAATTTGCCGGTGAGTTTGATGCGTTTGATGATGGCAGAGATGACGCCGCGGGTGAAATTACTGCCGGTGTCGTTAGTGAAGACTTTGAGGCCTTGTTTTTCCAGTAGTTCGACAGTGATTTTGGTGGTGGTGGTTTTGCCGTTGGTGCCGGAGATAACGACGACGCCGTATTTTAATTTCCCTAAAATTTTTTTGACGAAGCTGGGATGGACTTTTTCGATGACTAGGCCAGGTAAGGCAGAGCCGCCGCTGCCACGGAGTTTTGAGGATTTTTGGATGGTTTTGCCGAGAAGAATGGTCGGAATCATAGGTTTTGTTTCCAGTTTTTGCGGGGGGAGGAGAGGAGTTTACGGATGTTGACGCGGCTGGTAAAGTCGATGGCGGTACGCGAGTAAACATAGACTGAGAATCTGATGACGATGTAGCTGCTAATGGCGATGACGAGGAGGCCGATGAGATATTCTTGGAGCGAGAGGGTGCCGAAGATATTCCTAAACATCAGGGCGATGGGTGCGGATGGCGGGAAATAGGAGAGGAAGTAGGTCATGGTGTTGGCGCTGTTGGCAGACATGAAGGAGTCGATGAAGAATAGGGGTAGGATGACGAGGATGATGATAACGCCGGCAAATTGACCGGCGTCTTTGGCGGTGGGGACGAGTGTGCCGATGGTAACGCAGAGTGCCGTGAAGAGGAAGAAGGAGAAGATGAGAAGGACCACTGTGGAGAGGATGGTCCAGACGTTGAAGTCGATGACAAGGTCGGCGGGGATGATGTTGTTGTTGAAGCCGAAAATGGTGATGGCGATGATGGGGATGACGAGTATGGCGAGCTGGATGAAACCGAGGATGATGAGGGAAATAATCTTGCCAGTGATGAGGTCGCGCGGCTTGAGCGAAGTGAGAATCATCTCGGAGATGCGGTTTTCTTTTTCTTCGACCATAGCGGTGGTGAGACGATTGCCGAAAGTGACGATAAGAATGTAGAAGAGGACGAGACCGAGGCCGGGAATGAGCATCTGAGAGAGCTGGGCGACGACGTCTAGCTCGGTGTTGTCGACGTTGAAGTTGGTGGTGTTGATTTGAATGACATTTGTGACAACGGCTAGGTCGGTAGGCTCGATGCGGGTGGCGGCGGAGAGTATGAGTAGGCTGCGCAATGG
>Ga0099364_10008004_pt1 | contig 14970 bp, 10 predicted proteins | sample TergutTh196P3_FD_73070 | JGI IMG/M metagenome (GOLD analysis project Ga0099364, IMG submission 73070) | Microcerotermes parvus P3 segment gut microbial communities from Pointe-Noire, Republic of the Congo - Th196 P3 | ecosystem: Host-associated > Arthropoda: Insects > Digestive system > Gut ... | reverse complement strand
ATGATAAACTTCCATGGCCTCCAATTGTTACTAAGAGCGATTCACCCGGTGAACGTTATGGTTTTGCAGGCTGGGTAACTGATGGCGGACAGCTTTGGAATTTCAATCAAGACATAGTAACAGAAAATATGATCTTGTATGCCTCATGGTCTGCTCTGTCTGAGTATAAAACCGTAACATTTAATGCAAATGACGGAGACCCTGAACCTGAACCACAGTACAAAGCTTTTGGGGCAAAAGCCATCCCGCCCGCCGCCATGGCAAAAGAAAATCATACATTTGGCGGCTGGTATACAGAATCCGGTTTTATAAATCTATATGACTTTGATACACCAGTAACTGATGATATTTATCTTTATGCCAAATGGATGCAATGTACTGTTTATTTTCATCCCGATAGCGGAATTATGTTGCCGTCAGATACATCAGTTACAATAGCGCATGGCGAAAGGATATCAAGACCGGCTATAACGAAGGTCAACATGGGTTTTGCAGGCTGGTATACCGATCCCGGTTTTACCCCAGCCTCTGTGTGGGACTTTGATGAACCTGTAACAGAAGATATTTCACTCTACGCCAAATGGGAGGATCCGCATTTTATTATTAAATTTAATTTGAAGCTCCCTAATGGAACAGCCAGCTCATCAGTCATACCGAATCAGGATATAGCCGATAATAATAAAATTATCGAACCGCTTGCAGATCCCGAAACAAATGACGACGGCTGGCTTTTTGAAGGCTGGTATTATTACGATCCGCCGTACGACCCCGGCAGTACAAACTACAGTACGATTATTCATCAGGAACGGGACAGATTAAAGGCATGGGATTTTGACACGATACTAACCAATGATTTACTCCCGCTAATGATTGAATCCGCCACAACTCCTGAATTAACCCTCTACGCCAGATGGGTCGAAAAAGATCCAAACGGTATGATTTGGGTTAGAAAAGGAAGTTTTACAATGGGAGGACCTACAGGTTCGGGAGCTTCCCCGTCTCGTACGGTAAAACTAACATCGGGTTTTTATATAAACCCCACCGAAGTAACACGACAAGAATATCAAGATGTTTTAAATTGGGGTAAAGATAAAAATTTAGGATATGTTGACGAAGACATTAACCTCGATCCCAGCAATTTTAAATACACTTCCCCAGGTTCAAATATTTTGGAAAATGATCTCCCGGTAGAAAAAGTATCATGGTATGATGCAGTATTTTTTTGCAATGTTTTAACTTCAAGAAATTCAAACCTTGATCTTAGCCGGGTTTATGATGTTAGTAATATAACAAGAGCAGGTACGCCGGCTCCGGGCACAACATCAGCAAAAGCTATAATCAATGCAGATGTAACTGTCGACTGGACAAGAAGCGGCTACAGACTCCCTACCGAAGCAGAATGGGAATATGCTGCAAGAGGCGGATACAATCAAACAGATTATGTTTATGCCGGAAGCAATGATGCGAATGATGTGGCATGGTATACTCAGTCTCCGGGCGCTACCGGAACACGCAAGGTAAGGACAAAAATGTCAAATTCTTTGGGTATCTTTGATATGAGCGGGAATGTCTATGAGTGGTGCTGGGATTTCTTTGGTACATATTCGGGCCGCCCAAATCCTGAAATTGATCCCAGAGGTCCTGTTTCTGCCGCAGAACGCGTCCGGCGGGGCGGATGCTGGAATAATGTTATAAATAATATCCGAAACATAAGCCGTGAAAGTGCTCCTCCCTCCAATGCAAATTGGGTTATAGGTTTTCGCTATGTCCGCGGTCCAACAATGATATATTGAAAATGAATTTGAGAGATGCCGGCAAAATGCAGAATTACATTTTGCCGTTTTAAAAACCGCGCCTATTCCCGTAATGTTGACAGCGCAATCGGGCGCGGGGATTCATTTTGACCTTCTGATTTAACGAACTCTTCAAGTAAATCCCTCCCCCGGCGTGAAAGTTTTTCAGGAATTTGCACCATAAGTTTAATGTACATATCACCCTTCTGGCTGCCTGATGGGACACCCTCACTGCGGAGACGGAGCATTTTTCCATTTTGCGTACCGGATGGAATTTTCACCTTAATCGTTTTGCCGTCAAGCGTTGTAACATGAATATCGCCTCCAAGAGCGGCTTGGGTAATTGATATGGGAATAGCGCAGTAAAGATCATAACCCTGCCGTTCAAAATATTCATGCGGTTTTGTTCTTATGAATACATACAAATCGCCGGACGGACCGCCATTGTGTCCGGCATCTCCCTGCTTGGGAATTACCACACGCTTGCCGTTTTCGATGCCCGCAGGAATCGTAACCATAATCTTCTGCCGTTTTTTCTGCGTTCCCGATCCGCTGCAATCTCTGCAAGGCTTTTCGATAATCTGTCCCTCGCCATGACAATTGTGGCAAGTCGCAGCCACCGAGAAAAAACCCTGGCTATGGCGTACTTGTCCCGACCCACGGCAGACAGTACAAGTCTTCTTGCTGGCACCGTCTGCTGACCCCGAACCCTTGCAAACCGTGCAAGCTTCATTATGTGAAAATTGAATTTCCACTTTTGTGCCGTAAACAGCGTCCTTGAAAGGTATTTCGATATCATAACGCAGATTTGCCCCCTGCCTCACACCGCCGCTTTGACTGCTTCTTCGGAAGCTTCCGCCAAAAAAACTTTCAAATATACTTCCAATACCGCCTTCGCCAAAGATATCTTCAAAGCCGCGAAAATTACTCCAGTCATGGCTGCCGCCCATTCCCTCAACACCTGCATGCCCGAACTGGTCGTATGCCGCTTTCTTCTGATCGTCCGCTAACACTTCGTAGGCTTCAGTCGCTTCCTTAAACTTCTCTTCCGCCTGCTTGTCCCCAGGATTTTTATCTGGATGATACTGAATGGCAAGTTTACGATAGGCTTTCTTTACATCATCCTTCGAAGCGTTCTTCTGAATACCTAGAACTTCGTAATAATCACGCTTAGCCATTTTTTACTCGTTTACAACTTCGTAGTCTGCATCTTCTGCGCTCTTTGTGTTATCACTGCCCGAAGAACCCATATCAGCACCTGTATCTCCTCCGGTACCTTCTCCGGTACCTGAAGCTCCTGCGGAAGCGCTTCCTTCGGAGGCTTGCTGTTTGTAAATCTCTTCGGCAATTTTGTATGATGCTTGCTTGAGTGCTTCTGTTTTATCTTTGATAGATTGAATGTCGCCACTTTCCAAAGCTCTGCGAAGATCAGAGATCGCCTCTTCTGTTTTTGCTTTGTCGGCTGAATTCACCTTGTCGCCCAAATCTTTGATATTTTTCTCGGTAGCGTAAATCATCCCGTCTGCTTCATTGCGCACTTCGGCTCTTTCGCGCTCGCGTTTATCTTCTTCAGCGTGAAGCTCCGCCTCTTTCACCATGCGGTCAATATCATTGTCGCTAAGACCGGATGAACTTTCAATGCGGATTTTTTGCTCTTTGCCCGTGCCAAGATCTTTCGCACTGACATGAACAATGCCGTTCGCGTCAATATCAAAAGTTACTTCTATCTGGGGAATTCCGCGCGGAGCGGGAGGAATACCTACAAGATCAAATCGACCAAGCAGGCGGTTCTGATTTGCCATCTCGCGCTCGCCCTGCAAGACTTGAATTGAGACGGCTGTTTGTCCGTCAGCAGCGGTCGAAAAAATCTGACTTTTACGTGTAGGAATCGTTGTGTTTCGTGTAATGAGTTTTGTCATAACGCCGCCCAATGTCTCAATGCCGAGCGAGAGAGGTGTTACATCTAGCAAGAGAACGTCCTTTACATCGCCGCCGAGAATACCTCCCTGAATCGCGGCTCCTACTGCGACTGCTTCATCCGGGTTGACCCCTTTGTTTGGTTCTTTCTTGAAAAGATCTTTTACAATCTGCTGAACAGCTGGAATACGCGTGGAGCCGCCAACAAGGATTACTTCATCAATTTGATCGGCTGTAAGCCCTGCATCAGAGAGCGCTTTTTTACAGGGTTCTTTTGAACGCTCCAACAGGTCTTCGACCATTTGCTCAAACTTCGCACGTGTAAGATTTTTCTGTAAGTGCTTCGGTCCACTCTGGTCGGCTGTGATAAACGGCAAATTAATTTCTGTTGATTGCATGGCGGATAACTCAATCTTCGCTTTCTCCGCCGCTTCACGCAGGCGCTGCAATGCCATTCGATCCTGACCCAAATCAATACCGGTGTCTTTTTTAAACTCGGCTATAAGCCATTCCATGACACGGCGGTCAAAATCATCTCCGCCAAGATGGGTGTCGCCGTTAGTTGATTTAACTTCAAATACGCCTTCGCCCAACTCAAGTATTGAAACATCAAAAGTGCCGCCGCCTAGATCGTAGACGGCAATAATCTTGTCGTTTTTTTGATCTTTATTGAAGCCAAATGCAAGAGAGGCAGCAGTCGGCTCGTTGATAATGCGTTTTACTTCAAGACCTGCGATTTTCCCCGCATCCTTGGTCGCCTGCCGCTGCGCATCATTAAAATACGCCGGCACTGTAATGACTGCTTCTGTAACTGCCTCGCCCAGATAATCCTCTGCGGTCTGCTTCATCTTCTGTAAAACAAAGGCAGAAATTTCTTGCGGCGAATATTTCTTTCCGTCAATATCAACACGGACATCATCCCCCTGCTCGACAACTTTATAGGGAACAAGAGTCATCTCGCTGGAAACTTCCGAGAAACGCCGTCCCATAAACCGCTTCATCGAAAAAACTGTATTTTCCGGATTTGTGATCATCTGATTTTTCGCAGGCGCACCCACAATCCGTTCGCCTTTGCTGGTGAAAGCAACAATGGACGGAGTTGTGCGCCCGCCCTCCGAACTTTGAATGACAACCGGCTCACCGCCCTCAAGCACTGACACACAAGAGTTTGTTGTCCCTAAATCAATTCCAATAATTTTTCCCATAATATTTTCCTCCTTCCTTAAAAATATAATTAATTATAATTTGAATTCCAGTTCATTTGTCTCTGGCAAGAATTTATCCGTCATTCGCCCTCCGGCATTAACACTTTTACTTTTGCCGCTCTTATAACCCTGTCCTTTAAAAAATATCCCTTGAATAAATCCTCTCCCACAGTCGGTTCGGTAACATCCGGGGATTTTTCCATGAAAAGAGCTTCGTGCATATTGTGGTCGAATGGCTGCCCGGCAGAGGCAAACCTCTTTAACCCCCATTTACTTTCAAGCTGGCATATCAGGCGTTTTTCGATCATTTTAACACCTTCCAAAAATGACGCATACGCTGCTGCGTCCGGCGCACTTTCTCCGGCGGCAATCGCCCGCTCAAAATCGTCTATAATGGGAATTATATCCAACAGTAGACTTTGATTTGCGTATTCTATGGCGCTTGCCTTTTCAAGATTCATCCGTTTGCGAAAATTTTCAAATTCCGCCGCCTTACGTAAATACTGGTCACCCACTTCTGCAAGTTTTGCCTCAAGTTCAGCGATTTTCTGTTCAGACACCGCCTGTTCTTCGCTGTCATTTTTGCTATTTTCAGCCTGATTCTGAATCGCTTCCGGGCTTTCACCCTGCAAATCCTCCGGGACACTGTTTTCTGTTTTTACCTGCGTATTTTCCGTGTCTGTTTTTGACATTGATACTTCCTGATTATTTTATTGTACAGAGATCTATCTACGTATACAAGATACATAAAATTCAGGTTAAAGTCAAGGAAATTCGCGCAAATTATATGCCTTTTGTCCAATTTTATATTTAATGAAATTCATTCTTCATCACAAATGCGAGAATTTTTGCCGCCGCTTCCCAGCACCAAGGCGGTATAAAATCGCCCGGTTTTGCACTTGCATCAAGCATGGCGGCAAGAGCAGAGTCTTCTACAACTATTATGCCTTCTTTTTCCGCAATAGCAATGATTTGCTCTGCTTCGCGGTTTTTGCCGGATGCCAAAAGCATTGGCGCAATTTCACCGGGTTTGTAGCCGATTGCAGAAGCAAGCTTTCTTTTTCTCATACTGCCTCGTCTATAACAGGGAACGCTCCCCCGGTGTTTGTTTCAAACGGGAAATCCCCGGTTTTTGTTTTGATTGAAATCTGTTCAGACGGGATGTCCAAAAACAACGCCAATTCACCTGCAAATAAAGCCGTCATTTTAGGCGGCAATTCAGGTTGAAGACTGACAGCCAAACTGCTGTTTGTAAGAGAAAATTTCTTACTTGTGATTGCAAAATTCCAATGCCGCTCTGTTTCGCCTGATTGGTTTTTTTCTGTAATATCCAAAACAACGCAATTTGATTCATTTTTTGCCTGCGCTTTTTCCAGCATAATTTTTAAAATTACATGAAAGTTTTTTCCATTTTCAAAAAAATCAAATGGAAGCACAATCCACATTTGTCCGTTTTTACCAGGCAGCCTGTTCATAATTGAAAGCAACGCATTGTTTTCTTCAGATTTTAAAGCAGCCTCTTTAATAGTCTCAGCCGTAATGGATATTATTTCATTCGTTTTTTCTTCTTTTTGATCAATGCCAAGTTTTTTACGGTCATGTTTTTTATGCTGCCGATTGCTGTCTTTCTGCTGCTGATGCCCGTCGGGGTTAATTGCTTCGCTGTATGTTTCAATTCCCCTGGCGTTCAATTCTACACCCTTGCTTTCCGCTGCCGCCGCTGCAAGCGCTTTTGCTGTGATTTGCCTTTCTGCCGTATTTTCTGCTATTGCCGCACGAAGATTTCCTTCGTTTACGGCTTTTCCAGCCGCTGCCGCAGATTGCCCTGCCGACGGCTCTTGTGCAATTGCCTGTCTGTGAATTGCAGTCAATATTTCTGGTTTTAACGGAAGCGAAAAAAAACGGGCAAATGATATTATTGACAGTGAAAGCTTATCATTGGGCAAACCTGTAGCGGCAATTAAAGAAACAATTGAACGATGCGCAGTTGGAGATACGGCAGCGGAAGACGGCTGTCCTGCAAGATTTCGGGCAGATGGCGCAGCTTGTATTATCGGTATCTTCGAGGCGGCTTTATTATTTAATTGCAGGTCTGCCGTATTATGAATTTTCACTTTGTTCAAAACTAGCATATATCGCCTCGGTTGTAAACGAACCCGCTCCTTAATACCACGGAAATCAATTTTTAGAAGTATATATGAAATTTCACACGGATTGCGTACCTTCGGTACGGCACAGATTTTACGGATTTTCACGGATAATTCTTACATTCATTACTAGTATCGGTATCCCATGATAAGGCAGACCGCATTCCCTGCGTCATTAGAAGGACGCATCTTATGTGTCATTAGAAGGACGCATCTTCTGCGTCATTAGAAGGACGCATCTTATGTGTCATTAGAAGGACGCACTTGGTAATATTAGAAGGATGCACTTGGTAACATTAGAAGGACGCACTTGGTAACATTAGAAGGACGCACTTGGTAACATTAGAAGGACGCACTTGGTAACATTAGAAGGACGTATCCCACGTTCTAGGCTTGAATAGCCTCGTCCCCTTGCGGAGGCGGGGATTATTAGGAATTGGGTAGTGTAATCCTGAAATCACCTAAATGCTTGCCCTGTAAGCATTTAGACTTCAGTTTCTAAACAACTCTATTGTTATTTTTGTAATCTTGTGTTATCATATTTTGTTAAGGAGATAAAATATGCCAGATAAAAATACCGAATGTAAATGTCCGCATAGCTGTTCCCGTCATGGAGATTGCAAAGCATGTCAGGAGTATCATTTTAAGTCAGGGTCAAGTACAAATTGCGGCGTAAAGAAAAGTGACGAGAAGGGGAAATAACCGCCTTTTGAGGTTTTCCTTACATTATTATGATAGTAGCGTCAGAGCCTTCTTTACAAAGCTGTCTACATCAAAGTTATAGCGGTTTACAAGGTAGTCCTGTGTGCCAACTTCGCCAAACTCATCATTGATACCGATGCGGGCAAACTTGCATCTACAGCCCTCTTCAGCGAGTATTTCCGCTACCGCGCTGCCAAGTCCTCCCGCTATTTGGGCATTTTCTGCGCTGATTACAGCACGCACTTTGTGTGCCTGTTCAAGGATTGTGTTTTTGTCAATGGGTTTAAGAGTGAGTACATCAAGCACGCCCGCGCTTATTCCCTGTTCAGCAAGTTTTTCGCAGGCTTTCAGCGATTGGTTTACCATAAGGCTGCCAAGCGCTATAAAGCAAAGGTCTTTTCCCTCTTTTAAAACTTTTGCCTGCCCGAATTTAAACTTTTCGTTTTCATTGTAAATAACCGGGACCGGTTTGCGCGGAATGCGCAGGTAGTGGCAGCCGTATTCTTCTGCCATCAGGCGGACGAAGGCGGCACAGGCAAAATGGTCTGACGGCTCAATGACAGTGAGCCCCGGGACTACCCTCATCAAAGCAAGTTCTTCAAAGGGCATGTGAGTGCCGCCGTTAAAGGCAGCGGTTACACCGGGATCAGTGCCCGTTAATTTTACGTTTAGTTTTGCATAATTTGCAGACAAAAAAAATTGATCAAAAACACGGCGCGCCGCAAAACATCCAAAAGTTGCTGCAAACGGTATCTTGCCCAATGTTGAAAGCCCTGCTGCAATACCAACCATATTCGCTTCTGCAACACCGCAGTTGAAAAAACGATCCGGGTAAGCTTTTTTAAAAACAGCAGTATTCGTGCAGCTCATTAAATCTGCTTCTAAAACTACAATATCTTTGTTAATTGCACCCAACTCTACAAGTGTATCCACATAGGCTGCACGAATCTCTTTTTGTTCTAACATAATTATTCTCCTTGTTCTAATTTGGCAATTGCTTCTTTCGCTTTTTCCATATCAAAAACCATGCTGTGATTTTTCTCGATACCCTCTGCAAAGAAGCATCCTTTTCCTTTTACCGTGTTCATTACTATCATTGAAGGCCGTCCTGCGGGGTTGTCTTTTTCTGCAAGCGCTTTTTCGATTGCATCATCCAGCGCTGCAATATCATGCCCGTCAACTTCCTGAACAAACCAGCCGAATGACTTCCATTTTGCAGCAAGATCGCCAAGGTCGATTATATCCTTTGTGTAGCCGTCAAGCTGTTGTTTGTTGTAATCAGTAAATGCAACCAAATTGGAAAGTTTTTGATGAGATGCAAAAAGCGCTCCTTCCCACACCTGACCTTCGTTAGATTCCCCATCACCTATAATAGTGTATACAGTAGAAGATTTGCCGTCTATTCTTAAACCAAGCGCTATGCCGATTGCCGCAGAAAATCCCTGCCCCAAAGAACCTGTAGTCATATCAATACCGGGCGTTTTGTTTCGATCGCAGTGGCTGGGAAGGCTCGTTCCTCCCTTATTAAGTGTAGAAAGCCATTCCATTGGAAAAAAACCTTTAAGCGCCAGCGCTGCATAAACCGCCGGTCCCGAGTGCCCTTTTGATACGACAAGCTGATCTCTCTCTTCCCATCGCGGTTTTTGCGGATCAATCTTCATGCGGTGAAAATATAACAAGGCTAAAAGGTCTGCAATAGACATAGAACCTCCAATATGACCTGTCCCCAAAGCGGCGATTTCTTCGATTGTCAATTTACGTATTTCCTTTGCCTGATTTTTCAAATAGACTAATTTTTCTTTGTCCATAATCTCCTCCACAATTTTAATTATATGATGATTCTGATAAAAAGTGAAGAGCTGCCTTACCTGTTTTGTAAAGCTGCTTCAAAATCGGCGACGGCGCTTTCGATATTTCCCTGTTCATGGAAAATATTTGCACGGGTTGAATATGCGTTTGCGTATGACGGATTTATTGCAAGCGCACGGTTTATATCTGCCAGCGCTCTGTCTAATTCGCCTTTGGCGTACCAGACATTTCCGCGATTATAAAAAGCCAGCGCATAACTGCCTCTTAATCTGATTGCTTGGGTAAAATCATTGATTGCTTTATCGCCATCTCCAACCTGATACCATGCGCTGCCTCTTCGATTCCATGCAGAGGCATTTTGCGGCTCCAGTCTTATAATACGGTTACAGTCTTCAATCACCCTGCCGTATTCACCAGTTTCGTATAACGCATGAGATCTATTAATAAGAGCGTCAGCATAATCGGCGTTCAAAGATATTGCCCTTGTAAAATCATCAATTGCCAAACTCAACATATTATTCTTTGCGGCGGCGCTGTCTGAACGCTGTTGTGCAAGTTCTGCACGGGCAAATCCCCGGTAATTGAATACCTCGCTTTTGTTATCATCTAGCCTGATTGCACGGGTATAATCATCAATGGCACGGACAATCTCTCCTAACCTCAGCAATGTGTTTCCGCGGGAGATCAGCGCCTGCGTAAAGTCCCTGTTTTCGTTTATTGAAGCCGTATATTCTGCAAGAGCTTTATCATAATTTCCGCTGCGATAGAACTGTTCTCCTTCCAAAAATGAAATCAAATACTGTTGTGCGCCCATGTGTTTTAAAATATCAATATCCGGGTTTTCATAATTAACCGGATTAAGTTCGTATGTATTAATTTTTCCGCCGATACTTGAAAGATTTAATCCAGAGAATGACGGCTGAACTGATGTCCTATTATGTAATTGCTGCCCGTTAATATCGTCAAATTCAATATCCGTATTCTCTAAGCCGCCGCTTTCTCCGGTTACAAGCGGCTCTGCTGTTTCTGCTTCATCCTGTTCAATAAAGATTTGTTCCGGCTCAGGCGGTTTTTTTCTATTACAACCGCCGGTTAAAACAAAACATAATAGAATTAACAAAAAAACTTGTAATTGAATTCTTTTATGGTACAAATATTTCTCCGGTATTTTACATTGCCTCTGTAGCCGGCTCGCTTACTTCCAGCGGCGGCGGCGGCGGCATTTCCACTCTGTAGATAAGCCTGATATTTTCTAATGCTGTACGGTGCCTTACTTTAATTACAAGGGTTTGCTCCGACTGATAATATATCCAGCCGGATGAATCATAGCGTTCAAACTGACTGTCCGATCTCCAGTCCGTACCGTGGATTTGAATCCTGATAAAAGGCCTTATCCCGCGAATTATTATGTAGTGGGACAGGTTTTGAGGAAAGCTAACGGCAAGATTTAAATTCCCGTCTATGTTTGATGTTCTAATTGACGGAGAGATAGTCCATGCCCATATATCAGATCCGCCTAACCCGGAGATTCCGGCAGGAGTTGCAAGCCCCAATGCTCTGGGGTAGAATTCTATCTGTCCTGATTCTGCAACGACTGCGTTTCTGTATAATGTCCCTCTGCCGGAACCGCCGCTTGCTAATGCAGACAGGATTATAGAACGGCTTACCGCTGCCCAAACCTCCCTCTGTTCCTGTTGATCTTCAGCCCAGAAAAGGAGCGACTTCCCTAACCTTAAATTTAATTCTGCATTAACTGCCGTATCATCGCTGAACATGATGTATACCAAATCATTATCACGGTTTATATTTTCGGATATCAACAAAAGAATTTGTTCTGAAAACTTTTCCATAAAGCCGGCATCAGAAGAATCATTTGCAGCCGGGGAATTTAAAAGTCTGAAATCGGAATATATTTCCAGAATACCGGGACAATGCTCAATAGTCAGCCTTTCCGGTTCCAAACTGCGAAGCATATTCAACAATTCATTTGCAAGGTTAAAAATATTTCTAGAATAAAAGAAGTTCAATAAATGATCTTCCATCAAAAGAATATCCGTAGAATTTTCTCTTATTAAATGTGTATATAGATTTATTTTATCCCGTTCCGCCGCAGAAAATAATTGATAAGCCGGAGTCATTCCGCCTATGAATGCGGCCGCCTTATAACCATGTCTTGGACTGTCAATAAAACCGGCAGGGATGGAATTTAATGCCGCCGGAAAACTTCCCCGTCTTAATGCTTCGCTCATATAGGCGGCAATATCATCTTCGTTGTTTAATGCGGACGCTGTTTGACTCCACTGTGCAAAACTTAAATTACGCCATAAGGTCAGCTCGCCATGAAAATCTTCCCACTTAGGAATAATAAAATCAGCGGGATTAAATTCCTGCTGCCTTGTGCGGGCGCGGTATGAAATAACTTTTCCGGGTACAAGAACAAGCCGGGAATTTTCAAGTTCATCGTCTGCCCTTCCAAAAAAGTACCGTTCTCCATTGTACATAATTCCAAGCTGTTCATTTTCACGTATTAAAGATGCCCGGCGGTGTGTCAGCGGAATTGAAACTTCCAAAGTATCTTCTGGAAATTCAGCTCTTATTTGCAGTTCCGTACCCCTTGATGTATCCAGCGAACTGAAAAAAAGAACCGTTCCATCCGGCAGCCCAAACGAAGCCTCCCTTTCCCGAAAAGATACATCCTGCGGATCTATTGATGCTGTAATTCCCTCAATATTCGTAAAAGTCAATCCATTAGAAGCGTCTTTTTTAAGGTTGATTTCAAGACCATTAAAAAAAATCTTTACTCCTCCAGAAAGAAGTTCTTTTTCATTGTCCTGTCCGGAAGAAGCGGGTGCAGAATAACTGCCCCTGACAGTCATCGCGCCTGATGACCATGTAAAATTCCCTCTTCCAATAAATTGGAAAAATACCAACAGGCAAAACGCCGCAGCATACGTGAGGACAAGCAGTAATATACGTGATAACAGTGATATTCTCATTTAATAACCTTTTGATAACATAATCAAAAATTCATTTTAAGTAACTTGTAGAGTTATCAATAATTCTATATCATAGTAACATGATTTTCAAACTTAATGGAAGAGGTCCATTGCAAAAAACCGTAGTAGGTCTTTGGACTTGTATCTGTGTTCTGTTTTTATTCATTTTTGGGTTGGTGCCTGCTTTTTCTAACGATCTTGAACATACCCTAAATGAGGTTCTCCTTCATCTTAACCGCAGGGATTTTGCGGCGGCTCTCCGGCTTTTTGAAACCCTTAACAGGGAAGATGCAGAAAAAAGCGAAATTCGTATAATGCAGGCTTCAATCTTGATTTCGGCAGGACGGACGGCTGATGCAAGAAGGATTGCAAATAACATCCTTGCAGCCGAACCGGAAAATACCGACGCTTTGATGATACTTGCCGATGCCGCATCTTTTGGAAACAATGCCAGAGAGAGACGTACTTTTTTAGACAGGGTAATCAGGATCAATCCTGCCCATACAAGGGCATTAATTGATATTGCCAATATTAATTTCAGAGACGGGAATCTTCGTACTGCCGCTACATTTTTTGACAGGGCATTAGCCGCAGAACCGGATAATGGCGAAGCTCTTGTGGGGCGCGGGCTTACTCATCGTTTTAATGGGGAGCAAAGAGAGGCGGAGTGGTTGTTTAACAGGGCATTGAATTTGTATCCCTGGTGGTCAAAACCCTTCCATGAAAGAGCAAGGCTGTATAAAGGCGCAGGATTTCTGGAAGATGCGCTGATAGATATGAATGTTGCAAAAGAGCTTGACCCCGGCAATTATTGGATAGTTTTGGACAGGGGTCTTATTCTGTTCCAAATGAACCTTAAGCAGGAGGCTCTGGAAGAATTATCCAATGCAATTGCGATAGATCCAAATAATTTTTATGCCTATGTGTACACTGCCGGGATCAAAGATGAATTTGGCGATTATGAAGGGGCGATAAGGGACTACACGGCAATAACAAGGCTAAAGCCGGATTATTATTTTGCATTTGAGGGGCTTGGCGTTTTAAAAATGAGAGAAAAAAAATGGGCGGAAGCAAGAGATGTTTTTTTGGAAGCTTACAAACATGCGCCAAGAGAATATAACTATGCGCTGTTAGCTGCATTAAACTGGATGCGTGCAGGAAGGGCTACAGACCCCAGACAATTTCTTGCACAGGTATTGCGTGCAGCGCCGAGAGATTCAATTGAATTTTCGATGTTAAGACTGTATAACGATCTTTCCGGTGATTTGGATGTAATAGTAAAAATTGAAAATGAAAAAGATAATTTATTAAAATCAAGGATGCTTTTTTATCTTGCCTCTTATTATGATGTAAGAGGAAATACAGCTTTGGCAAACAGGTTTTATTTAATGGTGCAGGAGATTGACGCAGCAAGTTTAATCGAATGGCGGCTTAATGAATGGGTATTGGCTGAGCGCGGTATCGGGTTAAGGGGGGGCGAATGAGTAACACTATTACACTAAATCTTAACGGAAAAGAAATTAAATTAATCGGGACAGCTCATGTTTCACAGGAAAGTATCGAAGAAGTAAAAAATGTTATTACTAACGAAAAACCTGATGTTGTTTGCGTTGAGCTGGATCAAAGCCGGTATAACGCAATGGTTAAAAATGACAGCTGGGAAAAATTAAATATATCAAAAGTATTCAAGGAAAAAAAGGGATTTTTGTTAATTGCAAATTTGGTTTTGGCAAGTTTTCAGCGTCGTCTTGGGAATCAGCTTGGGGTAAAACCCGGAGAAGAAATGAAGACCGCTATTGAAGCTGCGAAAGAAATGGGGATACCGCACAGTCTTTGCGACCGTGAGGTGCATACAACACTGCGCAGGGCATGGGCGCATTGCAGCTTTTGGGGCAAATCAAAATTGCTGGCATCGCTTTTAGCCAGCGCTTTTTCAAATGAAAAACTTGCTCCAGAGGAAATAGAAAATCTTAAAAACCGCAGCGAACTTGACGGTATGATGGAAGAGCTGGCAAGTTATTTACCCGAAGTAAAAGCAACCCTAATCGACGAAAGGGATCGCTATCTTGCATCAAGAATTTGGGATTCGGCATTAACAGCCGGTACCTCTAGAGTTGTTGCCGTAGTCGGCGCCGGGCATATACAAGGAATACAAGAGTATCTTAAGAAACTGGCTTCCGGCGAAAAAAACGCAGATGTAAGCGAACTTGATATAATTCCCCCGCCGGCTGTTTTGTCCAAAGTATCGCGCTTTATTATTCCGGCGGCGATAATCACTCTTGTTGCGGCGGGATTTTTCCGTTCAGGGACAAAAGTAGGGGTTATCATGCTGCTCAACAGGCTGTTGTGGAACAGGTCTTTTGCCGCGGTTGGCGCACTTATTGGGCTCTGCCCCCCTCCT
>Ga0099364_10008003_pt1 | contig 14972 bp, 17 predicted proteins | sample TergutTh196P3_FD_73070 | JGI IMG/M metagenome (GOLD analysis project Ga0099364, IMG submission 73070) | Microcerotermes parvus P3 segment gut microbial communities from Pointe-Noire, Republic of the Congo - Th196 P3 | ecosystem: Host-associated > Arthropoda: Insects > Digestive system > Gut ... | reverse complement strand
TTTGTCGTAATGGCGTTGCATGCAACGTCTCTGCCATAAGAATTGAAGCGTTCCTTCGGGGGCGCTTTTTTTAATTGAAAGTTGAAAATTGAGAATTGAAAGTTAATCATTAACCAGCAGTGTTGCGTTTAATCTAATTGAATAACAACAAGTTAAAATTCAGTTCTTTGACATTTTTGTAATCATTTTTTGTAAGCAGTTGTTTTACAGGTGTTTTATCGTGTAGAGAGAATCCGACAATTTGTAGAATTGTGTAGATATGCCGCTCTATTTTCAACTCTTTAGCCACTATCGCCACTAAGCAGTATGCAATAATTGCACAATAGAGTTGGGTTTTAACAGCATTTTCGGTATGTCCCCAAAACGATTTGACTTTCAGATGTTGCTTTATCCACTTGAAGAACAGTTCGATCTGCCATCGGTTTTTGTATAGCAATGCTATTTCATTTGCCGTCAGCGAAAAATTGTTGGTGAGAAAAATAAACTCTTTGTCTGTATCTGCATCACAGTAACGTATTTTGCGCAGTTTTTCGGGATAAAGATTCGGAGATTTGCCGGTAATAAAAACTCCTGTTTGGTCACACTTGACACTCTTTTTATCACAGGGTCGAGAATATATTCTTTTGAATTTCAGTTTATCTCTTGCTCTGAAGATAAAATAAGCCTCAAGACGGTGTATCCTGTACAAATCTGCAAAACTGTTGTATCCGCGGTCAAAAATATAGAAACTTCCCTGCTCATAAGGGATATGTTCCATTGCTTTGATATCGTTTGTCGAGGCAGGAGTAACAAGCATAAAACAGGGTATTTGAGTTTTTACGTCCAGCATGGTATGTATCTTTATCGCTCCTTTGTTTCGCTTATATGTTGCCCACCAAAATACTGACAGACAAAGTGATATTGTCGAAGAATCGAAAGCATAGATATTGCCTTCGGTTTTGACCTCGAACTCGGCATTGGCTCTTATTTTACGAGCGTAGGCAATAATATACATGGCAAACTCCTCGAAAATACGATAATCGCGGCTTGCATTGGCTCTGGCTATGGTGGACAGATTAACACAACGACCAAATCCAAGATGGTACGCTTTAGATTTATGTGCCTCTATGACAGTCATTAAGTCTCTAAGCGAATCGCGATTAGACAACTGTCCAAAAATCATCATTAACAGTTGATTCCAACAGGAAAAACCTCTGTTTCCTTTGTCGCCATTGTACTTTTGGACGATACGGAAAATTTATTGTTGTCGAGAAACTCTACAAGCTGAGAAAATACGTATTTGTTCTGATTCATAAGAGATTAATTTTTTATCTCAAATTTATCATTTCAAATCGTCTCGCACAAAATATCAATACAACTAACTGATTACCAAAACATCAAAGAACTTATTAAAATATTTAACGCAACACTACTGATCATTAACCATTAAAAAAGATTATCTTTGCGGTGTAATTTTTGTAAACAACTAATAGACATGAATACATCATTTCATTTTGCATCAGCGCAGGAAATTACTTCAGATATTTTAGACGTCATCAGGCTTGCCTATCATGAAAAGCCTGTTTCTATTTATATTCGGGAAGATGAGCCATTTATTCCTGAATGGCAAATACAGGAAGTAAGACGTAGAGATAGCGTAACAGGATATAATCTTTCGGCTTTACTTGATTGTGATATGGTTGTAAGTGAATTGGAAAGCGAACTGGAAACAGCATGAAAGCCGCAAAATTCATTTCCATATATGCCAAAACCGACCTTTCCGATGCTTCAAAATGGTATGAAAGGCAACAAAAAGGTTTAGGAAAACGTTTTTTGAATGAAATGAAAGAGGCGTTTGATATAATTTGCAGAAACCCTCAAAGTTTCCAAATCCGCTACGACAATAATCGTATTTATTTTACCAAAATGTTTCCCTATAGCATCCATTATCAATACATGGCTGACAATAACGAAGTTCATATAAAAGCAGTCTTTCATACCGCACGAAATACTCAAATTTGGGAACAACGGATATGATGACTGCCGAACATGAGCGGGCTTTTTGTTTTTGAGTTGGCAACTCGTAATTGATTTTGTATCTTTGCGGGGTAATTTTAAAACATCTATAGTTATGGCAATGGAAATAAAATCGCCTCCTGTGTTGAGAGGCAAGGCAGCGAAAGAATTTTACGAAAAAGTGGCTAATTTCAAAGATGACACAAGTAAGGAAGAAGTGCAGGCAAGCATGCGCAGGACAAAGGCTATCTTTGCCAAGTATTACAATCCGTACAAATCATGATTGATTTAGAAAAAGATTGCGAAATGGTTGTTCTCTCGAAAGAACAGGTCATTTCGAGTTTCGATTGCGGCAATGCGGATTTGAATGATTTTTTCAATAGTGAAGCGCTCGAATACAAACATCAAATGCTTTCACAAACCATTTTTTTCCGTTACAAAAGCAGCAGTGCGGTAGTTTGTGCCTTTTCCTTTTCGGCAAGCAGCATCAAAACCGCCGATTTGCCCGGCAGCAGAAGTAAAAAGGTGAAAGAATATGTTCCGCGAGAAAAATCGTTGAAATCGTATCCAGGTATTCTAATTGGTCGTTTGGGAGTTGCATCTCAATTCAACGGACAAGGTGTAGGCTCGCAGTTGATAGAGGTTATAAAACACTTTTGCCTCATCAATTTTCCCGATTTTGTCCGGTATATTTTGGTGGACGCTTATAATGAGCCTGCTGTAATTGGGTTTTATCAAAAAAACTACTTTAAGACAGTCTTCTCGACCGAAGAACAGGAAAAACAGTCCTACCTGCAAACGCCTTCCGAACCCTTGCAGACAAGGTATTTGTTTTACGACATGATTCAATGGCGAAACAAGATGCAGGGCGAATAAGGAATATTTCAACCGATACGAATAAAAGCGTGTAAACCAAGAAAGTGTTTATGCGCTTTTTTATTTACGACCTGACACAACAAAATGTCGCAGGTTTTCAAAACCTCCGACATTTCTTCACTTACGAATTTTAAAAATTTTCTTGTTGTTTTAAAAAAAGCCTTACATTTGTACTTATGTTTAACCGTTGAATAAACAAATAACTGAAAATGATGTGTCAATTGAAAAATAACAGGCTGAAAAAAATTAACGAAAATATTTCTGATATTTCTGAATATTTATTTGGAAATGTCGAAATTTATATATAGCCACTGCTTTTTTTTCAAATCGCAGTGGTTTTTTTATTGCCATTACGCATTACAAGACAAATGTCGCAGGTTTTCAAAACCTACGACATTTATCCTGATACCTGATACCATAACAAATAAACAACTAATTTAATATTTAATACTTATGAAAAAACTTACATTAATTATTCTGGCGGCAATTACTTTTATTGCCCCCTTTTCCTGCAAAAAGGACAAGAAAGAAAAAACGCTTGTATCCATTGCAGTAACTGTGCAGCCCACGAAAAAAACCTACAACGTGGGCGATGTATTCGACCCCGCGGGAATGACCGTAACGGCAAGCTACAGCGACGGTTCTACGGAGCCGGTAGCTGTTACCGCAGGAATGCTTTCCTACGACTTTAACACGGCGGGAACGGACAAATCCGTAACCATTACCGTAACTTACGAAGGCAAAACCGCCTCAACCACAATTAGCGGAATAACCGTAACGCCGCCGCCCGACACCACCGCGCCAACGCTTTCGGCAGGAACGGTGAACCGCACAAGCGACATTGCGGCAACGATAGCCTTTACCACCAATGAAGCAGGCACGGCTTATTACGTTGTGCTGACAAGCGGAACCGCGGCGCCCACAGCGGCGCAGGTGAAGACGGGTACCCCGCTCGGTGCTGCCGTCTTCGGCGATAACTCCGGCAAAGCGGTAACACTGACGGCAGGCGCAAAAGATATTTACGTGGTAGTGGAAGACGCGGCAGGAAACATCAGCGCGCCGCTGAAAATAGAAACAATCTTCATTGGCAACGGCACCGAAACCAGCCCGTTCCTGATTAACAATGCCGCCGATTTGAACAGACTGAGCGAACTGATTAACAGCGGCAGCAATGCAACTTACGCCGCCGCAGGCGTGTATTACCGCCTTAACAACGACATCGACATGTCGGGCACAGGCAATTTTACGCCAATAGGGACGGACGCAAACCGGTTTACGGGAAACTTTGACGGCAACGGTAAAATAATTACCGGTCTTACCATTAACACTACCTCAAGCGATGTCGGACTGTTCGGTGTTGTGGAGGGCGGAAAAATTTCAAACCTTGGCTTGGCTAATGTGAATATTCAGGGCGACAGTTATACCGGCGGCGTGGCGGGCTGGATTACCGGTAGCGGCGCAAGCATTACGGGCTGCTACGTTACCGGTACGGTAAGCGGCAACATGTGGGTCGGCGGCATAGCGGGTATGGTTGGTTCCACTTCTCAAACCTTTGTTACCATAAGCGACTGTTATACCACCTGCACGGTAAGCAATAACAGCAGTAGTTCCGGCGGCATAGCGGGTCATAACTACGGTACCGTAGAGAACTGTTACGCCACAGGCGCCATAAGCGGCACGAATAATGTCGGCGGAATAGTAGGGTTTAGTAGCGGAACCGTAAGCAACTGCGCTGCGCTTAACCCAAGCGTTAACAAGGAAGGCAGCGGCGGCGGAACGGATTTTGGGCGCGTGGCGGGCTGCAACGAGGGCACATTAGGCGTTAACAGGGCATACGAGAATATGACTACTACCTACCCCTCAGGTTTTGGAACCATCGGTATAGGCACTATAAACGGCGCAAACATCACCGCAGCCTATGCCAAAACTTCAGCCTGTTACACAGATGTAGGTATGGAATGGAACTTCACCACTATATGGAAAATGGGTACCGCCCCCTACAACCTGCCTGTATTGCAATGGCAAACAACCATGCCCGCAATGCCTGAGCACCTTATTACACCTTAATTAGTGGTTAGTGGATTAATGGTTAGTGGTTAATGATTAATAAAATAAATAGAAGATGGGTAATATACCTGACAGGCTGCGAAGCTGCTGTCAGTGTCGGATTGAGGAATTTGACGCTGACAGGTTCTGCGAACGCTGTCAGGTCGCATACGTATGCAGCAAAATTTATACAGTAATAAAAATAGAGTTAATGTTTAATTTAAAAAAACTTTAATTATGAAGAGACAATTTTTTTCTTTTATTATGATGACCGCATTGTTAGCGGCAGTATCTACCTCCTGTAACAGGGATAAGGATAAAACTCCGACATGGGTGAAAGACGCCCATGCGAAATTCGAAAACGGGCGTTTTGTGCCCGATTTGGAAGATATATCTCCCGGCGCGCTTACCGGCTCCGGCAGTTCAACCGCAGCACGAGCTTCGGCAGTGTCGGGAAAGCCGGCAACGAGGGCTATTGATGACTGTGAAACCATAAAATTTGCCGACCTTCAAGGCGGCTATTGGCAAGGTTTAAGAAACGCGCTGACTGTCGTTGATGATTTTAAAGCGATCATGGAGTCTGCGAAAGAGAATGCCCTGTTTCAATTTGAACATCAATATGAACATAATCCGTCCGTGCCCATGGGCGAGTGGAACGACAGAGTGAAATATGAAGAAACCTCGAGCGGCGACAAGTTGATTTATTTCATATCCCCTGCCGGTGAATTGCAAATAAAACTTACCATGCACAGCGATGGCGCCAACGAAGTATATATGGCTATACAGGAGAATGAGGGACGCTACAACCAACAGCAGTATTCTTATTTAAAAGACGACAAGTTTATTTATATTACCTGCTATTCTTACGATGGGAATCCTGCAAGCGTCAATATGTGTTTATTCAACACCGAAAACGGTAAAAAGAAAGGTAAACATGTCGGTTTCAGTGTTGGCGGCGATTTTGGCAGCGGTGAAACGGTTTTCGGGCTTTCGGCTTTTGAAGGCGATGACCATGATGCTGTCGGGCACATGTTATCGTTGTTCAACGCCAATACGGATACGCAGAGAAAAGGGCAAGAAGTGACGGCGGTGGTTGATGGCGTACCTGTAAATATTACAGTTAGTCGGGAATATGGCGATATTTTTGATTATCGGCAAGGGCAAGACGTCAGGGCTTTTGGCAATATAGCCGAAATTTATTTCAACCCCGATAAGCGCGATCTATACCCTGCAGGCAAAGGAGACGTATGCGGTATAAAACTTACTGACGACACGCTGATTGAAGAGTCGGACGGCGAGTTGTTCGATCGTTTTTGGCTTTTGGAGTCGGAAAAGATTGTTGATTGGAATTTAGTAAACACCGGCGACTTCGTTTGTTCCTATCAGATGTTTGGGCTTTTAGACGACCCTGCCACAGCGCCCTCGGAGGCAATTCCCGCGTGGTTGAAGGCGAAGGGTTTGAAATTCAGAGATGGTTTTGACGACTTATATCTTGGTTTGCGTGCCCAAAGCGAAGTATATTTCAACAACTTTTACATGTCGGAATTTCCGCCGCTTGCCGGTACGCAACTCAAATATGAAAACGTACCAACCCTGATGAATATCCTGATTAATTACGTTCAGGCATATAGCGAAGGGTTTTAATTAGTGGTTAGTGGTATAGTGGTTAGTGATTAATGGTTAGTGGTTAATGAGTTGAAAATTGAAAGTGGAAAATTCGTAATTCGTAATTCGTAATTCGTAATTGATTTGTCAGGTTTTACTAAAAGTAATTCTTTAAATAACTTTATTAAAATACTTAACTAATATCTTTTTAAGATCTTCTATCCGCACAGGTTTAGGAAGAAATTCCTTTATTCCGACAAGTTCGGCTTTTTCTATCATTTCAGGATTGCTATTGGCGGAAACCGCAATGATAAGCACGTCTTTATCATGTTCAATAATGCGTTTTGAGGATTCAAAACCGTCCATTTTGGGCAGAGCCATATCAATAATAATAAGGTCGTATCTCTCTTTTGTTGCTTTTTCGTATGCTTCATAACCGTCTTCGGCTGTTTCATAATTATACCCGAGAAAATTGAGAATTGACCCCATAACTTTTTGAGCCATAATATTATCTTCAACAATCAGTATCTTCATTTCGCTTTTGTCAATGTTTTTCGGCAATATCGGTTTTCCGGCTATTTCGGGGAAACTTGCCTTAAAAGCCTGTACCAGTTCGGTAATTTCGAATGGTTTTATCAGATACTGATCTATTCCCATTGTGGCGCATTTGGAGTGATTGCCTCTTTTATCTTTTTGGGTAATGAGAAACAGTATGAAATTTCCGACAAGATTGTTTTTCAGAATGTTTGCGGCAACATCAAATCCGTTAAGGTCGTCATCGTCAAATATTATGATAAGATTATATTTCTCATCGGAAAAAGAAAGGTTGTTTTTAATTTGATTAATAGTAAACTTCTGATATGACGTAACTTTGAGGTCTATTCCTATTTTGTGGAGGTCGCTTATTGTTTCTTCGTCTCTGTTTTGGGTTCCGGTTATTGCAAGCGCCCTTATATCTTCAAAAGCCGTGATATTGCGTATATCCACGTTTTTATTTGACTGTGTGGGAGTCGGTATGCTGAACGTAACTTTTAATCCTTTGTTTTCGACCAGTCCCGCAGGACTTTCCACATGAAGTTCGCCGCCCATCAGCTCAACAAGTTTTTTTGCAACAATGGCGGCAAATACGGTGTTACCGCTGGTTTTGACATTATTGACGTCAAAACTTAAATGTTCGCCGAAAATTTTATTTATTGAGGCTTTATCGAACAAAACGCCGGTGTCTGCCAGTGTAAACACAATAGCGCTTTCGTGTGCAGAGGTTTGTAATTTACAGTCGAGGCATATTTTCCCTTCGTTGGTGTTTGCAATAGAGTGGTTTATAAGGTTAATAAGAATTTGTCTCAACCTGAATTGGTCGCTGATGATATTTTTTGGAACATTCTCATCTATATTGCAGAGAAACTTTACTTTTCCGGCTATTGATTTTTTTGCCTGTTCGGCGCAGTAATTCAGTTCATCGCGCAAGTTGAAAGATACCTCGTCAAGAATAATACCGCCCGATTCTATTTTAGAGAAATCGAATATGTCGTTCACAATTTTCAGCAATAATTCTGTTGACTGCCGCAGCAGTGTAACAATTTCCACGATTTTACCCGAAAACTTATGCCTGCCGAGCATGTCTGTCATTCCGATAATTCCGTTCAGCGGTGTCCGAATTTCGTAACTCATCCGTTCAAAAAATTCCGATTGCGCAATATCTGTTTTTGATACGTTTTTCTTTTCAGATTCAAACATATTTACGTCAAACAGTATTTCGAGCGTGGCTTCTTCGCCCTTCAGCGTTATAGGCAAACTGTTTCGCAAAAGCACAACCTGCCCGACCTCTTTTTTTATAACCACAAACTGTTCGGGGTCGAATTCGTCAAGCGACTGCTGCAATAAGTAACTGCTTATGTCCGACAGTGAGGTTTCCGGAAAGATTTTACCCTCCATTTTGTTTTCGGACTCATAGGAGTATTGTTTTGCCGCAATGCGGTTGGCTTTAATTATCTCACGGTTTTTATTGTGAATAATAATGCCTACCGGCATCTCTTCAATAAGTTTGAACAGCAGTTTTTCGGATTCGTCTAATTGCTGAATTGTTTTATCCTGCGCTTTAATGCGGCGCAAGAGTATCAGAATAACAATCTGCACCAAGAGAAGAGAGGTGATGACGATTAATAAAGAGTTTCTCACAATGTATTTCTGAAAAAAATCGGTAGGGGAAGAAAAAACTATGCCCATGTCGCGCTGCAACAACTGCGTTGAATAATATGACGAAATAAGTCTGCGGTTTTTCCCGTCAATTGAAGCGCTGTGAACAACACTTTCTACTTCTCCGTCACGAATACCTCTGATTAGTCTGTCAATCTGATTGTATTTGATTTCGTTCTCTGCATTATCAAATATAATGTTTCCCGAATCGCTCAATATCCACTGCCACTGGTAATCTTTCATACTGAACGCCATGAAAAGGGTAGAGAAGTAGTTTAGGTAATCAATTGTAACAACTATATTTCCAACGGTTTCGTTGTTGCTGATGAGCGGCAGGTAATATTCAAATCTGTTCGACCTTTCAACAAGCATTTCCATATCGAATATTTCCCCCTGATTGTGGAGTATGAATGATTGTTCAAGCCACTGTCCGTTATCAGGGTCTTTTTTAAGGGTAAACTCATTCTGCCGGTCATCGTATAATCTTATTCCGGCAACAAAACTTTCATATTTCGAGAAAAAGAGTTTCATTCTCTCGATAGCCGCCTGCCTGTCGACCGCGCTGATAAAAAACTGCCGAAGGTCTTCATCAAAACTTATTTGATTAAGATCGCTCAAAAAGTGGTTGTTGGTATTATCAACCGCAAGCCCCACCAGATGCGCCTGCCTGTCCAAGAGCTGTACAATGTAGTTTAACTGATTATTGTACAAATGTTTATAACTGAATACGTTTACCGCAACTATTATCAGAACAATAGAATAAGCCAAAATAAGAATACGTTTCATTTTTCAAAAATTGGAAGATACAAATATATACTTTATGAAATAATTATCAAATTATCTGTATTTTCTGTCGTCAGTTTCCATAATATTAATATAACTTTTGTAGCGCGAGGGGTCTATTTCGCCTGCGATAACCGCTTTTTTTACGGCACATTCAGGTTCGTCAAGATGCAGGCATTTGCTGAATCGGCACTCTTTCGCCGCTTTAAAAATTTCAGGAAAAAAGTGATATATCTCGTTGCGCTCCATGTCGACAACCCCAAAGCCTCTTATTCCGGGCGTGTCTATTACAAATCCGCCAAAGGGCATTATGTGCATTTCGGGGTATGTGGTTATGTGTTTTCCCTGCTGATGATAATCGGATATTGCTTCGGTCTTGAGATTTAGCGAAGGGTTAAGAGCGTTTAGCAAAGACGATTTGCCTACTCCCGAATTTCCCGAGATGAGGCTTGTCTTATCTTTCATCAGGTCGATAAGCGGTTTGGGGTCAAATCCGGCTGTGATGGAAAAATGCAGTGTTTTATATCCTATTTTTTTATACATCGCTTCAAGATAACGCATTTTTTCAAGCTCTTCCTGTTGATAAAGGTCTGTTTTATTGATAAGTATAATGGCGGGTATCCGATACGCTTCGGCGGTAATCAGAAACCTGTCGATAAACTCAATCGGCGTTTCGGGCATTTTGATGGTAATCATCAAAAACGCCTGATCGATGTTGGCGGCAATAACCTGAGAGTGTCTCGAAAGATTTGAAGATTTTCTTAAAATATAATTGCGCCGCTCGAGCGATTCGGTTATTATTCCTACACCGGTCTTTTTATCAATCTCAAAAAAAACCTCATCGCCAACAGCCACAGGATTTGTTTTTCGCGTTTCATTTATCCTCAGCTTTCCGCGTATGTAGCTATCAATAACCTGATTATCTTTAAAAAGTATCTTATACCTGCTCCCTGTTGATTTTATAACAACTCCCTTTTCCAAATCGCATAATTTTAGCGTAAAGGTAATTAAATAAATCTGTCGGTGACTGTTTAAATCTCTTTTTTACGCGACACGGCACACAAATATTACCCTGCCTTTAAGTAATGGTTAAAGTATGGTGGGATAAACTACAGATTATCAACCAATTATCTTGCCATTCTTCTAAGGTCGGTGGGAAGTAAGCCGTTAGGGGTAGACCTTGCTATTCTATGCTCGTTGTAGTAGTACATGTCGGAATCGTCAGCGCCAATAAGCATTTTAAAACACAAACCGGCATTTCTGCCTTTTCCGGGTCCAACATGATGTAGTATAAGCGTGTTCGGCGTTTTTTCCTGTATCGCTTTTATGATAGCATTTTCGTCAACAATCTCTATCTTATGCGGATATATGGCTTTTATTTTTTCAATTGTAGATAGCTCGGACGGTAAATCGGCTTCTTCAACAAGTATTGTTTTTTGCTTTACTTTCGGCGTATTTACATTATAGTATCTCAAATATCTTCTGCCTGTCAGCGAAGGATTTTCGGAAATCATTTTCGCATGGCTCTGCATGAAGAAAAGAATTGCGCCGAACTTATGACTGTAATCATATTCGTCATTATCAACAAACGACAGCGGGATAGCGCATATTTCGGGCAAGTCGCTGATTTTGCTCACATTTTTGCCCTGCAAAAGGTTTAGAAAATTATACCTCGTATTGGCTTTGTCTCTCTCGTAGCTTGTTTGAGTAAGGACAATAAAGGAATAAGAGGGGTCGCGTTGGCGTTCCTCAAACGTATCGACAGTTATAAACTCATACGGAGTAAGATTCCAATAGGTTTCTATCGCTCTTCGTATAAATACATTATAAGCGGAAAACTGATTAGGCTCAAGAACCACGCAGGTTTTTGACGACATAAATTGTTGTATTTCAGTCCCATTCGGAAATGGAGCCTGCCCGTTAAGTGTCAATAGAGACACCGTAAATAATAAAATTGAAAGTTTTGTCTTCATAATTTCACAGTTATTTGTTATGCCCCAAAGGTAACTTTTTTATGAAATCAAAAATCATCTTTGATATTTTTTTTGCCATTTGCGTATTATTTTATAAAAGATTTATATTTTTACGGCTTAATAATAAACGAATATTTTTTTGCTAATTTTGTATTAGACATAGCGAAGTACATAACAACTGCCATGATTATTACAGGCGCATTGGGCGCTATTGAGTACGGTTGGGTATATTATGCGGTCAGTATTGCTATTGTTATTTGTATGGTGGTGCTTGGGTTTGTTCTTATTGACGACAAACCCGACAAAGAAAAAAATGTTGAACAGTAAAAAATAAAATATATTATGGAACTTTTGTTGATTGTTTCGTCATTTGGACTTCTAACGCTCTGCGGCTTTATATATTTCAAGTATCAAGACTACAAGGCGCAGCGTCAGAAAAAATAATTTTTAAAATTATGGCAGGCGTTTTTAACATCTTTGATTTTTCATTTCAAAGCGCCCTTGCGGGTTTTTCTTAACGCATTTTAATTATTGCCATTTGGCACGATTTTTGTAGTACATTATATATGACGGCAGTTGCCATAATGTGACTGACGAAGCGTGAGCTATGGGGTTTTTTACCAAATTGATAAAACTTTTTTTGCCATTTGCGTATTATTTTATAAAAGATTTATATTTTTACATCGAATTAAAAACAATATTGAATGGAATAAATAAAAGAGATTAAGACATAATAAAAGTAGCGTTTGCTATATTCTTGTCATTGAAATGTGAGAAGTTTCGATTGATAATAATCACAAGAATAAGTGTAAATGCCGCAGGATTGCGGGTTTACTTGTTTGTGATTATGGGTATTTCTCACAACCTCAATGGCGGATAATGTAAGTCCGCCTTTTTGTTTTGTGCAACTCCGCCTTTGAAATTCCCCTCCAAAGGAGGGGTGGCAGTTGAGCGAAGCGAAACTGACGGGGTGGTGAAAAACGGCAAAAGACCACCCCCTGCCCCCTCCAAAGGAGGGGAATTGAAAACAAAACTCCCTCCAAAGGAGGGGAATTGAAAACAAAACTCCCTCCAAAGGAGGGGAAATATGAATTAAATTAATTAGTAATTATAAATATGTTAAATTTAAATTAAAGTAAAATGACAAAAAGAGAATTAATTAGAAATGCGGCGCTTATGTGTGCCGCTGTGATGTGCCTGAGCGTAATGCTTGCAGGCTGCAAGAAAAAATCTGCGGAGGTTAGGCTTGAATCTATTGCCGTAACCACGCCGCCTACTAAAACAGAATATCTCGTTAATGAGACGTTCAGTTCTGCCGGAATGGTTGTTACCGCAACGTATAGCGACAAGTCGTCTAAACCGGTAACCGTTACCGAGGCTATGCTCAGCGGTTTTGACTCGGCAACGCCGGGCGCGAAAACCGTAACCATTACCTACACCGAAAAGGGTGTAACGAAAACCGCCACAGTAAGCGTAACCGTGAAGGCGGAGGCTGACACCACCCCGCCCGCCCTCTCCGCAGGAACGGTGAACCGCACAAGCGACATTGCGGCAACCATCTCCTTTACCACCAACGAGGCGGGAACGGCTTATTACCTTGTGCTTGCAGGCGGAGCCGAAGCCCCCACAGTGGCGCAGGTGAAAGCGGGAACATCGCTCGGCGCAGTTACTGCGGGTGCAAATGCCGATAAAGCCGTGGAGTTGACGGCAGGCGCAAGAGATATTTACGTAGTGGTGGAAGACGCGGCAGGCAACATAAGCGCACCGCTGAAAATTGAAGCGCCGGCATACAGCGCCCCGTTTGTGGCGGTAACAAACATCACCGGAGTGCCCACCACAGCCGCAGTAGGCACACCGCTCGTCCTTACCGGCACGGTAGCGCCCGCCAACGCCACCAATAAACGCATTGTGTGGAGCATTGTAAGTACCACTCCCATAGTCGGAGTTGCTACTATGAACTATGACCTGCTGAACTACCAGTTCTATCTCAATCCCACCGGTGCAGGTACGGTAACGGTGCGGGCAACCATAACCAACGGCGCAAGCCCGACAAGCGACTACACAAAAGACTTTACCATTACGGTACGCGAATTTAGCGGCAGCGGCACAAGCGGCTCGCCCTACCTGATTAGTACCGCCGCCGATTTAAACAAACTGAGCCAACTGATTAACGCAGGCAATGAAACGTACGCCGCCGCAACCGTGTACTACCAACTTAACGGCGACATCGACATGTCGGGCACGAGCAATTTTACGCCAATAGGGAATTCGGTCACAAACTCGTTTAAGGGAACCTTTGACGGCAACGGTAAAATAATTACCAACCTTACCGTCAACACTACCTCTACCTCAAACTATGCCGGACTGTTCGGTAGAGTGGACGGCGGAAAAATTTCAAACCTCGGCTTGGCGAATGTGAATATTAAGGGCGGTTCGCAAACCGGCGGCGTGGCGGGTTGTATTACCGGCAGCGGCGCAAGCATCACAGGCTGCTACGTTACCGGCAAGGTAAGCGGCACGATGATGTATGTCGGCGGCATAGCGGGTGATGTTAATAACAGCAGCGTCACCATAAATAACTGTTATACCACCTGCTCGGTAAGCGGCAGCAGCACGCAAGTCGGCGGCATAGCGGGTTATAACAACGGAACCGTAAATAACTGCTACGCCACAGGCGCCATAAGCGGCACGAATAGGTGCGGCGGAATAGTAGGGTATAATGGTACTAGCGGAACAGTAAATAACTGCGCTGCGCTTAACCCAAGCGTTAACAAGGAAGGCAGCGGCGAAGGAACGTCTTTTGGGCGCGTGGCAGGCATCAACGGCAACGCTACCGGGCTAAACAACAACTTGGCATTTAGCGGCATGACTACCAACAGCGGCGTTAGTTTTACAGGCGGCACCCACACTAATATCAACGGCGAAGGCATAGATAAAACAACCGCCAAATTGCCAACTACCTACTCAGGTATGCTTGGTTGGATCTTCAGCGGCTCCACAGCTATATGGAAATGGAACACCGCCTACATGTTGCCTACGTTGCAATGGCAAACAGCCCCACCCGAAACCTTTCCACCATCGCACCTTCGGGATTAGTGGTTAATTAATTGAGAATTGAGAATTAGCCCGCAACGCGGGCTTTTTTGTTGTGGGGTTAGTGGTTAATGCCAATAATGGTTAATGGTTAATGGTTAATGGTTAGTGATTAGTGGTTAGTGGTTAATGCCAATAGTGGTTAGTGGTTAATGCCAATAATGGTTAATTAATTGAAAGTTGAAAATTCGTAATTCATAATTCGTAATTCGTAATTGATTTGTATCTTTGTGGTATAATTTTAAAGGATAAGGATATGGAATATACGGCGATAATAGAACAAACAAGCGATGGTTGGTATATAGCCCATTGTGCAGAAGTTCCCAATGCACATACCCAAGGTCTCACTATCGAAGAGGTAACAGAGAATTTAAAAGAGGCAGTTGAACTCATTTTAAGTTGTGA
>Ga0099364_10008002_pt1 | contig 14973 bp, 20 predicted proteins | sample TergutTh196P3_FD_73070 | JGI IMG/M metagenome (GOLD analysis project Ga0099364, IMG submission 73070) | Microcerotermes parvus P3 segment gut microbial communities from Pointe-Noire, Republic of the Congo - Th196 P3 | ecosystem: Host-associated > Arthropoda: Insects > Digestive system > Gut ... | reverse complement strand
TTTAGGCACAGAGCAGAACAGCTTGTTGCAGTAAATTCCAGGGATTTTCAAGGTACAGATTTTCAAGGTACAGAGCAAATTTAAGGGAATTTCACTTTGCGGACAGTCAAGGGATTTCATTCAAGGGAACATTGGGGTCATCTGGGTACAGAGCATTTTTTAAGAGATTCAACTCAGAGCACAGAGCATTTTTTATCAGAGTAATTTTCTGATTTTACGTTAGGATTTCCAAGAATTTTTGGGCAAGTTTAGGTACAGAGTAATTTTTTGGCAGGTACTGCGCAGATGCCAAAAAGCCGCCTTATGGGTCAGGCTCAGGGAACTATCACATCCGGTCAGTTCGACCTTCGCGGCTATTATGACACGGTAGCAAAGTTTCAAGAAGCGGAAGTGCGCGGCGTTCTTCTTTGGTTAATTGAACTAATAATCAAAGAAAAAGAGGGCGATATATACAGCGCACTTGGCGGCGACACGGATAGCTTGGATTGGGAAATAAAATTTAATCCGCTTTGGCGTGAAGATCCGGGCGAAAAGGCAGACCGCGAACTCAAAGAAGCGCAGCGCGATCAGATTTACATCACAACAAACGTAGTATCACCGACGGAAATCAAACAGATCCGTTTTGGAGAACTTGAAAAATACAACGAATGGGAAGACCAGCCGCTTGATTTTTCCACGCCGGATATCCCCGACGATGACGACGACGACGAGGACAAGGATACGCAGAATGTATCCGCTTAACCTTGAATTGCAGTATCAGCAATATTTTGTCGAGCAGTTCCGCAAAAAGGCCATTCCTTTTACACGGGAAATTATTAAAAAACTTCGGGAAGAAATAAAGGCTGACAGCGATAACTCCATACGCGCTGATTCTACTGCCAACCTTGTCGTATTTATACAAGGCCTCAAGAAAAAATATAAAAAAGGAATATCAGAAGAAAAATTAAGCAAGGAAGTTGAAAGTCAATTCCAACAGATAAACGCTTGGTCTCGCTCGAAAGCAATTGAAACCACTAAAAAAAACTATGAAAGATTGAGCGAACCGCAACCGCCGTCCGTGACCGGAAGGCCAACGCCGGCAGGCAAAGCCGGCGAATTGTGGATGCAGACCGTCAATGTGCAGAACAATATCGGCGAAGAACTCATAAACAAAACAGTAAAGCGCAATGTCAGCCTTATAAATAAAGCGCACGAACAGCACTTTGAGCAAATGACCGAAATTGTCAAACAGGGCATACTTCGCGGCGAAGGGCATTTAAGCATTTCCCAAAAACTTATGCAGGAAACCGGAGTCGGCGAATCGAAAGCCAAATTTTGGGCGCGTGACCAAGCGTCTAAATTTTCAGGCGAGATAACCAAGATAAGGCAGCAAGCAGCCGGAAACAAGGGCTATATTTGGCGATGCTTTAAAGATAATGTAACAAGAGACAGCCACATGTCGCTTGACGGGACTTATCAGGATTGGAATAACCCGCCGACAATACGGCGAGGCAAAGGCACGGCTCAAGTCCATCCGGGCGAGGATTATAATTGCAGGTGCTGGGCGGAGCCTGCGAGTGATGAGTCAGCGGCGGAAAATAGACCTATAGAACACAAACAGCCTGTTCAAACGGCAGTCAATCCAAAGTTTCAGGGACTTGCAAGTTCGTCTTTTGAAGGAAATGAAACGGATGGGGTTTCAACAATTATTAATGTTGAACCGATAAATATAAAAGATAAAAAACTTATTCGTGAAAAGTTTGACAATTTTGCCGATCAATACAAAGGGGAAAAAATAGAATATGCTCTTGTAATTTCTGTAGTTCAAGGAAAAGCAATTACTATAAAAGGTTCAACGGGGACAGTGAATCCCGGATTGATTGGAAAAGAAAACTTACGTGGCGCAAAAGTAATCCATAATCACCCTGATGAAAGTGGATTTTTGGGGGATTGTTTTAGCGTTTGGGATTTGAATGATTTTTTTAAGTTTGAGATGGCAGAATTGGAAGTCGTAAGTGGGCTTGGCCATTTTTTTCTTAAATTAAAAAAAAGGTTGTCACAAGAACAAATAAAAAAGATAGTAGAAGAGTTACCGGAAGTATACCGTGAAACTCGCAATAAAATTGTGGACAAACTTAACAAAAAAAACAAAGAAATGGATTACGAACAGCTCAGAGTTATGGAAAAATTAACTGAAAAATATAAAAATTTTATAGAATTTAAAATTAAAAAGAGAAGGAAAAGGAAAAAATGAATTGTTTTGAAGAAAGGGAAGATATAGAAAACAAGATAAAAGCAACGTTTAAAGAAGATGATGAAACGATGCTTAAACCCCACACAGGGCTGGATCATCCGGTAATGACTAAAAACCTTTTGCTTCGGAAAAAATATTTTAAAAGACTTGCAGAATTAAATAAAATCTGCGAAAAGGAAGGCAAAAAGCATCCTGAATTAGTAAAACCCAAGCAATCTTTTGCAACTTCATAGACACACCCCAAAAACCCCAAACGCATTTTAAGCCATTCTAAGGCATTTTTTTTACAAGAGACATAACAACCTACACTTAAAAAGTTTGGATAAAATTGGAAGCGGTTTTATGCAATCTGGGGGCATTTTACGGATGCCTTTTCAGATTATGTCTCCAAACACGCAAAAAAGCCAAAACACATTAAAAAACCCGCCTTCCGGCGGGTTTTTCGTTTTAGCCTTTTTTACTCAAGCGGTAACAACAGTTGCCCGTCTTTTGCCTGAAAATAGTTTTGCTCCATGAACTTTAAAATGTCCTCTGATTTGTATCTTCGTATGTTATTGAGAAGCAAGTAAGACAAGCGCCCGTCATTCGTCCACCGCTGTATGGTCTTAGTGGAGACGCCGAGTGCACGCGCCACATCGCGGGAATTTATGAGGCTGCGGAACTTCCAATACTCCATTTCCCGCTGGGCGTCTAAACGGTCTAACTTACGAATAATCCAACGCCGGACTTGTTTGCCCTTTTCGTTATTTTCTACCATAGCAAGTTCTTTTGCCATAGTCAGCGTCAAAAAATATTCTGTCTTTGGGCGTCCGCCTTGAGGTTTTTCAGAAATTTCTGAAAAACTAAAATAGTCCTCGTTTTCAATAAAATCATACTGCTCAATACGGCGCGTTATCCAATCTGCAAACTGCGATTTGCTCTCAAGGACAGCGTGTAATTCCCTCGCGTTTGTAGTTGGCATTCCGTCGCGTGTTTCAATCTTAATCAATTCATTCATTGCCGCCCTCCTTATCCAAATATTTTTGGGCAGCCCGTACCAGCACAAATGCCGCATCAAACTGTTCTTCTAATTTTTCGCGTGCATCAGTCAGCCAATTGGCGAGTACATGGTCGATATTCTTATCGAAGTTGTAAAGTTCAGAGCCTTTACAATGCAGAATATCGCTGATAATAAGAAGCTCAATTTTGCGGTCGATAAAATCAAGCTCGCAATCGTACATCTTTTGAATCATAGAAACTCCGCCCCAGTGCACAGATCCCTCATGCACAGAGCCTCATTGCACCTCATGCACAGAGCCTCATGCATGGTAAACCCAAGTAAAAGCAATAAATGCACAGAGCCTCAGCCTCATGCACAGAGCAACTTTTAGCAGGAAAATCCAATCCACAATGAAATATATGCCTTTAGCGACATAATATCCCAAGATTCAAAAAAAATTGCAAAAATTCTCCAAAAACGAAAAAAAAATTTAATCATAAGCGTCTGAGATTCGTTTCCTTTTTGTATGGTTAAAATTAATTTAAAACAAAAGGAGATGGCTTATGAAAAATTATGCCGCCGCAACAATCGAAGGGTTTGTCACCCGCGAACCGGTTGTAAGAACTACCAAAACCGGAAAAACCGTCTGTTCTTTCTCTCTTGCTGTAAATCATTTTACTAAGGAGGGCTCCGAACCTGGCGTCTCGTATTTCGATATAGAGACATGGGAAAAGTTGGCCGAAATTTGTTCAAAAAGTCTTACTAAAGGCAAAAGGGTCATAGTAATAGGTTCCGTGCGTCAGGAGCGCTGGGAGGGTAGCGATGGCAAAAATCAAACAAGAGTAAAAATCATAGGTAATGAGGTGCGCTTTATAGAACAGCCGTCGCAGTCGCCTCTGAGAGAGGCTGTTTAATTTTGATGGTTTTCACCTGCCAGACCTGCCGGTAAAACGGCAGGTTTTTTTACGTTTTTTTACATTGCGTGAGAGTTTGCCATAAAAGATTTGACAAGTCCGCCGGAAATGTTATGCCTTTTATGTCATAAAATTCATTTTTAAAGGTATGTAAAAAATGAGGGTAGGCGTAACGGGAATTTTCGCATCGGGTAAGGGGACGGTCTGTTCCATGTTTGAAAAACTTGGGGCAGGCATTGTTGATACCGACATTATTGCGAGGGAGATCATGGAGCCGGGACATGAGGGACTGGCTGCCATTATAAATGAATTTGGCGACTCATTTATAATAAATGGCCGCCTTGACCGCAGAGCCTTTGCCGGTCATGTGTTCAAAGACAGCGGCAAGGTAGCCCGCCTTAATGAAATAACCCATCCGTTTATAGAAAGACTCACCCTCGAAAGGTCAAAATCAGGCATTTTTATGATCAATGTTCCCCTGCTTTTTGAGACCGGATTTGATAAAATTATGGACCTAAATATCGTGGTTTTTTCCGAACGCTCACAGGCAATTGAACGCGGTATATTAAGGGATAATATCAGCGAAAATGAGATAGAGGCTCGCCTGAAATACCAAATTCCACTAAATGAAAAAAAGCAGTTTGCCGACTATGTAATTGATAATTCCGGTTCTCTGGAAAATACACAAAGGCAGGTTGCAGAAATATGGAACATTTTGATGAAAAATTGGGAATGAAGAAAAAAAGTCTTTATACTTTTCATCTTGATACCCCTAGAGTTATAATAGCCGTATCTGTTTTTCTTGGAGTAGTTGCGTTGACATTCCTTCTGGGAATGACTTTTACAAAAGGAGATAAAGCCAAACCTGAGAGTCTCACTGTGAGCGACCTTCTTGCAGCGGATGGGCAGGATTTGAACAGGCCTCCTCAGGTATTTCAGAGCCAGAACGAGCCTGAAGAGGTTGTTCAGCCTGAACCACAGGTTAGCTCTCAAATAGATGCAGGCAGCGAGTTAATTGCCTCTAATAGGCCGATGAACAATAATGACTCTTTTTCGCCGTTTATTAATGATACAGTGCCTGCCGCGGAGAAGGTCGTCATAAATAATCCTCCAAAAAATAATCCTCCAAAGCGTGAAAAACCGGCAGAAAAAAAGAAAGAGAATAAAGAAACAAATAACAAAAGCAAGACTGTCGTGAAAGCAAACGCAGCTCCTGACAGCCGAAACATTAAAAAAGACGCAGCAAGCACAACGAAAAAGAAAAGCGTTGTTGCGCCTGTCGTAAATGAGTCTAAGAATTCAAACAAAGGTTCTTTTGCCGTTCAGGTAGCTTCTTATGATAAAAGGACGACGGCTGTTAACGAGATCGAGTATCTCAAAAAACTCAGCTATAATGCCTATATGAATGATACACTGGTAGATGGGAAACGGTTTTTCCGCGTAAGAATAGGTCCGCTCTCATCGAGAGAAAGGGCTGCGGCTATTTTAGACGAAGTACAAGATTATGAAAGATATGCTTCAAGTTATATTGTGAAAGAATGAACAACTATGAAAATAATGCATCTGTTATTCAAGAAGACCGATGAGCTAATTCAAAAGATAGACCAATTTATAGACCTTACAAGAGAGGCGAGCCTTCATTTTCAGAAGGCTCTTTCCTTTTATTTGGATGGGCAGTATGTTGAATTTGAAGAGCGCACGGCGATTATAACAGAAATTGAGAGGAATGCCGATTTCCTGAAGAAAGATATAGAGGGCAAATTGTATGTCCAGACATTAATTCCTGAGTCAAGAGGCGATGTTTTAGAAATTCTCGAAACAATGGACAGGATTACGAACAGTATAAAACATACAGCCAAAAATTTTTCAATCGAACGTCCTGAAATTCCTGCTAATATAGCTGCCGGCATGAGAGAACTTGCTCCGATTGTCGATAAGGCGATAGAATCTCTTACTTTTCTTGCGCGCGCTTATTTTTATAATCCGGCTGGTATAAGGGACAACCTGCACTTGGTAAAATATTATGAGCGGGACGCAGATGTATTGTCAGAAAAGATTAAGCGGGATATTTTTTTGTTGGATGTTTACCTGAGCAATAAACTTCAGTTGAAAGATTTTATCTCAAGCATGGATGGTCTTGCAGATATTGCTCTTATTGTTGCAGATCATATTAATATAGCCGCCAGCAAACTTATAATATAGGTTACAGATGCTTACCTTGTTTTTTTTAACAAGCGGTCTTTTTCTTGGATGGTCGCTTGGCGCTAATAATACGGCAAATGTTTTTGGGCCTGCAGTAGGCTCCGGCATGATCCGTTTCAAAACCGCTATTATTATAACAAGCATTTTTGTTGTAATAGGCTCTGTGGTTTCCGGAGAAGGAGTCGGTGAAACGCTTGATGAACTTGGAAAGATCAATGGGATTGCCGGCGCTTTTATTGTGGCCATGGCCGCAGGTTTTTCCGTATATTGGATGACGCTCCTTAAGATTCCTGTTTCAATAACACAGTCCATTGTGGGTGCGATTGTAGGCTGGAATATATTTGCGGGAGTGGCAACAGATATGGCTTTGCTTACGAAAATACTGTCAAGCTGGTTTGCTGCTCCTCTTCTTGCCGCGCTCTTCGCTATGATTATATACAAGATAGTAAAATTTGTTCTTACCCGCAGCAACATGCATATACTTAAAGTGGATCATTATAACAGGGTCGGGTTTCTTATTATAGGTGCTTTTGCCGCTTATTCATTGGGAGCAAACAATATATCAAGCGTCATGGGAGTTTTCATATTTTCTTCCCCATTTAAGACTATCGAAATAGGAATTATCAGCCTGTCGTCAACGGAACAGCTTTTTCTGATCGGCGGCTTGGCCATAGCCTTTGGAGTAATTTCATATTCGGGGAAGGTAATGAAAACGGTAGGCAAGGGTATAACCGAAATTACTCCCATAGGCGGACTTGTAATAATATCTGCCAGCTCATTGGTTTTGTTCATATTTGCTTCGGAGCGGCTTGGACTTTTGCTTGCGTATGCAGGGCTGCCTGCGATTCCACTTGTGCCGGTATCAAGTTCGCAAGCTATAGTGGGCGCCATTATGGGGATTGCGTTCTTAAAGAAGGGCAGCAGGATTGACTACAGGTTAGTTGGAAAAATAGGGCTTGGCTGGATTGCCACGCCTGTTCTTGCGGCTATTATTGCGTTTGTATCTCTTTTTGTAATGCAGAATGTTTTCAGGCAGGATGTTTACTATCCGGTAAGGTATATGATGACATCTGATGTTTTGCAAAGACTCAAGGCTGACGGATTGTATCATCATGAAATGGATGGTTTTAAAGAAGTTCTTTTCCCAGATGCCGTTTCGTTTAAACAGGCGCTTAGAGATGCGGATATTTCTTCTGATGTGAGCGCGCACATAATGCGCTTTGCCGAGCTCTCTGAAATAAAGATCGATGCTGCCTTGATAAAGAAAGATGCAAAATTTACGTACGACAGCGAAATGATGCAAAGTTTGGAGATGCTTGACGGGAAAACTTTCAGGCATAAATGGCAATTTGAAGAAGCGCTTGCCGGCTTGAGTCCTATGTGGAAAACCAAGCCGTCATCTCCGTTCAATAAAGAATATAACAGGGAACTTAAAGCAAAGTTTAGATTTTTGTATAATCGTTTTCTATTGGCGGACGTTCAATAAACATTGTTTTTGGAGAACAGTTCTTCAAATTCATCGGCCTTAGCTGCAATGTATATCAATGCTTTCATAAATTGATGCGGGTTGCATTCATCAAGCAATATTGAGCTTCTTATAATCAACGTGTCGTTCAAAAGACCAATGGAACCGTAATCGAGCGTTACGTTTTGCTGCAGCAAGAATTTGTATAATTCGCTTAAATCTCTCTTGAGTTTTCCTATTATTGAGTAGTATTTTATGATTCCGTCTCCGGACTCATCTTTAGAAATGGTAACGAAAATTTTCTGCGAACGGCCGTCTTCAAACTCAATATTAGTAGTATAGTTGCCATCTTCATCTTTATGAAAACGTATTTTAAATTCTCCTGCAATTGCCGATATAAAGCCGTCAAACATTTCCATAGCAAACCTCTCTCCTTAAAGATACATATGTTCATTTTTTCGTCAAGAAGAAAATAATTGTTATAACAGTGATTTTTTTGTTTTTGTGGGGTTGACAAAGTCAGGGTTATATAGTGTTAAGTAGCCGGATTACTTTTATGAAAGTGTGTATCAGTTATGATTATTGGATTTGATATAGGAAATACAAATACGCTTGTGGGAATTTACCGCGATGACACCGTTGTGCCGGACAAGGTATTTCGCTATCGTACCGATAAACAGGCCTCGGCGGCATCTGTCTCTGAAACGCTCAAAGGCTTTATTGAGGATGCTCTTGCCGAAAGCCGTGATACCATAAACGGGGTTGTTTGTTCAAGCGTTGTGCCTGATCTTGTCGGTGTTATCAGGGATTTTGCGCGTTCGCGCTTCGACGTGAATGCGCTTAATGTATCGCATGAGTGCAGGTTGTCGTTTAAAATAATGTACGATACCCCCTCCAAGCTGGGGGTTGATCGCATAGCAAATGCCGAGGCTGCCTGCCGCGAGTACTCCGGCGACCGCATAATAGTCGATATAGGTACGGCGCTCACTTTATGCGTACTTTTGTCCGATGGCACCTTTGATGGAGGGCTTATTGCTCCCGGTGTCGGCATCACGATAGAGACTCTTGCGCAGAAGGCTTCTAATTTGCATGAAATAATTTTGGAAAAGCCGTCACGGCTTGTAGCAAGGGACACGGAGGATGCGTTGAAATCAGGCTTTTTTTATGGCTGGCTTTCCATGCTTGAGGGGCTGATTTCACGTATAGAAAAAAATTACGGAATGGCTTTCAAGGTAATTTTTACCGGAGGCTTTGCCGGTGTCCTGTCGCCGTTTATGGAAAGAGAGATTATAAGCGACCCGATGCTTACCATGAAAGGTATAAAGTATATATATGATAATAATAAGTTATAGGGATGCATGGTTCTATAGCGTAAAAAACCGCCGACATTATTTATTAAAAAAATATTTATTTATGTTGACATAGAATTAATAATGCATATGGTGGCTTAAATCGATAAATTTACTTCATTCCTCTTTAGCCACACTAAAAATTATTCAGAGTTAAATTTAAGAATAATTGGCGGAAGGATTCTAAATAATATTCATGGAAAAAATTTATTTTAAATAAAGGTATTTATGGCAAGAAGTCAAAATAACGGCTCTACCGGCAGATCAAGGCCGACGTCAAACGGAGCGCCGCGCAATGTCGGCATTGCTGAAATGGGAAACTACCCGTCTAATTACGATGATGATTTTTCCTCTATTGAGGACCAAATCGTTGACCCGTCTAAGATTGAGGGACCCAAGCTTGATTTGGCTGAGCTTAAAGCCAAAACCATTGTCGAGCTTACCTCGCTTGCGAGGGATATGGGCGTTGAAAGAGTATCAGGTCTTAAAAAACAGGATCTCATATTCGAAATACTCAAATCGCAAACAGAAAAAAAAGGCCTTATTTTTGCAAGCGGCGTACTTGAGATTTTAACCGATGGTTATGGTTTTCTGCGTTCGCCTAATTACAACTATCTCCCGGGACCTGATGATATATATGTATCTCATTCACAGATACGTCTCTTCGGGCTTAAAACAGGAGATAGCATTGCCGGTCAAATCAGACCGCCAAAGGACGGGGAACGTTTCTTCGCTTTGCTTAGAATAGAGGCTGTAAATTTTGAGAATCCCGAAAGGCTTCACCGAAGGGTACTTTTCGATAACTTGACGCCATTGTATCCGCAGCAGCGCATAAACCTTGAGACTACGGTTGAAGGTATTGAAATGCGTATAATGAACATAATGACGCCGATTGGCAAGGGGCAGCGCGCTCTCATAGTTGCCCCGCCGAGAACCGGTAAAACAATATTACTGCAGGAAATAGCTAACGCTATTACCACAAATCATCCTGAGGTTTATCTTATAGTTCTTCTTATAGATGAACGTCCGGAAGAAGTTACTGATATGCAGCGTTCCGTAAAAGGCGAAGTTATATCCTCAACTTTTGACGAGCAGGCAAGCCGCCACGTTCAGGTTGCCGAAATGGTAATACAGAAAGCGCGCCGCCTTGTAGAAAGAAAAATGGATGTTGTTATTCTCTTAGATTCAATAACGCGTCTTGCCAGAGCATTTAATCAAGTTGTCCCGACAAGCGGCAAGATACTTTCAGGCGGCGTTGACTCTAATGCGCTTCATAAGCCAAAACGTTTTTTTGGGGCGGCGCGTAATATAGAGGAGGGCGGCAGCCTGACGATTTTGGCGACTGCGCTTATTGATACGGGCAGCCGCATGGATGAGGTGATATTCGAGGAATTTAAGGGAACCGGAAATTGTGAACTTCACCTTGACCGTAAGCTTGCCGACAGAAGGGTTTTTCCTGCTATTGATATCAACAAATCAGGAACCAGAAAAGAAGAATTATTGCTTGACGAGGAAGAACTCAATAAATTATGGGTACTCCGTAAAGCTCTGTCTTCGCTGAGTTCAACTGAGGCAATGGAGCTCTTGATTGAAAAAATGAGAGCTACAAAAAACAATAAGGCCTTTTTTAAGGCGATGAATTCTTAGAATTAAAATAAGGAGATTGCTGTGAAAGACGGAATACATCCGGCATATAAAGAGACTGTAATAAAATGCGCATGTGGAAACGAGGTCAATACGCGCTCAACGGTTCAAAATATCTCTGTCGAGATTTGTTCAAGTTGCCACCCCTTTTATACCAAAAAACAAAAGATTGTCGATACCGCCGGACGTGTCGAGAAATTTAAGAAAAAATACAGTATTAAGTAACGGTCTTTACAATAAAAACCGCGCTTTAAGCGCGGTTTTTGCTTGCCCTCATTATAAGAAAAACAGCAAGCGCTCCTGTAAGAAAGAAAAGCATTGCTATGATCTGTGCCTGAGTAAGGCCTAACGCAACTTTAGGATTTACGCGAATAAACTCTACGAAGAATCTGGTAATCCCGTTAAGCAGAATATAGAGCGAGAAAAGCAGACCGTGAGGTAAATCCCTTTTTCTAAGCCGCATCAATACGGCAAATATGACGAAAGACATGAATGACTCAAAAAGAGACGTGGGGTAAACGGCTTCTGAGGAAGGCGCAAGCCCATTTGGGTATGACATCCCCAAAAACGAGGTTCCTGCAAGTATGCCGTAGCAGCCGTCTCCTGCCACATGGCAGCCTAAACGCCCTATGGCGTAACCGAGAGCTACCGGAGCGGCTGCAATGTCGCATATTTGCGGTACACTCAGCTTATTTTTCTTTATGACGATTATAGAGGCTAAAATAGCGGCAATGTACCCGCCATATACCGTAAGCCCTGAGCCTGATATCAGCATTCCAAGCGGGTCTTGCAAAAATTCATCAAAATAGTCAATTATATGAAAGAGTTTGGCTCCCAATATGGCGCTTGGAATCACAGCCAAGAGCAACTTGTAAGCAAGTTCAGGGTTGAACCCCTTTAATTTTAGTTCTCTTTCAGTAAGAAGAAAGGCCATGTAAAAGGCAAGGCCCAGCATTATTCCGTAACCGCCTATGGTTAGGGCCTTATATTGAAATATTATTGGATACATATATTCTCCGAATGAAGGCTTTTTATGGAGATGTCTGCATTTTGTCAATGTTTTCTTTCTTAATTTTTGGTCTTTTATTAAATTTGTTCTTGAAAACAATGACTATTAAAGATTATATGCTCATAAAGGTTGGATTTTGACATGGCAAACAATAATAAAAAACGCGACACTGATAACACTGTAAACAGCATAATAGGAGAAGGCTCTGAATTTAAAGGCGAGTTTAAAATAAACGGCCTTCTTCGTATTGACGGCAGTTTTAAAGGAACTATTGAGACGAACGGCAAGGTACTCATAGGCCGTACCGGCGATGCTATGACCGATATAAAGGCCCGCCTTGTCGTTATAGGCGGAACCATCAAAGGAAATATATTTGCATCAGAGAGGGTTGTCTTTTTATCAACCGGGAAAATTATAGGCAACATCATAACGCCAAGCCTTGTTATGGAAGACGGGGTTTCATTTGAGGGTAACTGCACTATCAATAGAAAGGCGCTTGCGTGATTAAAATATACCCTACAGGCAAGGGCGACGACAGGTCAAAAGTACAGCGTAAACCTTCCGGTGTTTCTGTCGGCGCCGGAGCGGCTTTTAAGACACAGCTTGAATCGGCCTTAAACTTTGAGTATGAGGGCGCTATAGATGCATTGATGGATGAATTGCGCGAGCAGGAACGCCGCTTTATTGATATGCCAAACTTGTATGAAATGAGCCGCTACAGATCGCTTGTTCAAAAAATACTCAAAGAAATAGGCAATGAGAGTTTCAATATTAAAGAACTCCATGCCAAGAGCCGTCTTAATGAGAAAATCTATACCGTCATTGAAACGGTAAACGATAAATTGCTTGAATTATCGTCGGCCATCACGAAGGGAAGCCCCGCCTTTGCTCTTATGAAGACTATGGAAGAAATCAGAGGTCTCATTCTTGATTTGCGGCAATGAATTTTAATGGCATCATAGGGCATGAAATCCAACTGAAACGCCTTGAAGCAATGTTTCGCAACGGCTTTATGCCACAGGCATTGATTTTTTATGGGCTTGCAGGCACAGGAAAACGTAAAATAGCCATGCGTCTTTTGATGAGCCTGTTTTGCCAAAAAGAACAGATTAAGCCTTGTCTTGTGTGCAGCGATTGCCGTCTTGCAGAAAATAATACTCATCCCGATATATTAGCGCTGCTCCCAAATGAGAAAGGAAATATCCCCATAGGCAGCGAATCGGAGAATGGCAGCGTCCGCTGGCTTATCTCAAGGCTTTCTAAGAAATCGGTGAGCGGACGCTATGGCGTCATCATTGACGGCATTGAAAATCTCTCTGTAGGCGGGCAAAATGCTTTGCTCAAGACTATTGAAGAGCCTCCGGAAAATACGCTGATTATAATAATCACGGAAAATAAGCGGATGATATTGCCGACTATTCTTTCCAGGTCAACCGAGATGTATTTCGGAAGGCTTTCAACAAGTGAAATTTTGAGCCTTTTTGAAGAGCAAAATATTTACGACAAATCTTCAGGCAGGGCCGCCGCTTTCTCTGCCGGTTCTGCCGAGACAGCCTCTTTTTTGGTCGATGAAAATAATATGCGCGAAATAGAAATTATTGTTTCCGGGGTTGCGGATTTTATAAAAAACAGGCATGTCATAAATATTGATTTTGACCCGTTGCAGAAAAAAATAGGCGCAAAAATGCTGGTGCGCATTCTGATATGCGTTTTCCGCGCCATACTGCTTTCTGAATTAAAAAGAGAGCCATCCCTGTTTAATTCGGAAATTCATATAGGCGCAGAAGATGCAATTAAATTGATAAAGATTTTACTCACGCTTGAAAAAGGCCTCAAGGTAAATATGCTTTTGAATATTGCTTTCAAGGGACTGCTCTACTCAATAGATGAATTTCCTGATACAGGCCTGCCCGAATTTGAGGACGCGGGATTTTGATTCTATTGTCGCTTCTTGCTTTAAGTTTTTGTACACTTCAGCCAGTTCCCGACAAGTCCGTAGCGTAAGCGAAGGACTCCACTACGCAGCGGTTTTCGCAATTCGTGAGAAGCGTGGTGTGCAACGCCCAATAAGTCCCCGGTGCAAGACGCCGGACTTATTGGGCGCGTCCGGCGCAGGTGGTTGCTGCAGGGTGATGTTTCAACTGTTTCTTTTATGATATTTCCTCGATTTTCTTTTTGATTTCCTCATGGCTCAAGCCTTGAGCCAAAAGTTCCAGCATATAGTTTTTGGTTTTTTCCATACCTTTTTCTATGCCTCTTTCAATGCCCTCCTCATGGGCGACTTCGATAGCATCCTTTACATTGTGTTCTGTCATTAACATATTTACTACCTCCGATGAATTTTGTTTTAAGTAATCTGCCAATATGTCATTTTTTATGCAATATCTAATGGCTGCTTTTATCGCTTCTTCTAATTTTTTCCGAGGGTATTTTTTCTCATATTCTCTTACTTTTGCAATAAAAGTTGAGCCCTTAATGCCTTGCTCTTATGCCAAACAGGATGTTTCAATGCCGACGTATGACAGGATGTCATAAAAAACGTCGGCTTAATATTTATTACTCTCACTATTAAGTCAAGTGATATTAAATCGCTATCACCAATTTTTTCAAACGCATCCGATAATCGAAGGCGTTTTTCTTTGGGAAAGGGTTCCTTCCCATTATATAATACTATAAATTCGGGTCTTGGTAGCTTCACTAATGATTTTCTGTATATTTTTTTACCAACCCTTTTTTCATAAATACGCGTTATATACGTCAACATTCTTACCGGCATATTCTCATTTATGGTTGATTGATGCTCAAAGAGTATTAACATTTTTTCGTTTACGCTGAATGCGAGGTCATTTTCCGGGGAAGTGAAAAGCATTTTTAAAAGCGTATTTGTATCAATAATCGATTCGTCTTGATAATTTGTCCCATAGATGGCATTATATAATTCAAGTTGAGCGCTTTTAGTATTAAATAAATGCCTGAAAAGGCTGTCTTTATATTTTTTATTTGCCGTCATTTTCGTTCTCCATATAGTTATTATATATAGTAAACGAATCTGAAGCGGCACAGATTAAAATTTTTTTCGTGAAAATGAATTTTTTTTGGTTTTTTCATGCTTTTGCGAGCTGCATTTATATTCCTTCTCATTACCAAAAATTCAGGCATCCAACCAGACCCCAAATCG
>Ga0099364_10008001_pt1 | contig 14974 bp, 11 predicted proteins | sample TergutTh196P3_FD_73070 | JGI IMG/M metagenome (GOLD analysis project Ga0099364, IMG submission 73070) | Microcerotermes parvus P3 segment gut microbial communities from Pointe-Noire, Republic of the Congo - Th196 P3 | ecosystem: Host-associated > Arthropoda: Insects > Digestive system > Gut ... | reverse complement strand
GTCCATTTGCTCGATGAGGCCGAAGAATATAAAGATGCCGTGGAAGATATTCGGCGGCGTATCCTGCTTAACCGAGCCAAAAAACAACAAAGCCAATCTCCCTCCAACCGCCGAATGTTCTAATGCGACCTTCTGTTGATCAACTTCCCCGTTCCTTGCGTTCCATTGCGGAGTCAACGGGTCTGGAATATATGCCCCATCTCGGCGGACTTGCCGGGATCTACCCGGTAGCCTGTAAAGCAGCTCCTGTGTTCCAAGATGCAGTCATCGAAGTCACGAACTTACCCATCCAACTCAACTTTGCCCGTGTCGTTCTTGACATGGACAAGCAAGCGGACGAGGAAGAGTACAATCGTATTATGACCTACGCTCACGCTGGCTATGGAATGCAGATCATTTACCACAATCGGCAGTTTGTTAAAAAGGTCTGTTGTAAAGACGGCAAGAAAAAATGCCGAACCATCCAACGCATTTTCATTGAATACTATGCTCCCTACCGGGTACTCCCGCAAGAATCATGAAAGAAACTCTGAAAACATTGAACAAGGCTTATGATGACAGGGTGCACCCTGCCGTGATGTCGGTGGTGAATTATTTAGGATTGGGAGATCGTCCCCGGACGAATCATTCTCCTGATGTACGATGGGGAACGGTCACCAACAGCCATGGTTCCTCCGTTGACGTGCGTCTGCCGGATCCAACGCCTCGTTCTGATTTTTTCAAGACGCTCGGCAAAACGTCTCTTGGTTCAACCGGCGTAGGTGCCTTGGTCGCTCTGCTTTCTTCCTGGGAATCGCCGATGCCGCAACTTGACCGGAATAAAGGGCTATCGGTGCCTTTGACCGAAGAGGAACAGCAGTTACTCTTGGGAAAACAAAGACCCAGTAAGCAGGGAGATGCCATCAAGAGCATTGATGACCTTCCTGCCGGAAAACATTATCAGGTGGAAGATGGGATCGTGAGCGAGAAACCGGCGGATAGTTTTTGGCAAGAGCGGGGGCGGAATTCCGTCTTGAAGAAGTGGTCCCGGATGCTTCGGGGCGATCCCGTCAAACAGGGACCTCCGCCGGGTCAGATTATGGGAAACCTCCAGGATGTTCCCGCCATCGCCCCTGCTCTTTCGCCCGAGACATCCTTGATCGCGAAAGGACACAATGCACTCAAAGATTCTCCCTGGGTGATTCCGATCGCGATGGCATCCCTTGCCGGGACGGGCGGACTGGGGTATTGGGGTATCAAGAAATTGTTGGATTCCCGCCGCAAAAAGAAATTGACCGCCGCCAGGGACAAGGCCCAGCAGCAGTTTGCGGATAGTTTGCTTGCGGAGCGGCAGTCGAAGTTGAGTTCCGCCATCGACCATTTTGTCACAGCCTGTGAAGAAAAACTCACCGTCAAGCAGGCAAGTAACCTGAACGTTTTTATGAACATTCTTGGGGCATTGGCCCTTGCTGGCGGCGGGGTGGGCTTTTACAACGGACTGCGGTCAGAGCCGGGCAATCTACGAAAGATCAAAGCGTTGCGCAAAGCCCGAGAGCGGCAACTGGCGTTGCAGGGGGAATTTTCACCGCATATTGATCCCGATTTTGCCTTTCTCTCGAGAGAAGGATCGGCAAGTCCAATGAAGACAGCGGCGGAAGTTGTTCAAAGCGATCCCTACACGAGAAGATTGGGACATGTGTTGGGCGGTACACTGAACACGCTCAATTTGATGCCTGCGTTCACCAGAGATTTATCCCCCTATCGTGAAGGGGACATTGCCGACCTTCAAGCATTGGTTCAATCCTTTGAAGAGGATTATCCCCAAGAGTTATCCGAAACCCGTGTACTCCATGGCGGTGGGATCCGTCCCGTCGATTCACTCAAACGCCATTTTACGAATAAACGAACCGGTCCCGTTGGCAAGGTTCTTGGTGTTCCCACGACACTGGCCAGTTCTCTCATGGGAGGACTGCTCAGACAGCCGCTCTACTCCCCTTTCGCCGATGAAGTCTATTCGCCTTGGGACAATGCGGGTGTGAATTCTCACGAATTGGGACATGCGATTGACTTTAACAGTGCGTGGCCGGGGGATGATGCATCCTTTGGAAAGAAACAATGGTCGAAACTCAAACGTGATGTCTATCCTTTTATTCGGGCAGTGCCTGGCGGAGCCACGTTGATGGAAACACGAGCGTGGCAAAAGGCGCTGGCTGGCATTCGATCGGTACTGAAAAAAAGAAGACTATCCCAAGAAAAAGAGGATCGGTTAGTCGACTCTGCGTCACAGATGATTTCTCCGGCATTAACTTCGTATGCAATTTCTGACGTAGGCAAGGTTGTCCCTGCGGCCAATGTGATGTCGCTCCTGCCGCCTGCCCTGGGACTGATGTCTGCCGGAAAATCCAACATATCAAAAAAACTGAGGCAAGACACGATGGAAGTCCCGTCCGATAAAAAACCGGAAGCAGCCTCGACTTCCCGTAAAGTCGATGATGTGGAAAAGCGCAAGAAAAAGGACCCAAAGCCGAGCGAGAGTAAGGCGGCATCCTTTTCAGGCATGCCCTCTCTGAAGACCGTGATGCAAAAGTATGCTTCGGAGCCGGTCGGAATACGTGATGTCCTCGTCGACGGACTGGAAGGGGGAATTGCCGGTGCGGGCATCGGTGTCGGAGGGATGGGAGCGGGGCTTGCAGCAATCCCTTCGGGACTGTCCGCGTTGAGAGAATTTTTCTCGCCGAGCAAAAAAGGTTTCGCATCGCCATTTTTTGAGATTGTGCCACGAAAGTCGCAATCCAGGACGAAAGACAACACTCCCGTTCCGTGTACCAGCGTGCTCTGGAGTTTAGGATGTTCTTGAAGGATTTTCGACCCTCTTTTTTGGCGATATGTCACACCATACTTTTCTCCTTTGCTTAACTTTGTTTATTATCATCATAATTTTTTTGTGTGCCTGTAGCGTCGGTGCTGCAATTCCCATATCTATCAACTTTATTTCTGACTTGTGGATATTAGTCCTACGGGATAGAGTGTTTATTGGCATGCTGACTGCACTTCGCAAAATATGGATGCTTTGCGTAGCCTCGGCTGGAATGAAGGACTTAATTGCCGTATCAGTACCGAAAATAACTTGCGACACCGAACGACGTTGTAGTTTTTTTTGCAATGCTACGACACGTCTTTCTCTTCTACTGAGATAATTTGCAATCTTAGCGAGACGAGGGGATCGTCTCGTATCAGACACTTGCATTCCGTAGTTGTCATTTTTTGATGCTGTCAAATTGTCCATGTAAAAGGCTGAGGATAAAGGGAAAAAAGGGAACCAAAGTCTTGGTATTATAACAATAATGCCACCGCTTGACAATGGCAAATATTGTCTAAATCCGGCATCGTGATAGTACGTTTCACATCATGAGCTATCGCGGAATAAAATACGTATATCGGGGCAACTGGGTGGGACAAATTTTCTTTTCGTGGCTGTCAAAACACAATCCCTGGGCCTGTTGCGGAAGTGGTCTAATCTGAGTGCGCGAATAAAACTGAAATCCACAGGAGGATATCGGGTGACACTGGTCTTTCATAAGCAGTAGGATCTCGTCACGGGAAAGATTGGGATACTGTAACATGAGGCGTGAACAATGTTGCTCCAGATATGATCGATGTTGCTCCAAACATGATTGATACTTTTCTCTCCAGGCATGCAACATGACGATACCCTCCATGTATCCCATTACAGCTTCTGAAAAATATCTATTCCACGGTAATCTTCCAGCTTTGTAATAATGACTTTCAAATGCCATTGCTTGGCAGAATGCAAAAGATCGAAGCATTTGCTTAAAAATATAGTCATTCCGAATTTTTTCTTCTCGCGGGTTCTTCGGAGGAAAGTCACCAAGGGCTTCGAGCCAATAGCTGCTCTGTTTGCGAAGAAAATCACGTTTTTCTATATCTGTTGCTGTTGTAGGCTGGGAAATGCCTTGCTTTGCGATTATCGACCAAAAAATAGGCATCTGCGACACAACTTGCTTTTCTAAGTCTACGTGTCCTGAATCACCATGGACACTATGCAACGGTGAATTGGGCGGAAAAGCATCGAGAAACCGTTTAGAAAGCCATAGTCTCTTTTCGATGGTAAGACCGTCGCATTTGAGTAATAAGTGATGCCCCATAATTATGATTCCGTTGAAATTCCCGCAACTATACTACATATCAATCTGTGCAAAGGCAACATTCGTTTTTACATCTCCTGTCGCAAAAGGATGTGTAAAAATAAGGCCGTCATTTTGAGCGAAATGGAAAAGCACTGAATAGAAGTGAGCCAAACCCTCAGACGATAGTATAACAGATATATCATATTTCGCAAGTGCCGCATATCCGAACTCTGGTCGGTTGCAAAAATTCGCCATGAATGTCGTCGTTTTATAGCAAAGGCAAGAACAAAGGACAGCGAAGAATGTTTTCGGATTCGACACTGACGTGGGCCCACCACGATGAGGGAGTTGTTACCGATGCCTATTTTTCACAGAAAGGGGCCACTGTTTTGGTCAGGGCAGAGATGCCGATGACCGAAGATGGGATGGTCGCCGAAGTAGTGCTTTCTCCCGGCGGTACCGTTTCCCGCGGCAATCCGGCTCAACTGGCCGTTCTTGCTCTCGGCAAAATTGCCATGCTCACAGGAAAACGGTACAAGATCACAGACTTTGAAGACATCGAAGACATTCCCGAGTTCGTGAATCAGGAGTTGGAAAAACATGGCATTTCTCCAGACTCTCCGGAGATCGACCGAAAGACGGGAAAAAGATATACAACGGCGACGGCAGTGGAGCAGCGAATGGAAGTATGTGGATGCTGAAACTCCATCACACTGCCGGAAGAGCAAGCATGGGATGTCTATCGCCTTTATGTCATGCACCGGTGCTCCCCCCGTCTTGTTATGGTCACTCCTCACTCCTCTTTATGGAAAAACTCACATCAAGCACAAACTCTTGCGTTTGGAAACGCAGATCCGTGGTATGTGGGCAAAGGGAATCCCATTGGCCGAGATTGCAAAGAGATTGAAAATACTGGAATCAGAGGCGGCGAATTACACGACGGAGCAGTTTTCGGAAAAAATGTACCGGCTTCGTCCCTGGTATGCCGATCGGGCGTTTGTAGTCGACGCGGCGGAGAGTCGATGGAATGATTTGATGGGAGATAAACTCCCTCCCGCCTCGAGACTCGGCTGGAAGCCCGGTGAACTTTTGAGCATTGATCCCGATAAACTTGGACGATGTCCCATCTGTGGAAGGATGGTTCACATGCCCTGTTATGCTTGTGCTCTCAAGGAATTTTTGAAGCATAATACAATCCCGCCAGCAGAAGAAGCCAGGGATATTGAAGATGCCGATGAGGTGCTGTCTGATCTGATGTTCCAGTAAAAAGGACCCCGTAATTCCTCGCCGAGAAAGTAACAAATGATTAAAACCCGGGAATTTTAGCACTTTTTTCAATTTGCGCTGCTATTTTCAATGCTACAAGCCGTAACCTGTTTGGCATTTTGGCACAGCTTCGGGCAAAAAGCACTACTTTTGCGTTACGAAATGCACATTGTCAGGTTACCGCCTCTTTTGCCAAGAGCCGTTCCTGAACATCAACAATCACAAACAAACGGGTTTCTGCTGACGGCTTCACGGACTTGCGATGTAACGTCGTAAAAATCCTCTCGTTGGGCGGACTTCGTAGCGTTCGGTATATCTCGGCGCAGAGGGGTTAATCGGTTAGAATACATCGAATTCGACATTTATACCACTGCGAAAAGATCACGTGCCAAACTTTTCTCCACTCGGACAGTTACCGCCATCAAAGAAGATTTTAGCGGAAGTTGAAAAAATCCGACGTGCAATCAAACAAGGTTCGCTGGACAAGCGTGAAAATCTCGTTGAAAAATTGGGCGAACTTGCTCTGTCCTTCGCTGCGGAAACCCACTTCGCTAAAGTCTTGGAAGTCTGGGACGAAATCATTGAATTGACGGAAACGCTTCAAGGAGAAGGAAAACTCGAAATCACCAAAACGATGCTGAATGCAGTCCATCCCATTTCGTCTATTGTTCGTATAGCAGCAATCGAAAGCGGAAAACAACCGACGTTCGCTATCGAAGAAGCACTTTTTCAAAAGCACAAAAAATGTATAGAAATGCTGCACGAAGAGGAGTTTCTCAGCATAAAAAATGAGTGGGCACTAACAATTCATGAGCGAGCCGAGTTACTCCATGAAAATGGTGCAACCATTGCAGCCATCGCACTGCTTGGCGAATCACTTCAGATGATGGAACCGCTTGTCGATACAGAGTCCCCTTTTTTCACCGAACGGAAACCGTTTTTGGACATTTATCGAAGTCGCGGTCAGTGGAAATGCGATATCGGCGACCAAGAATCGGGAATTGCCGACCTCTTCCGATTTGAAGAGTTAGCGAAGCAAGCAAGCGATCTATTAAACCGCAAGATAACAGCAGAGCGGCACAAAAACCGAAACGCGGGAAAAGACGGCAATTTTACTCTCCGTGTCGATTCTGAATTTCTTTTAGACCATTACGCATCGTTCAATTTTCAAGAGGGACGTTTTGAAGCGATATTGTACCTCGCCATCGTTTTTCATGGTCGTGCGGAGAAAGAAAAGGCTCTCGAATACTACGATAAGGCTCTTGCCATCGTTAATGAGAATAAAGACGTTCATGAACGTGCTGGATTACAATTCTTTGCCGCTCCGATGGATGTTCCCTATCGGAAAGGTTCTCTGTTAGCACAATATCACCAACACGAAGATGCTCTCGAACAATTTGATCTTGCGGTTGAAAACGCGAAGACACTTTTGCAGATCAATGCTGAAGATGACGAGCAAGGAAAAAGACTTGAAAAGTTGAAAGATTACGTTGCTGACATCACGAGAGCCCGGGCAGAGACATTGCAAAAATTGGGACGATTTGAGGAAGCGAAAGATGCTGTTAACTTGACACAAAGCATTTATTTGCACTCCGTGACAGCCGGAAAAGAGAACCCATTGTCAGGAAAAAATATCTTCTCGAATAAAAGGAGCGGCCAGCCGAACAAGCCGCTGTTTGCCCCGGGAGAGGAATTCGACGAAAAGGAGGTTCTGAAACAATTCGGGGTTATGCACAATGAAGCCATGATGGATGTACAGCGTGCGAATATCGAAATGATGGCTGGAAACTGGCGCAGAGCATTACGGTTTTTGCTCAAAGCGAGATTTGTCGTTGATTCTCCGGTCATCATCACACTTCCTGGTGCTAAGAAAAATGTTTTCCAAATTTATCTCGGTGTTGCGAGACTCTATGCGATTCTCAAGGAATACGAGAAATCGCAAATCTGGTATGAGCGAGCCATTAAACACGCCCAATCACTTATCGACGAAGGAGACTACGACTTCAAGAATAAGCAATGCGATGCTTACGAAGGCTTGGGAGAACTCTATTCAGAAATAGGGCGGCACGAGGACTCGCTTGTCGAGTACACGAAAGTTTTTAGCCAACGTGTTACCCTGATCGAAGAACAGGAGGTGGTATTGGAAGGAATGGATCGTGAACACCTTCGCGTTCATGATAATCAAAAACTTATGCCGCTGGCGGTCTTACTTCAGGCACAAATCAAAACGATCCAGTCCATCGAGATGCAAATTTTTATCATGCATTCGCCGGAATCTGCCGAATCGTGGGCAAAACTCGAAATGGAGGCGTTCGGAAATCTTCGTAAGTTACTCCTTAACCCGGAAGATGCCGATGGAGATTTTATTACCACAGCAGCATCTTGTTCAGCAATGCTTCTCTGGGGAAACGCCAATGAGGGAAGTCATGAATCGTTGAAACAGTGGATAGCCGATCAGAGAAGTTATTCCTCTGAAACGGCTGATGCTCCCGGTAATTATACAGATTATTACATAAACGTTGCCTTGGTGTCTCGGTTAAGAACTCTTTACGCAAAAACTGATTTTCAAGTGGGAGCACGGATTTATCAGCGGCTGAGTGAATTCGTTGCAGAACATAAGTATCAAGAGGCCTATAAGATCGCTCCAATTTTTCGTTCACTTCTTGCCCACGAACTTGAACAACTTCAAGACCCGCCTTTGGCTAAGCGTCTGTTTTACGAAAAATCCATTGAATTGCTTGATACCGCCTATCAACAAGGCATAAAGGAGGGCTTGATTGATTTGGATGAACACGCTTTTCGCAATCATCCCTATAATCCAGAGGAGATTCGCAACCTTTTTGAAACAATCGAACGAGAAGAGGCGGCGGAAAATGAGAATCGGGAAGATATTCCTGACAAGGATGAAAATGCTTCACTGTACGAGGAGGATTATGAGTCAGCAAATGACAATACGGCAATGTTTTACAAGATGCTCGATGCATTTACAGGTAATAATTCTGCGGACGAACTGATTGAGCGTGATCGCCGGAGTAAAAAGAAGGGAATAATTCCCCCTGACGTTGCCGCCAATACCGGTCGCAACGATCCTTGTCCCTGCGGCAGTGGGAAAAAGTACAAAGTGTGTTGCCTCAAGCGGTAACATAGGACAATTTGAGACAGGACGCATTAGAAATGAAGGACTTGCAATGAACCATATAATAGAACATCTTGTCGGAATCGTCAATGAACTGTGCAAATTGCCCTTTGAAACGGAATGGGTAGAGGTCAATGAAAAAGTGTGAAAAATTAGATTTGAAGGAGAAAAAATGACAAAACTGGAAGCGATAGAATACGCCTCTTTTGAGGAAATTAAGCAGACCGATGAGGCTGGTGTTGAATTTTGGCATGCGAGGGATTTGCAGAGAGTATTGAATTATGCAAAATGGGAAAATTTCTCAAAGGTAATTAACAGAGCAATACTAGCCTGTAAAAACAGCGGGATTGAAGTCGCAGACCATTTTCCTGAAGTCAGGAAAATGGTCAAGATAGGTTCAAGTGCATTAAAATCCACACTTGATTATAAACTTACCCGATATGCTTGTTACCTTGTCGTTCAGAATGGAGACCCTCGCAAGGAAATCATTGCTCTCGGTCAAACCTATTTTGCGATACAAACTCGTCGCCAAGAGTTAGCCGACACTTTCAATCAACTGGACGAAAATAATAAACGGCTTGTTGTCCGTGGGAATATCAAACAATGGAATCAACTTTTAGCCGAAGCCGCACACAAGGCAGGGGTTATTACGGACGAAGAGTTTGCAATCTTTCAAAATGCGGGTTACATGGGGCTATATGGTGGATTGACAGTCGCCGACATTCACAAAAGAAAAAAACTAAAAAAGAATGAAAAAATACTGGACTTCATGGGAAGCACGGAACTTATCGCTAATTTGTTCCGTATATCTCAAACCGAAGAAAAATTGAAGAAAGACCAAACCGCTACGCCAATGGAGGCAAATGAAATCCACTATCAAATTGTCGAAAAAATTCGCAAGGCGATGATAGAAATGGAAACAACGTTACCGGCAGACATGCCTGTGCCTGAAAAGAGTATTCAAGTCATCGAACGTGAGGAAATCAAAAAACTTAGAAATTCTAAATCTAAATTGATGCTGGACGAATGAAAGCGATTGCCGATTTGAAGATGATTCAGTTATCCAAAATTTTCGGATATATTGCAATTCGTTTCCCTAATGCTAAAATTTGTCAGAATTAAAAATAGCAATCCGGCACTTTGTCGGGCTGAATGAATTTCCAAATACTACAAACAATGGCTCAACAACTCACGTTCAACATCCCGCTCGAAGAATCGCTGACATTATACCCTACACAGAACCATGAACAGAAGAACGATGTTATTGTCATTGGGTTTTTTAACCCTGTGTTTTTCAGTAGAAGCCCAGCAGACGGAGTACCGGAATATTTATCCCGATACTTGGGTGGGCACCGACGCATTGGGGCGGACAATGCCCGATTTTACGCAAGCGGGAGCGGTAAAAACCGATCAACGCCGCGTGGTGGGGATTTTTTACCTCGCTTGGCACACACAAGGTCATGGCGACGAAAAATATGGTCCCTATGAAGGCGACGTGACCAAAATCTTACAGAAAGACCCCCAAGCCCGATTGGATGCCAATCATCCGTTTTGGAACAACCCTCCCTATCCTTGGTACCATTGGGGGGAGCCGGAAATGGGCTATTTTCTGAACCAAGACGAATACGTGGTCCGTAAGGATATGTCGATGCTTGCCGATGCAGGCGTGGATGTTCTGGTGATGGACGTAACCAATGCCGTACGCTATTGGGATGAGTGGGATTTTACCTTTGGGGTCATGCAAAAGATGCAAGCCGAAGGAAGCAAGGTACCGAAGTTTTGTTTTTGGGCTTTTAACGGACCGGTCATCACGGTCGTCCAGGACCTTTATGACCGTATTTATAAAGAAGATAAGTTCAGAAACCTATGGTTTTACTGGGATGGAAAACCGTTAATGCTGTATAATTCCCGACCGGAATTTGATGCCAACCGAGGCGGGATCACGCACAAAAATCCGCATTATGATCCTGATGCCAAGACGAATCCGATGAATCCGCGCTACAACGATCCTGATTATTGCGAAGAGTATTACCAGGATTACACCAGGGCGGTCAAAGAATTTTTTACCCTGCGCACCATGTGGTGGGGTTATTATGAATGGGGAGGTGAACGTTTCGTCGGAACCGAAGACAACTGGAGTTTCGGATATTGTTTGTCCGACCCAAGGGTACAAGCCTTGAAGCCTGAGGAATTGCTCTCCACTCACAAGGGAACACGGGAACAGGCGGCGGTAACGCCTGCCCAACATCCCGTGGTCACGAATCATTATGCCAACATAGGCGTGGGCAAATCTTGGTCGCGTGAAACGGGACAACCCGCCCTGAACGAATATGACTTGCCTGTCCCCACTTACGTACCATGGTTGGGAAAAACGGTCGAAAATCCCGAAGGATATGGTATCTATTTTCAGGAACGCTGGGACGAAGCCCTTGCAGCAAACCCTCAATTCTTATACATCAACGACTGGAATGAATGGACTGCCGGAAAAGGAAACGTAACAACACCGTGGCTGGGACGTAATAATTCATTCATTTTTGTCGATCAGTACAATTCAGAGTTCAACCGCTGTGTCCACCCCATGAAAGGAGGATATACCGATAATTACTATATGCAGATGGCACAAAACATCCGTAAGTACAAAGGGATACGTCCATTACCCGAAAATAAAGGTTACCACCAAATTTCTATCGACGGCACTTTCGACGACTGGAATGCCCTAACCAATGAATACCGCGATACACGGGGAGATACATTTCATCGTGATGCTCTCGGTTATGGAGGTATCCGTTATGTAAACGATTCGGGCAGAAATGACATCATCACCAGCAAAGTTGCTGTGGATGAGCAAAATATCTACTTTTGGGTGGAAACCGCCGAGTCGCTTTCGCCGCATACTGCCCCCCATTGGATGTTGTTATTCCTGGATGCGGATACCAATACCGAGACGGGTTGGTTCGGTTATGATTTTCTGATCAATTACGAGGTAAAAGATGACAAAGTAACAACACTGATGAAGTATGACGGCGAAAAATGGGGCAAAGCAGCCGATATTTCGTACCGTTACACGGAAAACCAAATGGAGTTGGCTATCCCGCGCAACCTGCTTCAACTGGACAGGGACAATTTTGTCTTCGATTTTAAGTGGAGCGATAATGTGGGTAAACTGGTTGATCCGATTTCATTCTGTCTCCACGGAGATACGGCACCGAACCGGAGATTCAATTACCGGTTTACCTGGAAACGGTAGGCGGCTCAAACACCACGACCGCTGTACTGTATTTTAGCCGGAAACGCCATGAATCTGTCCTTTGCAGTTACAGGGCTGGCGGGGAAAAAATTCACAGAGCCCGGAGCGGCAGCTCCGGTGTGAGACCGAAAATTCCGTACCTACCGATACGGGCTCTGTTTGGCACCGAACCCGGGAATTGCGCTGCGGTGCATTCCCGGTTCTTTCGTCGGCATCCAGTGCAAAAAGAACATTGTGCTTCCGTTTATGATATCATGGCACAGCGTCCGTTCTAACGACTTCACAATCGAGATCAAAATGAAACACTACGTATTATTCATTCTTTTTTTTCTCCTCCCGGCACTCTGTTACGGAGGAGAATGGTTTGCGGCACCGGGAGGAAACGATAACAATCCCGGCACCAAAGAGAGACCCTTCGCCACTCTCACCAAAGCAAGGGATGCCGTCCGTGTTGCCAAACAAACAAGTGCAGGACCGCATATCGTCAGACTTTCCGAAGGCGTGTTTGAACTGACCGAACCGATCCTCTTCGACGAGCGCGACTCCGGCACGGCAGAACATCCCATCCTCTACATCGGCGAAGGAGACAAAACGATCACCAGCGGCGGACGACCCCTGTCCGGCTGGAAGAAGGAAAGCAACGACGTTTGGAGCGTCGATCTCCCGATAGAAGATGGACGCGCTCTCTACTTCGAGCAACTGTTCGTTAACGGTCGCCGAGCAGTACGTGCAAGGACACCGAACAACGGATTCTTTCGACCGCAAGACGTTCAGCAGGAGATTCCCATCGGCACACAAAATCCGCAGCGTGGAACGACCAGTCAGGCGATCATGCCGCAAAAGGGAGACCTCGATTTCCTGAAAAACACACCGCACGAAGAACTCCGCTTTGGGCAATTCGTCATCCATCATAACTGGGACACGACACGCCGCATTCCGCTCGGTTACGACACCGAAAACGACCTGCTCCTCATGAAAGGAGAACCGATGAAACACTGGAATCCTTGGCGTACTTCGTCGCTCTATTACATCGAAAATATCCGCGCCGCCTTCGACCAACCCGGTGAATGGTTTTATGATGGAGTCCACCGTAAAGCATTGTATCGTCCGTTGCCCGGCGAAAATATTGAAACGACGCAATTTCTCGTTCCTCGCAGCGGATTGAATCAACTGTTGCTTGTTAAGGGAAAGCCGGAAGAACGCGCCGCTCATATCCGGTTTGAAAAAATATCTTTCGCTTACACCGATTCACCGCGTCGAGAAGCCCTTATGCGGCAAGCGGAACTTGATCCTGCCATCACCGGCGACCTGCGCTTTCCCGGTCCCGGTCAGATCAATCCGGTGCAAGCGGCGTTCTGGACAGCCGCCGTTCTCGATGTCGAAAACGCCGAGGCGGTCGCCTTTGTCGATTGCGAAATCAAGAACATCGGCGAGTATGCGATTTGGTTCAAAAACTCCGACCACTGCCGGGTGGAACGCTGTTTTCTGACCGAACTCGGAGCAGGCGGCGTGCGTATCGGCGGCGTGGGTTCGTCGAAACACAACGTGGTCGATAACAACATCATTCATCGCGGCGGGCGGCTTCACGCTTCGGCGGTAGCGGTTTGGATCGGACAAGGCACCGAAGACAATCGAGTTACGCACAACGACATCGGCGATTTTTACTACACGGGAATCTCCACCGGCTGGGTTTGGGGATACCGGGGTGGGATATCTTTCCGCAACATCATTGAGTTCAACCGAATTCACGACCTCGGACAGGGTGCTTTGGGGGATATGGGGGGCGTTTACACACTCGGAAATCACGAAGGGTCAAGGGTTTCCAACAACGTGATTTTTAACGTAAAGTCCTACACTTACGGCGGCTGGGGACTCTATCCTGACGAAGGCACCGAAGGACTCCTGATGGAAAACAATCTCGTCTATGACACGACGGACGGTTCGTTCCATCAGCATTACGGCAGGAATAATACGATCCGCAACAACATTTTGGCGTTCAGCACTCCGCATCAGGTTGCCATTACGCGGGTCGAGGATCATCTTTCGATAACGTTCGAAAACAATATCGTCTATTGGTCGGAAGGGACTGCAATCGGTTATCGGGCAGATACAGCCCGAGTCGATTACGCTTCCAATCTTTGGTACGCAGTGGACGAAGAGGGAAATCCGAGCCCCGTCGATTTCCGGGGCAAGACGCATGCCGAGTGGGTCGCTCTCGGCAAAGATGTCGGCGGAAGAATTGCCGATCCCAAGTTTGTCGATGCGAAGAACCGGGACTTCCGGTTACAGGAAGATTCGCCCGCTTTGACGATGGGTTTTGTGCCGTTTGATTTTTCCAAAGCCGGTGTGTACGGCGAGGAAAGTTGGGCACAGCGTGCCAAGGATTTCGTACCGCCGGTACATCCCACTGTGCCGCCGGTGCCGCCGTTTCGGCTGGTCGATAGATTTGACACTCCGCGTGTCTCTCCTGTCATGAACGGCTCGGCAAACGATGAAAATAAAAATCTCATCCGTTTGTCGAAGGAGAATCCTGCTAGTGGAGAGCATTGTTTGGAAATCGTGTACGAGTCGGGCTTGCAGCATGCTTTTAATCCTCATCTGTATTACAGTCCCAATTATGTACAGGGACGGGCAAGAGTTGCCTTCGCTCTGCGGATGCAGGAGAATGCCGAAATCGATATTGAACTGCGGGATAGGGGAAGTCCGTATAAGGTTGGTCCTCGAATGCGCATTACAAAAGGAAGAATACAAGTGGAAGGCAGGGAACCGATTATTTTTCCTGTCAACGAATGGGTGCGTTACGAAATTATCACGCATCTTGGTGAGCAATCGACGGAAACTTGGACGCTTAACCTAACTCTGCCAGACGGTAGTAAAAGGGGGTTGTCGGAGTTACCTTTCCGTCATGCCGATTGGCGGGCACTTTATTGGTTCGGCTTGTCCAATGTAGTGAGATCGACCGACAAGACGACGTATTTCCTTGATGATGTGGAAATTGTGAATGAGTGAGACACTGTACCGCAAAAGTTGGTGTTTTTTATGGGAACCTCTAATTATTCACACCAAAGCCGCGACCAGACGATTTAGCCGGTACTCCGGTTGCGGGTGCCTGTCGGCATTCAAAAACTTTTTGCCCAGTTGACTCCGGCGACGGCGGTTTCGGCGTAATAGTCCAGACCGCAACGTTCGGCAACCAAT
>Ga0099364_10008000_pt1 | contig 14974 bp, 9 predicted proteins | sample TergutTh196P3_FD_73070 | JGI IMG/M metagenome (GOLD analysis project Ga0099364, IMG submission 73070) | Microcerotermes parvus P3 segment gut microbial communities from Pointe-Noire, Republic of the Congo - Th196 P3 | ecosystem: Host-associated > Arthropoda: Insects > Digestive system > Gut ... | reverse complement strand
TTAGCGGTTTTTTGTGTTTTAACGGTATGTTACCATTAAAATATCTCTTGACTAAATTTATCAAATGATGTATAATATAACCGCAGGGGTGACGCTTGCTGCACCCGAATCATAAGGAGTGAAAATTATGTCAAAGATTGTCTATAAACGCGGAAGCGAAGAACGTTATCCGCACGCCGCCGATGTTCTTGAGCGTGAATTTGCGGAAGGCGGGTTCGCTAAAGGCTGGGCGCTGCACTGCAAACCTGTGGCACAGTATTATTTTGACAGCCATATCCATTACAGCGGGGGCGGGGAAGACATACAAAAACAGCTGTATATCCCCGAGCATCTCGGCGTCAAACGCGCGCTGTATATTTTCCAGATATACGGCGAAAAATGGAACGAACAACAAAAAAGCGAAAATATTATGGATACGGATTTTGAGTATTTTACGGCGGACGAGCTCAAAAAACGGCTCGGCGGTTTTTTTGAAGACAACGATAAATATTACTGGTCGGCTTATTTAAACTATCACTCGCCCGAGCCCGAGCTGGTTCACGCCGCGGCCGATATGAACGCCCGCTGTATCAAACTGCATAACGCGCCTATGATAGAATGTAACGCTTCGCATTATTTATGGTATTCAAAGGAATGGCAGAGCTGTTTTGAAGCGGTTGAAAAACGCCGGCTTCCGGTTTTGTGGCATGTGACCCAAAGACTGCCGAGCAACGTTTATACGGGGAGTCTGCGCAATGTGTACTGGGATAAAGGCTGGAAAAAGGGCGTTGATTATACCAATGAGGATATGCTCCAGGTGTTTCTGACGCACTGCCGCAGATATCCCGGGATAAGTTTTATCGGCGCGCATCAGCTCCATGTGGGCTGGGAGAGGCTGGATGAGCTGTTCACCGCTCACCATAATCTGTATGTCGACACCACGATCGGCTGCCAGCTGAGGGCTGATGACGATTTTTACCCGCACGACAAAGAGTTTTTGCGCGAAATATTCGTTAAATGGGCTGACCGTATTATATTCGGCACCGATACATTCGGCGTTTATGATGAAAATAATTATCTGCGGCATATAAGGTTCATAACGGCTCTCGATCTGCCGCAGGACGCTCTGGATAAAATCTGTTATACCAATATAGAAAAAATATGCGGTATTGTATGAAACATATGAAAAAAATATTGATATGTTTTATAATTACGGCGCTGCTTTTTTCCTGTGAATCAAACGGTATTTCTGATGTTTCGCCGTATTCCGCGTATCAAATGGCGCAAATAGCCGCCGCTTCGCAGCACGGCGCGCCCGTGCTGCAGCTTTTTATTCCCGATGACGATTATTTCCGGCAGTATTTGACCGATAAATATCAATTCAGCGGTTTTGAACCGCTGGACGGCGCGATATACTGCGCAAACGGCGGGATGCTCGCCTTTGAAATCGCCGTTTTCGAGTTTGAAACCGGCAGAGAAGCAAAAAAAGCAAGGGACGCGCTCCTAAATTATATCAAACACCGCACCGGTGTGTTCATGGGTTACGCCCCCAAACAAGCCGCAATACTCGAAAGCTCCGTCGCAGTTGTCCGCGGCAGATACGCGGCGCTGTTTATATGCGATGAGCCGCTGCTTGCAAATGCGGAATTTATGCGGTGTTTTGACGAAGAGCCGCCGCTTTTGCCCGAAATTGAACCGTATACGGCGGAATCCAGACCGATACCCGAACCCGCAGAGCGGCAGAGTGAGTTGTATGAACCAGAAATGATACTCGCGGTATGGAACGGCGCCGCCGCGCTTGACGGGCTGTCCTATAAAAACCGGCGTATTTTTGATATGTGCACTGAGGTTATCGGCGAGCTTATAACCGATGAAATGGAGGATTATGACAAAGAGCTGATCATCCATAACTGGATTACCGGCTGGGCCGATTATGACAATGAAGCAAACAACAACGCGCCCGATGCCGCCCCTGACCCGGATAATGATAATCCTTACGGGCTGTTTTTCAGCAGAAAAGCCATATGTTCGGGGTACAGCTCAACGTTTCAGCTGTTTATGGACCTGATTGGTATCGAGTGTATCACGGTAAGCGGCACTTCCGGCGATGCGCATAATGAACACGCCTGGAATATGGTCAATATCGAGGGCGAATGGTATCATGTGGACCTCACATGGAACGACCCTTTCGGTATTGAGCCCACCGATGAGGTCAGGTATAAATATTTTAACGTAAATTCCGATTTTATGCGCGAAACCCTGCATCACTGGGACGAGGGGGCTTATCCCGCCGCCTCTGCGGAAAAACTTTTGAAATGAAATTAAATTTTAAAATCTTCCGGTAAAAACTGCAGCGGTTTGGCCGGAAGCACAGGCGAGAGTTTAAGGGGGTCGAACATAAATTTTTTGCATGAAAAATTATAAGGGACGACCCCTTTTTTGTTGCAGATATAGCCTGTGGTTTCGTTTATAGGCGCGGCAAATTCACAGTAACAGCAGCGTTTTTCAGCCACACCCTCAAGTTTTTTCTTGTTAATTGTTATTCTCCCCTTTTGGTTTACCGCAGCAGCTCCGCCATGGCTGACTTCAGCGCGTTGATCTGCAGTCCGGCGGCTTCTTCGCCGGGTGCGTTTATAAGGTAATATATTTTGATTTTGGGTTCGGTGCCGGAAGGCCGGATTATCACTTTTGAGCTGTTTTCCAGCTCAAAATACAGCACGTCGGATTCGGGCAGACCCGTGTCTGTTACTGCGCCGGTTTTGATATTTTTTATTTTCCCCGTTTTATAATCCCTGAAAAAGCTCACATCATACCCGCCGAGCTGCGCCGGCGAGTTTTCGCGCAGGCCATCCATCAGTTTCTGCATTTTTTCTATGCCGTCAACGCCGGGGAACTCGATATTTTGTCCGGTTTCCGCCGAATATCCGTATTTTTTATATAAATCCTGCAGCGCTTCAAACAGGGTTTTGTGCTGTTGTTTGCAGTATGCCGCCATCTCAACGATCAGCATAGCCGCCGCCACAGCGTCTTTGTCGCGCGCGTATGTGCCCGGCAGGTATCCGTATGATTCCTCGAAGCCGAATATATAATCGAACTCTCCGGTTTCTTCCCATAATTTTATCTTTTCGCCGATAAACTTGAACCCGGTGAGCACATTTGTCACCGCGACCCCGTTAAATTCGCAGATCCTGTCCGCGAGGTCGGTTGTCACAATTGTTTTTATCGCGCAAGCGTTGGGTTTGAGCCTGTTTGTCTCTTTCCGCGAGATTATTATATAATCGAGCAGCAGCGCCCCGACCTGGTTGCCCGAAAGGGTGACAAATCCGCCCGTGTCTGTTCTTACAACCACTCCCACCCTGTCCGCGTCCGGGTCTGTTCCGATGAGTAAACTGCAGTCTTTCTCCCGCGCTATTTCTATACCGAGCTCAAACACCTCTTTAAATTCGGGGTTGGGGAATTTTACTGTCGGGAAATCCCCGTTTATTTCCATCTGCTGCGGTACGGTCAGAAGATTTTTTACTCCGCGCCGCCTGAGTATCTCGGGTATCAGCTTATATCCCGCTCCGTGCAGGGGGGTATATATAATCTTAAAATCGTCTCCCGCCTGTTTTACCGCGTCCGGGCGCACCGACTGCGCTTCGACTTCGGCGAGATACGCTTCGTCGATCTCTTTGCCGATTATTGTTATTTTATCGGTTTTTTCCCCGCCGCAGCTCAAAACGCCGTTGAATATATCTGTCCGGTTTATCGCTTCCGATACGGTTTTGGCGTGGTCGGGCGGGAGCTGCGCGCCGTCTTCCCAGTACGCTTTATAGCCGTTGTATTCTTTGGGGTTATGCGAGGCGGTTATATTTATTCCCGCGGCGCAGCGAAGGTGTCTTATGGCAAAAGAGAGTTCGGGCGTGGGTCTGATATCGTCGAACAGATAGACCTTTATCCCGTTCGCCGCGAGTACATCCGCCGCTTCCGAGGCGAAGTTTTTTGAATTATTGCGCGAGTCATACGCGATTACCACCCCACGGGATTCTAGTTTTTCCTGTTTTATCAGGTTGGCTATACCCTGGGTTGCGTGACGGACTGTGTATACATTCATGCTGTTTATACCCGGGCGCATGATCCCGCGCAGCCCTGCCGTGCCGAATTCGAGCGGCGCGTGGAACCATTCTTTTATCGCGGTTTCATCGTTTTTTATCCCTTCGAGCAGCAGCCGGCTCCCGCTGTCAAGGTTTTTTTGGGACAGCCATTTTTCGTATTCACGCATATAATTTGTTCCCGCAGACATATCTTAAAGCCCTCCCTGCTGCATTAAACCGACGGCTTCTTCGATCGCTTTGCTGAGCTGGTCGGGGCAGGAAGTGAGTTTGCTGCCGCAGGTGATGCCTTTGAGTTTGCCGATCGCTTCCTCTGCGCTCATGCCTTTGACAAGACGCCCCACCCCTTGGGTGTTGCCGCCGCAGCCGCCCTGGAAACTCACATTTTCGATTATTTTTTTATCGTTTAATTCAAGCTCTATCAGCTGGGCGCAGGTTCCTTTTGTTTTATACGAATGTTTCATCGATTTTCACCTCTGTAAAATTATTTTATTTTATTTTATCACAATAAAAATAAAAAGTCAATGGTTTGTTATTGACTTTTATAAATTTTTGATATATAATAGTTAATACAGCAATTAATACAGCAAAAAAGTAAATAACCAAAAAAGGAGTGCTTTAACATATGAAAACAAAAACCATGATTTTAATTTTAATCATTGCTCTCGCTCTCCCGCTTACTTTCGCGGCCTGCGGCGGCACGGATGATGAACCCGGCGGGCAGCAGGAAGGAGCCGGGGACGGCATACTGCCGGAAAGCGGCGAGCAAAACGGCGGCGGGGGATTGACAGGGTTTGAGTACAGTTTCCCCGAGCTCAACATGGGCGGCAGGGAGTTCAGGATACTCAACTGCGAGCCTATCTGGAACTTTATCACACAGATTGTGATTGAAGAGATGGACGGCGAGGTGCTGAATGATGAGATATACACCAGAAACAAGTTTATAGAAGAACAGTTTAACATAAACATGAGCGAAGTGAACGTGCATATAGACCAGGTCGAATCGCGGACGCGCACAACCGTCGCAGCGGGCGACGACACGTTTGACATCGTTTACTGCCCGCGCTCGAACAACGCGCCTATCGGCGCGCTTATCACCCAGGGGCTGTTTTATAACCTCGACAATATCCCCGAAATCAACCTTGACGGGCACTGGTGGAAAACCTCCACCATCGAGAGTTCGCGGCTCGGGGATAACAACGCGGTGTATTTTCTGCAGAGCGAGGTCGCGCTTATGACGCTTCAGGGCGTTTGGTGCTTGTTTTTCAACGAGACAATAATGCAGAATATCGGGCTTGACTTCCCTTACCAATCGGTCAGGGACGGTAACTGGACGCTTGACGAGCTGCTCTCTTATATAAAAGCGGGCATGAATCTTAACGGGGACGAATCGTTTACCTGGAACTCCGGCGGCAGCAGCGTTTACGGGCTTACCGCGCCGGGGCAGGCTATGGCGGCGCTTGTCACCGGTACAGACGAACCGTATATACGCAAAAACTCTGATAATATGCCGTATTTAAGCATTGAAACCGAGCGGTTCTTCAGCGGTATCGATAAAATTATCGATATAACAAGCGTTACCGGGCAGTTTATGGAAGCGAACGAGGACAGGGACGCTTCGGTGAGAAATTATGAAAGATTATTTGAAAACAGCCGCTCGCTGTTTATTATAGCCGAGTTTAAAACAGCGGATCTGCTGCGTGAGATGGAGGATTCTTTCGGTATTGTGCCGATGCCCAAATTCGACGCTTCACAGCAGAATTACAGCCATATGATATTCAGACAGTGTCCTGTTCTGGTTGTACCTGTCACAAACTCCATACAGAGCGCCACAGGTATAATCGTCGACGCTATGGAATATAAAAGCCATTCTGAGGTTACCCCGACGTATTTTGATGTGTCGCTTTCGTTTAAGGGGCTCAGAAATGACGCCTCGATTGAAATGATGCATATAATCAACAATTCGATTTCCCTTGACCTCGGTATCACATATGACTGGACACGCCAGTTGTATGATGATGTAAACAGCGCTCTGCAGAGCGGCAGAATCGATATAGCTTCGCTGATAGACAGAAGAAAACCCACGGTTGAGACCGGTATCGAAAGAACGCTCGACGCGATGCAGGAGATGTTGAGTCAGTGAATCCCCCCGTCGCTGCGGCGACACCCCCCTTTAACAAAAGGGGGCAGGGGAAATCCCCCCGTCGCTGCGGCGACACCCCCCTTTAACAAAAGGGGGCAGGGGAATAATGAGTATGAGGAGTGTAATTGTGACGAAAACAAAAACGCATGAATCGGCGGAAAATTATTTGGAAACCATTTTTATGTTGAGCCAGATAGGCGGACAGGTGCGCTCAATCGATATCGCCCATGAGCTTGATTACAGCAAGCCGAGCGTGAGCGTCGCTATGAAAAACCTGCGTGAAAAAAATTATATAACCACCGATTCGGACGGTTATATAAATCTCACCGAAAGCGGGCTTGAAATAGCGCAGAAAATGTATGAGCGGCATACGCTTATCGCTGATTGGCTTGTTTTTTTGGGCGTGGATAAAAAAACGGCGGTCAGCGATGCCTGTAAAATGGAGCATAGTTTAAGCGAACACAGTTTTGACGCGTTAAAAAAACATATAATAGAATGGAAACGCGGGGTATATAAACAAAAATAATGGGGTAAAAACAAAAAATAACCCGGCGCCGGGTTATTTTTTGTTTGCCGATATGGGTGCGATGGGGGAGAAGCGGGCGGGTGCGATGGGGGAGAAGCGGGCGAATAACATTCGCCCCTACATTTCCCTGTTCATTTTTACGGCATATTTGATATGGTTATTTTTTCGATGGCGTTTCTTACACGTTTGCCGTCGTTGTATTCGCCGAACTCGATCGTGAGCTTCTTGCTTACGCTTGCTGTGTTTGTGCCGGCTCTGAGCCATGTGTTGATGTTTTTCGCGTCAAACCGCGCGTTGCCTCTCCTGCGTACCTCAAATTCTTTTTCGCTTGTCACTTTGCCCACAGAGGTTCTCCATTTGCTTGTGCTGCCAAGCGGACGCGCTTCGTAGCCTTTAGGCAGTCTGTATGTGCGTTTATCTTCGTTAAAGCCCGATTTTACCGCTGATTCATCGGCACCTGTCCAAGTGCTGTAGTCATAGACTTTTACCGTGCGCGGTTCGCTCTGCGGTTTTTTGCCGTTCGCCGCTGTCCAGTATGTCAAGTCTTCAGACTGTCCTGCAACCGTGCTGCTGAAAATCACGCTGCCTGTGGCGTTGCCTGTGGTGTCTCTGAATTGTATGCCTGCTTTCGATAAAGCTTTGTCGACGTATTTGTCATCATTATCATCTTTGTAAGCCATACCGTTTTTCAGCAGAACTCTCTCTTTTTTGTAGTCGACTTTTATATTGGCAGGTTTGAGTTTGCTGCTAACCTGTAATCTAACCGTTTTTGACGCGGGGGAGATTACAGCTCTGTCAACGTCTTCGGCAGGGTCGAAACTGTCTGTATCATCGCTCAGCATTTTCACGTCAGCCGCGAGTTTGAAATAATACGCGCTCCGTGTAACTTTGCCGGTTGAAACGGGTAAGTCTTTGACTTTCGGAGGCTCTTCAGGGTTGAATATCATAAACCCAAATGCAGAATTTGCGTTGTTTGCCGGTCCGCTAAGAGTCGGCTCTCCGGTGTCCGGGTTTTTCCCGTCTTTTGATGAAGCGAAGAATAACTTGTCGGAAGGATAATCCGGATCGCCAATTTCGCCGAAGTCATAGCCTGTTACTGTCCATGTGTCGGTATCTCTGTCTTCCGGCTTGTCGGCATCTACATTTCCATAGTACACTTTAAGTTTGGGGTTGGACTGCCGTGCGGTTATTTCGCCGATCTCCCAAATTGCCGCGCCTGCCGCAGGTTTGCCGCCGGAAACGTTTTCCGCGAGTTTGAATGATGTGCCTCTTGTGTTGAGCAATCCCGATATGTCGGTGGGTTTCACGCTGTCGTGTATTATCGGGGGATTGACCGCGCTCCAGCTTGTTCCGTTGTAGCTTCTGCCCGCGACTGTTACTCTGTCGCTGTTGGCAGCAGAAGGTTTTAAATTTGTCGTATATGCGGTTTCTTTGCTTGGATCGATGGTTATCTGTACTCTTTCACCGTATACATTGTCTGTTACCGCCGTGATTATTCCGTCGTCATAGCTCACGTCTGTGTCGGCGGCTTTTACTGTTACGTCAAATTTTATCACCGCGTCGGCGAGTCTGTGCGGATAAGTGTAACTGCTGTCGGTTTTACGTTTTACCGTTATTGTTATCGTGGCTGTACCTGCGCCTTGCGGTGTTATTATCAAGTCGCCGGAAGCGTAAGCAGTATCAGCTATTTTATGGCGGTCTAAAACACCTTTATAAGCACCAGTAATATTTTGCGGTACAACTTCGGTTTTTACAACGCCCGCTGGGCTTGACTGTATTAAAAAGTCATATGGTGCGCTGTTATCTGAATCAGGAACATAAGTTGAATCTGTTGGATCTATAGCACCAGGGGGTAAATAAAATTTTCCGCTGGCTTCGTTGATAGGGTAATGTGGTGTTCCGGTTCCGATGTGCTGCCAGTTTGTTACAATTGCAATGTTTTTATTATCGGCAAGACTGCCGGCATTAATCACAAACGGCGTTTCTCCGAATGTCATCTCTATAGCGTCAATATCCTCAGTAACGCCGGTTTTAGTAATTTTGGTTACATCGTCATTATTTACCCGTGTTTGCTGTACTTTGTATCCACCCACATCAACTTCATATATTCTGTATGCTGTGTATATTTCTATAAAGTTTACTTTGACTTCGGCATCTGCTGCTGTGTCTATTTTTATCTTACGCACCAATATATTGTCGGCAGCGCCACCGGTAGTAATAACAGTTCCGTTCGTAACTGTCCAGCCGTCTCCGGTTCCGCCGGTATGCGCCGGACCGACTCCGTAACCTGCTGCCGGTGCTGCGGTAAATGTAAGCTCTGTTCCCTCTGTTACATATGCAACGCTGGTAGAAATACCGTCAATAGTTCCGGTGCCGTTTTTAACCTCTACCTGTCTGTTTAATTCATAATCAATACCACTCGCTGTTAATGTGCCGTTGTTAGTGGAGTTGGTATACCGCGGGAATACAACTTTGGTTGTTTTGAGTATGGTAAATACGTCATCATCTGATAAAAACTTAATAGCTTTAGGAGTTTCAGTAGGACTGCCTGTGCCGGAAGCTACAACATTTGCGGGTATTCTAAAGTTTAACTTATGTCCACCGATAACAGGCGGAGTTGGTGGTGTCGCTGGTTCAGGTTTAACAGTTCCCTTAATCCTAATCGTAAACATTCCGATAGCTTGACCCATACCCGGTTCAACAGATATTATTTCTGCTGTAAAATCAGGATTTAAAAAATTGGTTATAGGATTAGTAACTTCTGTATGAGTTTCAGCAAACCAACCCTTAACGCTGCTGGGATTTAAACCAACAAATCCATTCCCGCCCTGAGCTGTAATTTTAATATCTGCGTTGATTGTATTGCCTACAGAACCACGTACATCAACGCTTCCAAAAATTTGAACAACCTCTGTCGGTTCAACTGTCGGCGGCGGATCACTCGCGTTTACGGCAACGGTGAACACAGCTGTCAGCAGCATCATAACGAGCAGTATGCCCGTGATTTTCTTTATTTTCATATCGTTTTCCTCCTGTTTGTATTGCGGGCGCAGCAAGCACCCTTATGGTTTGATTTATGTTAATTTAAATTTTTTTCAATTTTGTTTTCGTTTCTGCCGTTTCTTGCCCTCTTTCGCAAAGAGGGTGCCTCCGCAGAGGCGGGTGTTTTACCTTTCGCAAAGGGGGTGGCACGAAGTGCCGGGGGTTTGTCCTTGAATTTACGCCGTTGTTGGGGGTTTTACCCGTGTAGGGGTTGAAAATTTTCAACCCCTACCATGGTTCTGCGTTTTATTTGCCGTGCATTGCGTTTTGTTAGTTGTGTTTAGGGATTAGAGTCGCCATTGTCGAATACAAATCCCAATTCAGCTGAAGCTGCACTTACCGTCACCGCTTTATTACCTTTTCCGAAAGTTCTTGTAACGGTAACTTTTACTGTAATCTCACCATCTTCGAAAGCCTCTGATTTATCAACCGCAGTAGTACCAGATCCAGTTCCGGTAAATGTTACAGCGTTCCATGCACTACCAGAGGTAGCAACAACCGTTGTATATCCCGATGAAACTAATTTGTCAGCGCCTTCTTTAATTTTTGCTAAAATAGCACTCCTTATTGCACCTTCTGCTTCAACAACTGCAGCACGTTTTGCAATAACATCATCATTTCTTGCTTTGGCATCAGCGTAAGTTTCACCTTCTCCGAAAGTATCTTCGTCAATAGCGGCTTCCAACGCTGCTATCGCAGTATCAAGAGCTGTTAATAACGCCTCTTCAATAGTAATTTCTTCTATAATATCAGCAGCATCTTCAGGTGTCAAAGCTTCAAGTATAGCGTCTTCATCTATGCTTGCTGCAAGCGTAGCGGCTGTATTGAATGTAATTCCTCTAGAAGCCGAAGCGGGTTTTTTCTCTGTCGGCGCAACGAACACGTTGTATGTTCCGCCTACTTTCAACTCGTCTTTGTCTTCGTAATGATTTAAACCTTGAGCTGCGGTGGCTTTTGCTGTCGCTGTAAGATAATTATATGGGGTTGTAGCATTCATGTTAAAGAAAACCCAGTTTTTCTTAACGGCTATAAACTCACCTTTGGTGCTCGGGTCAACTTTTTTAATAACATTTCCAACACCTTTAGGACCTATTTTCTGAGGTTTGCTTCCCGCTGTAACTTCGGCATTGGTTTCACCGGCAGTACCCATAGGAGCTTTTCTTATAAAGTATGTTACTTTAACTCTGTTGTTAGGAACAAGTAAACCATTCGCGCTTGCAGCGTCCCAAATATCGGCTGCAGCTAATTTTTTACCTGCGGGTTGAACGATCTGCCAACCATTAGCTATTATTGCTGATTCATTTTTTTCTGTCATAACCCAGTTACCGTTGGTTTGCCCCGACCAGTCAGCTTTTAAAAGATAGTTAGGAACCAATTTGGGAGCGTCATCTTTTTTAGGACGAGCGTTGATTTTCGCGAATGTTATCACAGTTGTACCTGCGGGGAAAGTTTCTTCTTTTTTGTCATATATGCCGTCAGCGAGTACTAATGTGAGGTCTTTGTTTACCAGTTTGTCTATTGCCAAAGCTTTGCTGTATTTTTTCCATTTTTCGCCGCCGTCAATGCTGAACATTTTAGGAGAGAAATCGGTAGCTTCTGGAGTTTCACCTTCTGTTGCAGCGGGTTTTGTCACTTTTCCTAAATCTATTGTTTCTCTTGTGAGGTTGATTTTCGCTGTTACACTACCATCACCAGTAGTTGTCCCGGTATCATTGGTGTGTCTAACAGCGGTTCTCGGAATCATAACTATATCCGCAGCAAATGTGTGAGTGACTTCGAAATCTAAATCATAATCTTCCGGAGTTTCTGCTCCGTCGTTCGGCCAGTCAAAAGCAAGCTCAAACACAAAAGGATCAGAAACAGGATCCGCATCAGTAACTCCGTAAGCAATACCTTTGTCTACTTGGAACATTATGGTGTTGCTATATAAGTCAATCGTTTCATCTTCGTCATCTTCGTATGTGCCGGTGATGACCAATTTATGCGCACCTGTAGTTAATGCTTGACCTACAGCGGTTAAGGATACAGTTCCATCTTCGACACTACCTGTAACCACTATATCTGCAATACCGGTGCTGGTTATGTCAAAATTAACATCCGCCGCGCTAACGCCTACTGTAAATACTACTGTCAGCGCCAGCATAACTAGGAAAAATCCTAAAATCTTTCTCGTTTTCATTGTTTAATTCCTCCTTGAATTAAATTTAATAAAGTTTTTTATTGAAGCGAAATCCTTTCGCTTCGTTTTGGTTTCGCCGTGTCATAAACCGACGCCGTCATTTTTTTACCCTTCACAGTTTTTGCTTTTTTTCATCCGTTCCCTTGAACTTCACCCTTCACGCGCTTCCGTGGTGAACATACCGGCTGATAAACCGTTTTGCCCTCGCTTTGTTCTTTGCCGGAAAATTCACTTGCAGATATTATATCACAGTCTTAAGAAAAAGTCAAGCGTTTTTTTAAAAAAAGTTTAAGTTTTTTGCATTTTTTAAGTTTAACTTAATTTTTCGCGGTCTTTCGCGGCTTATTAGCCCGAACGTTTGTTTGCGCGAGTGCCTGATTTTTCTTCTGCCTGTGTAATATATCGGTTGAAAACAATAAAACTTTAGTTTTTCTTAAAAAATATTTCCCGTTGACGGGAAATATTTTTTGTGGTATAATGAAAGTCAGTACATGAGGCGGTGGACATAGGCTGAACTCCTGAAGAAGGAGGTATGCCAATGGTTAATTTAATTTTTGGTATTATAAACGCACTTATAAAAGTGATAGAATTAATATTGAAGTTGAAAGACAGAAAAACAAACCGCCCGAAATAGATAGGATGCGGTTTGTTTCTTGAAGTAACTCTTTGAGTTATTTGAGTTCAGCCGTACCGTCTGTGTACAGAGAGGGAGTGTTAGCGCACTCTCTCTTTTTTATGTTTTCATTATACCATATATTTCCGGGCTTGTCAAGAGCTTGACGGAAAAATTTTTAAGCGTTAGCTGAAAAAATAATCAGCCCATGTATGCCACGGGTCAGTTGATTATTTCTTTTATTTTTAATCAAGGTCATATCCGAGGTCTATTAGTGCTGCCTTTACTTTTTTTGCAGAAATTTTTAATTCTTTGGCTATTTCGTCCGGTGTTTTCTTCTCTTTTACAAATAGCCTGCTTATTTGCGCTATTTCTTTTTTCCCTTGCTCTATGCCGCGTTCTAAATATAACTCACCTGCAAACATTTCATATGCCTCCATTTCTTCTATAATTATCGGTTTATCTTCGCTAATACTCTTATCATCGAGAACCTCCGGCGGTATCTCGCCTTTTATCGCTTTTAAACGATTATTTAACTCTTTTGCTGCTTGCCGAGTCTCAGCGCTGTTCAGACCGAATTTTTCACACATCAACCGGAATCCATTCTCCCTGTCGCCTATAAGGCTGAATACAACGTATAAAAGCAGCATTGGGTTGGTTATTGAATCTTTATCTTTCAGAATGTTGTTAAGATTAATTTCTATAATTTTAAACTTGTCGCTGTAATTTTCCGTTTTCTCAGACATATATCGCTCCCTGTCTTAAGCAGTATTTCAACGCAGTTTTAGCTCACGGACGCACAATGTGCACTCCTATATAGTACCATATATTTCCGGGCTTGTCAAGAGCTTGACGGAAAAATTATGGCGTTCGCATAAAAAAACAAGATAACCGCCGTTTTATGCGGCGGTTATCTCTTTTTGGTCTCAAACCCAAGCCCTGCGTTCACAAAAAAAATAACGAATTTTTTCAGCGCGGGCTTGCTTTATGAGTGGTGACCCGTACGAGAATCGAACTCGTGTTACCGCCGTGAAAGGGCGGTGTCTTAAACCGCTTGACCAACGGGCCTTTTTATACTTGTTCTGCGGAATTTTTGGTAGCGGAAGTCGGATTTGAACCAACGACCTGTCGGGTATGAACCGAATGCTCTCGCCAACTGAGCTATTCCGCCATTAGCTTTCCCGCATCACTTTAAACATTCGCCTATTTACGAACGCCTATATATTTTAACACATTCAATTAAGTTTGTCAAGTGCTTTTTTATTTTTTTCTAAAAAAATTAATATTCAGCAAAAAGCAACTAACCATTGCTTTACTTTTATACTTTTTTAGTGTATAATGACTATATAAATAATAAAATAATGTAAGGCGCGGCTTCCCAGACGCGCCGTAAAAAGGAGCAAACCCCATGAATATAATGTTTGCCTCGCATGAAAATAAGCAGAAATGGCTGTATGATCGCGCAGATTGGGAACAAACACGCAAAGATTTAAACGCGCATGAGATTATAAATTATTTCGAGAAAAGGGACAAGGATTTCCCGAGCGAATATTTATATAAGCCGTGTTCGAGTATTGAAGACGCGGAGTACAGGCTGGAAATAATGCGCGAGATTTGCGAGAACGAAAATTTATATAATAAACTGAGCGGAAATATAAGCGAGTTCAGGCAGCTGCGGATGCTCCTGCGTGATTATAAAGAAGATAAGCACGATCTGCAGAAGAGCTATAGATACTTAAAATTATTCTGCGGCTATGCGGAGCTTATAACGGGGTTAAAATTAATCTTAGAAAATGCAGACTCGCAGGGATTAAAAAAAGTTTATAATTACTGCGAGTCGATAAGTTTAGATAATGCGTTTAATTCCGGCCGTGAAATTGCTGACAGGCTGACAGGTGAACTCTCTGATATATTAAATAATACAGGGATTAGTATAAACCCGCAGGAGAAAATTTTCACGCTTGCAGATTGCGAGGAGCCGGGCGTGACTGAGTTATTACTGGCTGAAATTTATGAAGTCTACGAGTTAAATATTAAAAATTATTTTTCGATAGTTGACCCAACGCCTATATCTTATCTTGAAGATCAAGTCTTGCTGATGCTGACTGAGAAAAATCCTGAATTATTCGAAGATTTAAGAATATTTTACGAAGATTATATAAATATATTAGATGATATAAAAGCGTTCGCAGAGCTTCTGCCGCAGTTAATATTTTATATAGATTATATAGAGTTTATAAAGCTGTTCGAATCGCACGGGCTTAAAGCATGTGCGCCGGAGTTTAGTAATATATATCAAGCGCAGGACTGTGCGAGTGTTTCGCTTGCAGTCAAATTTTATTATGAGGGGCTGGATATTATTAGTATAGTTAAAAATAATATTAAGCTTCCCGCAGGGGGC
>Ga0099364_10007999_pt1 | contig 14974 bp, 14 predicted proteins | sample TergutTh196P3_FD_73070 | JGI IMG/M metagenome (GOLD analysis project Ga0099364, IMG submission 73070) | Microcerotermes parvus P3 segment gut microbial communities from Pointe-Noire, Republic of the Congo - Th196 P3 | ecosystem: Host-associated > Arthropoda: Insects > Digestive system > Gut ... | reverse complement strand
ACAAACACTGGTTTGAAAATATCAGAGACTGGTGCATAAGTCGCCAGCTTTGGTGGGGGCATCGTATCCCTGCATGGACATGCGGTGATTGCCAAAAAATGACAGTTTCGCGTAACGACATTTCTGCCTGCCCTATTTGCGGAAGTAAAAACATTGAACAAGACCCCGATGTGCTTGACACTTGGTTTTCAAGCTGGCTCTGGCCGTTTAGCACTCTTGGATGGGAAAACAGCGATTGCGACACTCCAGACTTCCGCAGGTTTTATCCAACAACCACTTTAATCACAGCTTACGAGATTATCTTTTTTTGGGTTGCGCGTATGATCATGGCGGGGCTTGAGTTTACCGGCAAAGCTCCCTTCCGCGACATTTACATTCACGGGCTTTTACGCGACATACAGGGGCGCAAGATGAGTAAATCCCTCGGTAATGGGATTGACCCGCTGGAGCTTGTAGATGAGTTCGGCTCGGATGCAATGAGGTTTACGCTTGCCTTTATGTGCGCGCAGGGACAGGATGTGCTTGTTAACAAGGATTCGTTTAAGATGGGTTCCAAGTTTGCAAACAAAGTGTGGAATGCAAGCCGTTATATTTTGATGAACCTCGAAGGCCGCAGCATCGTTGAAAAACCGCAGTTAATCGCTGCCGACAGATGGATATATTCGCGTCTTAACAGCGCGGCAAAATCCATGAAGGAAGCGTTCTTTTCGTACCGCTTTAACGATGCAACTCAAACCGCATACGAATATTTCTGGAATGATTTTTGCGACTGGTATGTGGAAGCGACAAAACTTTCCATAAAAGGCGGGAACGATGCGGAAAAAGACCGCGCGACAACAGTGCTGCTTGATGTTCTTTCTCAATCTTTGAAACTGCTCCACCCTCTTCTGCCGTTTGTTACAGAAGAAATTTACCAAAAGCTGCCGCAAGGATTTAGACAAAGCGGGGAAGACAATGCAATGCTCATTTCATCCCGTTACCCCGAATATGACGAAAAGCAAAATTCACCTGAGGATGAAAAGAGTTTTTCCGCCCTTCAATCACTTGTAGGCATGGTGCGGACAATACGCAGCGAGTGCGGGATTGTTCCCGAAAAAAAACTCCGCCTGCTAGTCCGCGCCGGCGCAGAGTTTGAAAAACCGTTCAAGGATAATGACGCGCTTATTAAACTGCTTGCGGGGCTTGGCGAATTACAGATTGAGTCAAGCAATGATGAAGCGCGTCCAGCCGGCTCTATCGGAACTGCCGGCGCAGGGTTTGAGCTGTTCCTGTTTATTGCAGAAGCTGTAGATACTGCGGCGCTAAAGAAGAAGTTTTCAAGCGACCTTGAAAAAGATCGCAAATATATTGAAGGGTTACGCGCAAAACTTGCAAACGAACAGTTTGTAAAAAATGCGCCGCCTTCTCTTGTTCTTGAGCAAAAACAAAAGCTTCAGGATGCTCTTTTGCGTACAGAAAAGACTGCATCTTATTTGAGGGACCTCTAAATGACTACCGATCAATTGAACTATCTAAGCGGACTTCGTCTTGCCCCGTATATTCAGGTTGCTACCTGCCTTATCGGCAAATGCCGCATAGGCGGGGGCAACATGTTCCGCCATCAGCTTGATACCATGTCCATCCTGATTGATTATGGTTATATTGATTCAATTCTACTTAAAGCTTCCCTTGTTCATGATATTTTGGAAGATATCCCCGAGTTTAACCACAATGTTTTACTTTCGATAGATTATGACAGTCATGCTGTTTACGATCTTGTTCAGGAAGTATCACGCAGGCCGGGAGAGCCGAAACCGGAATTTCTTATGCGTATCATAGAATCCGGCTCACAGAATGCAAAAATTCTAAAAGTTGCAGACCGAATTTCAAACATGATATCGCTTGGGTTTGTAAACAATACGGAATTTATTAAACGCTATACAGATGAAACAGAAGAATATCTGGTTCCTCTTGCGGCGGATGTTAATTATAATATGCATATTGAATTAAAAGACCTTGTTTCTTCAAGACGGTTAATTTTAAGCGATTCAAATCTAAGGCATAATTAAGAAAGTAAAAGTGAGAAACTGAAAATGAAAAATGATCTCCACAGTAATACAGAATCTTCATTATTGCAAAATATCAACTCACAAGGCGATATATCGCCCGGTGATATATCACCCGGTGATATAAAAAAACTTTCCTTTCGCCAGTTAATCCAGCTTGCCGCAGAAATCCGTAAGTTGATTATCGACACTGTTGCAAGTAACGGAGGGCACCTTGCATCCAATCTTGGGACGGTTGAGCTTAGTATCGCCTTGCATAGAATTTTTAACTCCCCCGATGATAAAATTGTCTGGGATGTCGGACATCAATGTTATGCGCATAAACTTTTAACCGGCCGCCTTGAAGCATTTTCCACCCTCCGCAAACAGGGGGGAATTGCGGGGTTTCCAAAACGCAGCGAAAGCCCGCATGATGCTTTTAACACAGGGCATGCGTCCACTTCGATATCGGCTGCGCTCGGGCTTCTTGCAGCGGATAGAATACAGGGCGGAAAAAACCACTCAATTGCAGTAATCGGCGACGGAGCTTTGACAGGCGGGCTTGCGTACGAAGCGCTTTCCCATGCAGGGCATCTTGGGCTTCCGCTGATTGTGATCCTTAATGACAACAAAATGTCCATAAGCGCGAACGTCGGAGGGCTTTCTAAGTATTTAAGCCGCCTTTCCATGAAAGAAAAGTATCAGGCATTCCGGCGCGGGTTTGATTCGATGGCAAAGAAAATTCCTTTTGTGGGAAAAGCATTTTTCGCGCTTGTACTTAGGTTAAAACGTGCTGTAAAGGCTGTTTTCTATACCGATAATTTTTTTGTAGATCTTGGGTTTGAATATGTAGGCCCAATCGGAGGGCACAATATTCAGGTTCTCTGCGAGGTTCTTGAAGATGTGCGCAAGTTAAACCGCCCTGTTGTGGTTCATGTAATTACGCGCAAAGGCAAGGGGTATGATTTTGCCGAAACCGCCCCTGACAGCTACCACGGAGTCGGCTCGTTTTCTGTAGATAACGGCATTGAATCAAATTCAAAGAATAAAAATTTTACAGAATGTTTTTCTGATGTTTTACTGGAAACAGCGCAAAAAGACAGCCGCATTATTGCAATAACTGCCGCAATGAAAACAGGCTCCGGGCTTTCAAAATTTGCAAAGAATTTTCCAGACCGTTTTTACGATGTAGGAATTGCAGAAGAACATGCCGTAACATTTGCGGCAGGACTTGCCGCAAACGGTTTAAGACCTATAGTTGCAATATACTCCACTTTTATTCAACGCGCTGTAGATCAGATAATTCACGACACTGCGCTTCAAAAACTACCGGTAATTTTTACGCTGGACAGGGCCGGTCTTGTAAACGATGACGGCGAAACACATCAGGGGCTTTTTGATATTTCAATTTTCCGCAGTACGCCGAATATGACAATTCTTGCACCGGCATCTGAAAATGAATTAAGGATGATGTTCGATTGGATTTTAAATGAAGTTAAATATTCAGGGCCGGTAATTATAAGGTATCCAAAGACTGTATGCCCAAATGAGATTGACGCTTTTTCACAGCAAATAGTATTTGGACGCGGCGTATTTACGGAAAAATCTTTAACCCCGGTTGATATTTGTTTGGCATTTACAGGCGGTCTTTACAGTGAAGCTGCAGAAGCAGCCGCTATCTTAAAAGAAAACGGTATAAAAATGGATCTGTACAATCTGCGGTTTTTAAAACCTGTCGATGAAGATCACCTTATAAAATTAATGAATAGTTATAAACTTGTCGCTTTTGCCGAAGAAGGAATAAAAGAAGGCGGATTCGGCGAGAGGATTTGCGCTCTTGCACAGCAAAATAATTGTACGGCAAAAATAATAGTGCTTGCCGTAGAAAGCAGTTTTTTAAGCGGGAGCATGGCATTGGGAACGCGAAAAGAACTGCTTTCTGTAAATAATCTTGACGGCAGGGGAATAGCAAAAACAATAAAATTAGTATATGATGTATAAGATTAATGACGTGGTTTCAAAGTATACAAAGAATTTATGATTTTATACGTCCTGTTTTGGATGTAGCCCTTCTCGCTTTCATACTTTACAAAGCTTATGAACTCCTTGAAAAAACCCAGGCGCTTCCTTTAATTAGAGGAGCCGCTTTTCTTGCCCTTGTATACGGCATCGCTTATTTATTGGATCTTGCTACCTTAAAATGGGTTCTTACAATGATTGCGCCGGGTCTTTTCATTGCAATCGCAATCGTATTTCAGCCTGAACTTAGAAAAATAATAATGAAGCTTGGGCAGGCTGAGTTATTCAAACCAAATACCGTAGTACAAATTGGAAAACTCGACGCTGTTGTTACAGCTGCAGAACTGCTTTCCGAACGCAGGCGCGGCATGTTGGTTGTCTTCCCCCGCAGAATAAACGTAAAAAATATAATAGAAACAGGCACAAGAATAAACGCGGAAATTTCGTCAAGTTTGATTGTGGCAATTTTTGAATTTGACGGCCCCCTCCACGACGGCGCTATGGTTATACAGGGCGGGAAGATCACGGCGGCAGGATGTTTGCTGCCTCTTTCGGAAAGACTGGATATCCGCAATAATTTTGGAACACGCCACAGGGCAAGTCTTGGAATGGCGGAACATTCCGATGCCGTAACATTAATTGTTTCTGAAGAATCGGGGGCGGTCTCACTTGCATACGATGCAAAACTTTACTACGACTTATCCATAAACGAAGTTACGCGTAAATTAATGGAATTACTGGATAAGGAAAGCAGGAAGGAAGCTGAACAGAAGAATATCAAAGGCGAAGAAGGAGAGGTCATAGTTGAATAAAAATAAACTTCTTCATTTAGTTATTGATAAATGGCCGGTCAAAGTTCTTTCTCTTGCGGCGGCGCTCATTATTTCAATTTTTTACAGAATGAGTACTCTCGAAACCAGATTTTTTACAGTTCCCCTGCGCATTGAATCAAATGATATATTTACTCCGGTTAATTTCCTTGTAACCGGAGTCAGGATATCTGTAAGGGGAGAAGCCGAAGGCATTCAGACAATTCTTGAAGATGATATCGAAGTGTATATCGATCTAAGCAGGTACACAAGCGAAGGCTCATACAGAGCGCCTGTGCATATCCGTAAAAAAGGCAGCGCACTTGGAATTGAACCTTTGGAAATTTCTGTCCTTCCAATTGAAATACCTGTTATTCTGGAACTTCGCATAAGGCAGAGTATTCCGGTATTCCCTGTATTCCGCGGGACGCCGGCAGAGGGATATGAATTAACAAACCAGATGATTATCCCGGACAGAGTTACTGTTGAAGGCCCCCGAAGTGCAATAAGTGAAATAATCGGATTTAATACCGAAACGATCGATCTGGACAGACGGTTTGAGGATTTTACAACAAGGGTAAACATATTAGATAGCGATCCGCTTGTTACAATTCATGGGGACAGGATGATCGAATACCGCGGAACCATAAGAGCCATACCGCGCGAACTGCCGGAAGAAGAACCGGAACCGGATGATGAAGTACAGCCGGAAGAAGAACCGGAAGAAGAAGATGAAAATGAAAACGGAGATAACGAACAGTGATTGTCGGGATTGGAGTTGACATAGTTCAAGTGAACCGTATGGAACGCTGGGTAAACAATGCTAAACTTCTGGAAAGGTTTTTTCATAAGGAAGAAATTAATCCGTCTTTTTCAACAAGAAAAAAATCAACTCAAAACCTTGCAGCAAGATTTGCAGCTAAAGAGGCTTTTGGAAAAGCCCTGGGCTCAGGGCTTGCTGATTTATCGTTAAAAGATATTATGGTAATAAATCAGGATAATGGAAAACCTGAAATAAAATTATTTGGAACGGCAGCGAAAGCGCTGGAAAAATCCGGAGCCGTAAAGGTGCATATTTCACTTACTCATGAAAGGGATTATGCAGTCGCCGTGATAGTTTTGGAAGGGGCATAACAATGGCAAAAAAACAGCGGGAAGAAAAAGAATTAAAAATCACATTTCAATCAAAGAAGGAATACGAATGTCCTGTATGTGAAACAAAATTTAACAAGGAAGAACTTCTTTCAGGAAGCGGAAGGCTGATTGCAGGCATCCTGACAGAAGAGCTTCACAGACTTTATGAACCATCAAAAAAATACGGGGAGATTTTCCCGCTTGTATATCAGGCTATTGTCTGCCCAAAGTGCTGGTTTGCATCAATGGAAGATGATTTCGCACAACTGCCAGGAGAAAATCGGGAAAGAGCAAAAGAGGAATGTGACAAACGTAAAAAAGATACTATCCTTGTTTTTCCAAATCTGGATTTCTACCAAAACCGCACAATAATGGAAGGCGCTGCTTCTCAATACTTGGTTTTACGCTGTTACGACTATTACAATAAATCATCATCACCAACAATAAAACAGGGGCTTGCATCATTACGCTGCGCATGGCTTATAGATGAGCTGGATAAAAAATTCCCGGGGCAGCACTATGACTGGCTTGGACTGCTTTTCCGTAAAAAAGCTCATTATCTTTACAATGAAGCCCTAGCCCGCGAACAAAATGGAAATGAAACATTATCGGGTATGAAAGGCTTCGGTCCTGATACCGATAAAAATTATTCATACGAAGGAATGTTATACATCTGCGCGTATCTTCGTTTTAAATTCGGTCCTGCAAGTGATGCGGCGGAACGTAAAACATCGCTTGAAGAAGCGCGCCGTACAATTGCAAAACTTTTTGGAATGGGCAAATCGTCAAAGGATAAACCCGGGGCTTTTCTTGAACATGCACGGAAGCTTTATGATACAATCAACAAACAGTTATCAGAATCGGCATGATTCAAAAAAGATGGAACGATAATTTTTCAGCAGAGAAATTCTAAATCATATGTTAGGAAGAAATATAAAAATAATTGCCGCCTATGACGGTACTGACTTTTGCGGCTGGCAGAGGCAGGAAAAAGGCAGAACTGTTCAAGGTGTGATTGAAGACGCCCTTAGAAAGATGCATGGCGTACAGGTAAATTTGACAGGATCTGGGAGGACAGACGCGGGAGTTCATGCGAAAGGCCAGGCTGCCAATTTTTATACCGACATTGAAAGTATTGCCGCGGACAGGTTTGTACCTGCATTAAATTCTCTGCTCCCTCACGATGTACGCATTCTTGAAGCCTGCGAAGTTGAAAAAAAATTTCATTCGCGTTTCAATGCAAAAGCGCGCACTTACCGTTACCAATTTTTATGCCGCCGCCTCCTTCCGTACGAAAGGCGTTACAACCTGCGCTTATTCAACACACCGCGCCTTGACATTCTAAATGCCTACGGCAGAATCCTGCTTGGCGAGATAGATTGCACCATCTTTGCAGGAGCAGGCGATACAAGTAAATCCAAAACAAGATATATTTACAAGGCTCATTTCTATATTGAAAGAGATTGTCTTATCTTTGAAATTTGCGCAAACGCCTTTTTAAGAAACATGGTACGTTCTGTTGCAGGCACATTCCTCCACTACGAAGAACAGGGTACACCGCCTGAAAAACTGCTGGAAATAATCGCAGCAGAAGATCGATCTCTTGCAGGTCCCACTCTGCCCCCGCAGGGACTTTTTCTATGGCAAGTGGATTATTAATGACTTAATTATTAATTTTTACACTAAAAACCTGTTGACAAAACTTTAAAAAATCACCATCCTACTCTTTAGACGAAAAATCTGGACGGCATAGGAAGTTGCCGCGCCGTGGAGCCCGGCGGCATTGCTTCTAAAAGGAGGCTGGAAGGAATATATTGAAAGGTAACGACGTTGTCATCGAAGGGATCAGCAAATCCTTCGGTAATATCGAAGTGCTCAAAAATGTGAGCCTTGAAATTAAAAAGGGAGAATTTTTTTCCCTGTTGGGACCGTCAGGATGCGGTAAGACCACCCTGCTTAGGATTATTGCCGGTTTTGAACAGCCCGATAAAGGGGAATTGACTCTTGACGGAGACAATGTCCTTTCACTTCCTCCAAACAAGCGGCCGACCAATACGGTTTTCCAGAGTTACGCGCTTTTTCCCCACCTATCAGTTTTTGAAAATGTAGCGTTTTCTCCAAGATTAAAAGGAGAATCGAAAGAGCAAATAAACAATAAGGTAGAAAAATATCTCCAGCTTGTACGCCTTGAAGGGCATGCTGACAAAAAGCCAAATGAGCTGTCCGGCGGAATGAAGCAGCGCGTAGCAATTGCCCGCGCCCTTATAAATGAACCGCGAGTGCTTCTGCTTGACGAGCCGCTCTCTGCGCTTGACGCAAAACTGCGCCAGCATATGTTAATCGAACTTGACCGAATTCACGATGAAATTGGAATTACATTCATTTACGTTACCCACGATCAACAGGAAGCGCTTTCTGTTTCCGACAGAATTGCAATAATGAATCAGGGGGACATCCTGCAAATCGGCACTCCTCATGATATTTACGAAAGCCCGGCAACTGATTTTGTCGCCCGTTTTATAGGCGACACAAATCTTTTTGACGGGACAATAACAAGTGTGGAACAGGTAGTGCTTCAGGATCATGGCGGAATAACCGAATACATGGTTGAACTTGATATTCCTGAACTTGGAAAAATCAAGGTAACGGATGTAGATGAAGTGAAGGTCGGTCAAAAGGTGAGCTTTACCATAAGACCTGAAAAAATCGTAATTACAAAAGAAAAACCTACAACCAAACGCGATGATATTAATCTATTGCAGGGAATTATTGACGAGCCGATTTATTCTGGTTTCCAGACAAAGTTTTATGTGCAGCTAACAAACGGAACGCTTATCCGCGTGATAAAGCAGCACCAGAATTATTCTGACGAAGGACCGGATATACGGTGGAAAGACAATGTATACCTCTCATGGAGCGCCCTTGACGGCTATATAGTTGAGGTAAAAAATTGAAGCCTCCCGGAAAAAACCACGCCGCCCGCAGGCAGAGCGCACACAAGCAGCTTGTTCACAAGCAGACAACCGTAAAAAATAACGGTCTACTCTACTCCGCCCCACAGGCGGTTTGGTTTACCCTTTTTTTCCTTGCACCGATTATAATAATAATTGTCTACAGTTTCCTTAAACGGGATATGCAGCGCGGCGTTCTTTGGGAGTTTTCGCTGGACGCATACACATATCTTGGCGATCCTGTATTCTTGCGCATAACGTTTCGTACGATTGTAACATCAGTTATCGCGACAGTAATAACAATATTAATAGCCCTTCCATGCGGCTATTATATGGCAAGGAGCAAACATCAGACGCTTTTGCTTCTTTTAATCATCATCCCGTTCTGGACAAATTTCCTTATAAGGGTCTTTGCATGGATGAATATACTCGGGAACAACGGTTTTTTAAACGAGATGTTAATTCGCCTTGGGGTAATCAATGACTACATTCCTTTTCTATATAACCAAAACGCGGTAATACTTGTACTTGTTTATATGTACCTGCCTTATGCTATTCTTCCGTTGTTTTCTACCATTGATAAATTTGACTTTTCCCTTTTGGAAGCATCCCGCGACCTTGGGGCAAGTAAATTAACTTCAATCATAAAAGTGCTGCTTCCAAATATCCGCGGCGGCATATTAACTTCGGTGCTTTTTACCTTTATCCCGATATTCGGCGCTTATGCAGTCCCGATGCTCGTAGGCGGAAAAGATTCCTACATGCTTGGGCAGCGGATTGCCGATTTTTTAAGAGGCGAGCGCAACTGGCCTCGCGCCGCAGCGGTTTCCATGGTGCTTACCATTGTTACAACGCTCGGCGTTGTGTGGATGATGCATCTACAGAAACGTGAAAGCGTAAGGGTAATCGATGTAAAAGGCGTGGAAACCAACGGGGAGCCGGCATGAAATACAGAAGATTTCCCCTTAACTTAATCAACGGAAAAAAAACTGTTAAAACCTTTGATGAAAACGCAAGGCATGCAAAACGCGCAAACAGAAAAAGCCTGTCATTTTCAAAAACAGTTTTTATCGTTACTCTTGTGTTTCTTTTTATGCCGCTTGCAGTCCTTGTTATTTATTCATTTAACGGGTCTACAAGCACAAACTGGACGGGGTTTTCACTGCGCTGGTACGAGCGGCTTTTAACAGAACGCGGATTGTGGACTGCATTTAGAAACAGCGTAGTAATTGCGTTGACTTCATCTGTATCTGCAACCATAATCGGGACACTGTGCGCAGTCGGAGTTAATTGGTACAGATTCAGGCTTCGCAGTTATGTTCAGACAATTACATTTCTTCCAATGATTTTACCAGAGATCATTATAGGCGTTTCCCTTTCAATATTTTTTGCCGGAATTGGAATTCCGCTTGGGCTTTTTACGATATACATTGCACATACAACATTTAACATCCCATTTGTTTTTTTACTGGTAATGGCAAGGCTTGATGAATTTGACTTTTCCATAATCGAAGCCGCCGCAGACCTTGGAGCAAATGAAAAACAAACTTTGTTAAAAGTAACGCTTCCTGTGTGCATGCCCGGAATAATATCGGGATTTCTTACAGCGATTACTTTGTCTTTAGAAGACTTTGTAATAACATTTTTCGTGGCAGGTCCGGGTTCGTCAACCCTGCCTGTATTCATCCTTTCGGCGATTACCAAAAGAGGCGGAATAACGCCGTTGGTAGGCGCTCTATCTGTAGTAATGATTTTGGGAACCGTAATACTTTCAATTACCCTGCGAAAATTCCTAAAATACATTGCTGCAAAATGAGTAATTGCAAATTTTGCAATTGTTATTTTCAAGGAGGGAAAGATGAAAAAAAGAAACATCATCTATCTTGCGGTTTTGGCGGCGCTTTTGCCCGTCATTGTATCATGCAGCTCAAGGGAAAGACTGTACATTTACAACTGGACGTATTATACGCCGGATTCTGTAATAGAAAAGTTTGAAGAAGAGTACAATGTAAGGGTAATCTATGACGAGTTTGCCTCTAATGAAGATATGTACGCAAAACTTTTATCATCAAGCAGAGAAGGAATTTTCGGCTGGTTTTCAAGAGTTTTTGGACGACAGTACGATGTTGTATTCCCGTCAAAAGATTATGTACCAATTATGATCCGGCAGGGCATGCTGGAAAGAATCGATCATTCAAAATTATTCAATCTTGGAAATATCGATCCGGAAGTTCTGCGCATAGCGGATTATGATCCGGACATGCAATATTCTGTCCCTTATTTTTACGGCGCAGCGGGAATTATTGTAAACACCGCAAGAGTCCCAAATTATGAAATGAGCTGGTCAATCCTGGAAAGGGAAGATCTAAGAGGCCGCATGACGCTGTTAGACGATATGCGCGAAGTCATGGGCGGCGCGCTTTCATACCTTGGCTACTCTGTTAATACTGTGAACCCTGCCCAGATTAATGCGGCAAGAGACCTTATCAACAACAGGTGGAAACCCAACATTGTAAAATTTGACGCGGAAGCTTTCGGCAAGGGTTATGCCAACGGTGAATTCTGGGTTGTTCACGGTTATCCCGAAGTAGTATATGAAGAAATCATTGATAACCCGCGTCTTCTTGCGGACACTGTTTTCTTTATTCCACAGGAAGGCGGCCCCTCCTACATTGACAGCATGGTGATATTGAGAGGTTCAAACAACCTCGATCTAGCGCATAAATTTATAGACTTTATCCACAGACCGGAAATTTATGCAGAATTTGCCGATGAATTCGGTCTTCCTGCCACGGTAAATTTACCTGCACGAAGATATAAAACCGGCTATGCGGCATATACAGCAGAGGATCTAATGGCAACCGAACTTGTAGAAGACTTGGGTCCAACCCTTGACCTGTACAGCGAAGCCTGGTTCAACTCAATTAGGGCAGGCGATTAAAGAATTCAACCCCTGTTTCAGTGAAAATTTTACAGAGACAGGGGTTTACATTTTCTGCGATTTTTAGTATAAATAAACCGGTGCCCTGCCGGTTTTTATATGGCATGGTATTATCGAGAAATTCCGGGTAAGTGTATTTGAAGAATTTGGATTTATTTTAGTAAAAATGTATTAAAGGTAAGGAAGGATAGTATGTCACGGACTTGTGAAAAATGCGGAAAAGGGACAATTACAGGCAATAAAGTAAGCCATGCTAAAAATCGTACCCGCAGAACATGGAAGCCCAATCTTGTAAGAGTAAAAACCGAAGTTAACGGTACAACCAAAAGGCTTAAAATATGCGCAAGGTGCCTTAAAAGCGATGTAGTCACAAAAAAAGTCTAGCATCGAAGAATGTAAATGTTATAGATGCCATTTAAATGTCAGATCAAAGGTTGATTCAAGCATTGGATTATATTCTCAACCACAGTGATGCGGCTTCTATAGAGGTGCTTGCGGAAGCTGTAATAAGGCGGCGGCGCAACATATCTCTTTTTAACACGGTCGGGAATATCCCAAATCCTGAAAAAATGGCGAATGAAATTTCAGAAAAAATAAATGAAAGTTTCGGCGGCGGCATGGAAATGATGAGAAAATCCGTCCAGGAAATGATCATCAAAATCCTGCTTGAACACGCCCCCGAGCTTACGCCAAAGCAGGTCGATGAACTTTGCGAAGCATGGCTTCCAAGTCAGGCAAAATCCGAAAAAGGCGACCTGCCAAAAGAAGCGCTTCTTTCCATGATCGAGCAGTTTATATCTTTTTCAAACGGCACAATGAATAAATCAACAGACGAAAGCCTCCGCAATGAGATGGGCGCATGGCCGCAGCGTTACTGGGGGGCATTCCCGCCTGTTATACGTCAATTAATCACCGACTACCTGAAGGATAAAATCCCCGAAAAAGATTTCAGATCCAAAATTGTGATCGCCCTTGGCGCATAACAACAGAAGCGTTAACTTAATAACAACAGTCCGCAGATTACGCGAATATACGCGGGTTAATATAATTTTTAGTATCAAAAATCTGCGTTAATCTGTATAATCCGCGGACCCTAAAAACAAAGTCAGTACACATGGCGCATAACAACAGAAAATTTCTTCCCTAATATTTAAACTCACTTTCACCGATGAATTCACGAAGAATGCTTGTACCCGGTACATACTGCGGCGGAATTGGCGTAAAGTTATCAAGAAATGATAATAATCTTACAGCTTCGGCATATTCGCTTTTTCCCGGTTTTACAGCACGCAGCAGGGGATCGGCGTAGTACTTTAAAACGGAAACTTCGTAGTCAAGCGCGGAGTTGAATGCCGCATCCGCAGTTCCCTGAAACGGAAAAATATACTTGCGCTCTCCTACCTGAACCTTCGGCCACATTTTAATTGTGCCTGCAGCTTCCATTCCTCTGAATTGTGAATCGCGTACCATGCGCCTAAGGAGCCTGTTGTCGCTTGTCGGAATGCGGTTGTGATCATCCAAATTAAGCTGGGTAAGGGCGGAGACATAAACTTTGAATTTTGTGCTGCGATCAATTGTGTGTGTAAGCGCATCGTTAAGACCGTGTATGCCTTCCACTATCAAAATATTGTCTGCTTTCAGTTTGATTTTTTTACCGCCTGTTTCCTTTCGGCTTCCTGTTTTAAAATCGTAGACAGGAAGAGTTATCTCTTCGCCTCTGTACAGCGCCTGAAGCTGTTCGTTAAGGAACGGTACATCAAGAGCTTCAAGACATTCGTAGTCGGGCTCGCCTTTTTCATCCTTTGGAGTGTTTTCGGTTCCCCTGTAATAATCATCAAGGCTTATTGCAATTGGTTTTAATCCGCTGACCATAAGTTCAATCTCAAGACGTTTTGCGCTTGTGGTTTTTCCTGAACTTGAAGGGCCTGCGATAAGGATCATTTTTATATTTTCACGTCTGTCATAAATCTCTCTTGCAATATCCGCCATTCTTCTTGCCTGATGCGCTTCCGCAATTCTTATATATTCACGAATAGTCCTTGTTGCAACTTTTCTGTTTAACTCCCCTACTACGCTTACTCCGACTATGCGCCCCCATTTTTTATAATCGCTGTATATTTTATATAGATTCGGTTCATCAACAAATGGGTCAAGGGTCATCCCTTTGCCGACTCCCGGGAAACGCAAAAGGAATCCATCCTGATACGGCGTAAGGTCAAATGCCTGAAGAAGGCCTGTACGATCAAGGAGCGGCTGAATGTACTTGTCCATGTAGCCTTTACATTCATTTACTTTTATACGCGAAGAACTTCTTTCTTCCAGCAGAAGCACTGTGTCAATTTGATTGTGCTTTCTGAATAACTCAACGGCTTCTTCGTAGGAAAGATATTTAAATGTAATTTGCAGATTTTCTTTTACAAGATTAAGCATTTCCTGTTTAAGTTTTTCAACGTCATTTTCTTTTGGTTTTTCGCCCGAATTCAATGTATAATAATAACTGTTGCCAAGTGAATGTCCGATGTACACGCCATCGTCGGGAAAAACGCTGCGCGCCGCAATTGCAAGGACAAAGGCAAGCGTGCGCCTGTAAATCATCACCCCCTCGGAAGAATCCATCAATACCGGTTTCAGTGTCGCATTGACAAGAAGAGACGTCCCGACAGGGCGAATTTCGTTATTAACCCTGATTGCCGCAATATTTTCTGCAGGAATCCCGAAATTTACCATTAATCCCGAAGCTTTAGTGCCGTAAAGGCAAACTTCAGTTTTTTGTGTGTCCGGAAAATAAATTTGTATATTACTCATGGTTTAATTATAGCATGGAACAAGTGAAAATTGAAAAGAGAAAAATGAAAAAAAAGGCGTGTATAAAATAAAATCCGGTTATAATTTTAAACAAACTGTAATTCGTAATCTTGACATTATGCTTCTATTCTTTTAGTATAATTTTAGATGATTAACATAGAAAGAATTTTAATACAGTCTACCCCCCCCCCCCCCCCCCCCCCCCCCCCAAACACACAAAAAACAAAAAAAAAAAAAAAAAAAAAAAAAAAAAAAACAAAAAAAAAAAAAAAAAAAAAAAAAAAAAAAAAA
>Ga0099364_10007998_pt1 | contig 14975 bp, 9 predicted proteins | sample TergutTh196P3_FD_73070 | JGI IMG/M metagenome (GOLD analysis project Ga0099364, IMG submission 73070) | Microcerotermes parvus P3 segment gut microbial communities from Pointe-Noire, Republic of the Congo - Th196 P3 | ecosystem: Host-associated > Arthropoda: Insects > Digestive system > Gut ... | reverse complement strand
AAGCAAGGGGACAAACCGGTGGTGTTAAAATTATTCTTGGGATAGCGTTATACTATGGCACGCCAATCATTGTACTTTATTTTCCTTGTGACTCTTTGCGTCCCTTGCGTACTTTGCGGTTAAAAAAGAACTAACCGAAAAGGACGCAAAGAATAATCAAGAACGTTTAAGTCGCTGTGTGCTAGCACATTGTCCCTCTCACCGTATCATCCCCCTCACGGTGAATTCCACGGGAACATTCTCGCCGGTGAAAGACGGCTACGTGTATCGGACGGCAGGGGCGGTAGGTCGCCTTCCGGTTGAATCTGCTGCAACGCCCTTTGAACTTCCGGCACCGCCACCCGCGTTACGACGGGATCGCCAATCTGTCCCGTTACCCTTAACTGCAGCAGTTGGCCTCCTACCCCGCTGATGAGGTCACTTATATACGGTATCTGTGTCCGCCGGTTGCCCAGCCGAGTCTGCATCGTTAAATCCAGTTGCCGGTCATCCAATTTCACCAGCCCATCTCCATGAAGCGAAATGGCACCCCCCTCAAAAATTACGGAATCAATGAACATCTGCGTTCCCGAAAGACGAAAATCGACATCCATTACGCTGAACATCCCCGCATCGGGATCTGTTTCCCGAATGCGTAACTCCCGCAGCAACTGTACCATCACTGGTGCACCGTAGATGTTGGCCTCTCGGAGTTGAATTGCCCCTTTTCCCACGACCGTCTCTCTTTTTGTTCCCACTCCGCTTAAATGGATATTGATGCAATTCAACTTTCCCGACGCTTTCTGTGCGGTGGGTTCAATGACTTGTGCAATTTGTGCCAAATCGGCTCCGAGTAAGTCGGTCTGGATGTCATACGAGATTGTATCCGCCATGATGACTCGTCCCACAGCACGGATTGTCCCGCCGCAGAACATTCCCGTGAGCGGTCGGGGAGGAGTTTCCGGCGGACGGTCGGCAAGCGTTCCCAGCCGGAGTTGGCTGCCGTCAAAGGTGAAGGGGCCGCGGACAGACGTGATTTGAAAGCCGTTGACCATCAGAGAATTCAAATCAAATTCGCCATTGACGTAGATTCGGTTGTCTGCGGAAACGCCCGCCAGTTGCACGATTCCGAAAATGCTTTCGATGGGAAAACCCAGGGCGGCACTATTTTGGTGCAAAATCCACTTAACGTTCCAATGGACGGCTTGCTCCCCCTGTGCCGATTGCCGATATTCAATGCCGCCCGAAAGATTGAACGGACGCGTGATATGCAACGATTCCAGGAAGTTTTGAAACGGTTTCGGCAGTGCATCCAAAAGTTCCCTATCTACTATCAGAAAGTCGATGTCCATCGGCTCCAGCCGGAGTACCCAGTGCCCCTCCGTGTCGAAGAGGCACTCGAGTCCGCTTTGTAATCTCGTATTCCGATGCGTTCCTGTAAGGGGAGCCGCCGCAAACACGCGTCCATCTTCGTAACGGATTTCCCCGGCGACGTTTTCAATTTTATAGGGAAAGCGGTCGGGGTTGATCGACAAACCGGCACGCGGCACCGCTTGAAAATGAAGATGTAATTTTTTGTCGTCGGTACGGTATTGAATCTGTGCGGCAAGGTTGACTTTACCGTTGATGTTGAGACTTTGCAAGAGTTGCCGTTGGTCGGGTTTGAGCAATGCTTGTTCAATTTGATCATCAATGGGCAACTCTTCCGCGGCCACGTCCAGGACAAATTCCTGTGCATTCCCATAGATACTGCCGACCGGCTGCAAGTATCCGTCCCCCTTAATAACGGCGGTGCCGTTGGTTCCCGACACATCACGGAATTGCCAAATGGTGCCGTCATAATGCAGAGTGCCCGTAACATCACGGAGCGGATAGGGAAATTGGTCATACCGCAACGATACCTGATCGAGCGCAATGTTGAATTGCTTGTTGAGGGGAGCATCCCCCGGCGGCAATTCAAAAACCAGTCGGGCTTTGAGTTTGCCGGAAGGCTGCAAGGAGTGGAGAACATTTTGGGACTCCGTCGGCAAGGCACGTAGCAACTTGGCATCGAGGGGAACATCTTCACCGGTGATCACGACCGTTCCGGCAACGTCTTCAAAGATGTTGTTGTAATGTCCGTCAATCTCCACTTTAAGAGGCGAATCTTGTTTCGATTTGAAGTTAAAACGGAGCAGAGCCGTTTCGTCGATGTACACGTTGCCCGAAAGCCTATCGATCCGATAGGGGAAGTTCTTGTAGGCGAAGCCGACATCGGCAATTTGCATCGAGACATTTTTCGGGAGCCATTTGCCGTGACGGCAAACTAGTTGAGCGTACAGATTGGCGGTTCCGTCGTAATCATATTGGGCGAAAAGGCGTTTGATTTCGGCATTGAGGAAGGGTGCGAGGGCTTTGATCAGTTCGTCATCGAATCGGCAATCCTGAAGACTGAGGGTGAGTTCCGCTTGTTGCCGTGCATCACCGAAGAAGGTGAAACCTTCTTGAACGTAGGAGGCGGCGATTCGGGCGAAGTCGCCGCTGCCGGTCAACTTGTCGATCACGATTCCCTCGTTCGTGATTTCAAACCGTGTCGAAAGTTCCGTGAATGTTCGGTTGATGGCGGGAAAATCGATCCGCCCGTGCGTCAGTTCGCCGCTGATAACAAAGCGGCACCCAAACTCGGCATCGGGATCGGAGACCGCCTGAATGTGATGGAAGTTGAAACGTCCCTGAAAAAAGGGAGGTTCCTTGAAGTAAGGGTGCGGCGGAAGGTACCGCCAAAGACTGTCCGACCAATCGAACTGTAAACAATGAGCACTGAATTGCCATTGTTTCGTTTCGGGAAGGAATTCGGCTTCAAGATTGAGCCGCCGAAAAAAGTCCCCGTCCGCGGAACCTTTCAGAACTAGGAACTCGGTTTGCTCCCTGATTTCCGGTGTAATGGTGAAGTTAATGTTCGACAGATGCAGCGGCGGGGCGGGCTGCCGGGTATCGTCGTAGAGCAAGGCACCCTGTTCGATTTCCACGGGTACGGGCTTGCCGTCTTCGGGAAAAAACAGACTGAAATTACCATCGCCGGCGAGGAGTTGAAGTTCCGACAGTGTGCCTTCTGGGGACAAACTTGCCCGAAGGATGGGATTTTTCACGAGGATTCGGCTGATTCGCAGATTTTTCTGATAGAGCGTTTGAAGTGTAATGGAGCATTCTATAAAAAGTTCGCCGACGTGAAGCAGTTTTCGAGAGGGAGTGTGCGAATGCGGAATGGAAAACTCGATATCTTTGACGGAAATCCCGCGGTTTTCGACGATTTGAGCGGAACCGACACGGATATCGAGATGGGGATAGCGTTCTTGGAGTTCGGCGAGAACGTATTTTTGGACTTCGTTATTGAGTCGGGAATAGACAACGAACGCCCCCACTGCCGTTCCGATGACAATGAGCAATGTTCCCCAGGAGAGTATTGTCCCTATCAAACGCAAAATTCCCACCCGGAATTATAGAGAAATGGAGAAAACGGGTCAAGGGGAAAAAAAGTTCACAAAGCCCAACGTTCACGGAGCCCGTGGCGTAAGTTAGGGACTCACTGCGTCCGTAACGTCAGTTAGAGGGCGGGGCGCAATTTAGGTAGTCTGGGTAATTTTTTTTGACGAGATGAGCGAGCTTTTGTTCGTTGCCTTCGCAAATCCAAGGCTCCTTGACCAATGGAGATTCCGTCAAACGACGAGATAAATAATAAATCGAACCCAACAAAATGCTCGCCTCTCCCGTTTTCGCATCCGTATCGTAGCCCTTGCTCAACGCACGAAAATTACCCATCCAACCTATCGTCCGCTCCACCAGCCAACGTTTCGGTTGCGGTACCCGTTCACGTTATTTTCCCGTTTCTTTCGGGGTTTTCATTTTCCTTGTTGGCACAATCTATAAATAGGTCACCACTCTCAAAAAAGACTTGACTGCAAAGTACGCAAACACAGGTTTCATTTGTTCTTGAAGGAGTGCGATTTTCGTTTCAATGATGGATCGCCGAAACTACTATTGACAACGCTCAAAAAATGGACTAAAGTCCATCAAGAATTGGCATCAAAAATTGGATAGATAGTGATAATTATCTATGCCAGCCCCTAAAAAAATATCCGTTTACCCTTCCGGCACTCTCATTTCAGTGCATTAAATCCATTCGTCAACCGGCTGTGAAATGTCGCACTGCGCTTCCGTTCGTTGCTTGTCGCGGGTCTGTTTGAGCCCCTCTTGGCGGATTTTTTGACTCAAGACCGCCGCATCATACCATGTGAAACTCAATTCTGGGTTCGATGCATACCGTGCCAAAAGACGCAACGTCTCCGCACGGTTGTTTTCATTGTAAATGAAAACATACTGCTCCTTCCCCTTAATCAGGGCGATGATTTTAGCATCCCGATCTTCGATATTATAGTCCACGGTATCAAACCCTGTATTGGCGGAGAGCCCGATGCTCTTGTGCGGAAATGTTAACTGCTGAACTTGCATAGCCTTCTTGTCAAAAAGGGGGTTGAACAATGTCGGCACCAGAATCAGCAGTCCATCATTTTTATCGGGAACATCACCATTCCGACTCAAACGAATACAGGCTTTTTTCTATTGCCTACTAAAATGGGCTAGGAAAGGCGTTACGAAAGGAATAACCGTTAGCCTTTGCCTAGTTGTACTACGTTTCTGGTTCCTGTTTGTCTGGTAAAATCTTGCCTTTTTTTCATTTTTTTTGCTCAATACGGTCTCGCCGCACCGTATTGAGGTTTCCATCCTTGAATCACCCTTTGTGCCGGCCCAGCACCGCCTCGGGCGGAGAATATCTGCCAAATATGCATCCGGCAACAAAATGCGATAAATTCACTCCGGTTCGACAAAATCGTCTGCTTGCCGCTGAGACGCTTGTCATCACGGAACAGGAGGTCGTAATCCGCCAATGCCTGCATAAATTCGCTGTCATCCCCTTTATAGACATCAATCCAACTGATAATCGGGCCATCATGCCGGTTTTTCCCAACGGTTCGTTCCGGTTTGGGGCCTTCGGGAATGAGTCCCCTCGGGTCAGGCCAATCGTGGGGCAAACCGGGGAATCGGTCGGGTTCTCCCATGACCATCCCGTAATGCCCTTCGACGGGCATACCCGGCATCAACGGATACATCGGTTGTACCGGCATAATCGGCTGCGCCACGATGCCGTATTCCGTCAATACTTCCGTCGGCATCCCTTCCATCGGCATCCCTTGCGCTGCCATCCCTTGCGGCAACGGGGAAGCCATTCCCGGAGGTAGGGCATGATAGTTTCCGACGAAACCGCCCGGATTCAGCATATTGCGCTGGTAAATCGGGAAGCGGTTTTGCTGCGACCAGGGCAACTGGTTTTCCTGCGCCGTCTCACTTTGCCAGGGGCCGTATTTGAGGGGATGTTCCAAATCTAACCGAACGCTGTAATCCCGTTGCTCCCGTTCCGACAGCGGTTTTGCTTCGGGCACAAAGGGTATGCCCGTCGCTGCTAACTGCCGATTGATGGCCAAATCGGTCTGGCGTTGGGCAATGCTGTATAAATCATCCTCATCGGTACTTTTTACTTGCAAATTATTGGGAATTGTTGCCGACATTTGCCGGATTCCATTGTCCCGACGGGCATACCGAGGCGGTTCAAGGGGAGAGAATGTTTCTTGCGTCTCTTCCGAAGTTGCCGCCTTTCGCTTGCTGGTAACGGTCTCAAACTCCGGCGTTTGCGTCTTGATTTGTGCCTCCGCTAGGTTCATTTCGGAAAGGTGGACGATTTTGTCGGGTATAAACCGCTCAAATTCGGTTCCCCAGGGGAGTCCGTACCCCTCCACGATGGGGTGCATATAGGGGTTGACGTGATACCATTCGGTCTCGAACTTGGTCAAAGGGGGATAACTCATATTGAAGTGGTGGATTTTTCCTATCACAACCACGTCTACTTTGAGAAGTTCGGCAAGATAGCGGACATCGTCCACCGATTCGAACTTGTGAATTTCATGTTCCCACATCGTGTCTTCGACGATTTTGTTGGCAATGACGCGAAAGCCGGGCACCCGCTGGAGTTCCAGGGCAAAGTGCCGGGCAAATTCTTGCCCATCAACCCGGACATCATTTCCGGTCAGGTCGATGAAGGGCACGATGGCGACGCTCCGCATTTCCATAAAGGGATTATGCAGCGTCGGTTTATAGCGTGTAACCGGCATGACTTCGCAACCCGTGAGAGCGAGTCCGAGCAGAGTCAGGATTGCGGTGAATAATTGTGCCGATTTCATGCTGTTTTCCCGCTTAATGGTGGCATAACCGCTGTAATCGGCACAAATCGACAGGTTTCTCCAATTTATTTTTTGGATTTTACAAAAGGGGCGGTAAACCTCAAAGGGAGACAAATGGGAAATTTGTCTTTGCGAACTTTGCGTCCCTTGCGCATTCTTTGCGCCCTTTGCGGTTAAATCCTCATTTTTTAACCGCAAAGGGCGCAAAGAATAATCAAGAACATTTACTGGGTTGGCAGGAAAAAAAATTCACAGAGCCCGTAACGTCAGTTAGAGAATCGCTCGGTCGATTCCCTGGCCCCGCGCCACGGGCTCTGTGAACTTTTTCCCCGCCGGGGCGGTAAGCCGCTGTGTACGAGATTCCCATTTTCACGGGAATGACGAGATTATGCAACAGGTCTATTTGTCAATGATAGCAAGCCGCCAAGGGTAAATCGAACTTGACAGGAAAATTGCAAATCACTACTATTGCCTTGTTGTTGCCCTTGTTAGACACGTCAATGTACCGAACACTTGTTGTTTTTCTCTTCTGTTCACCGCTCTTGCTTGCGCAAGAGGCCGCGTTTGTTCCGCCGCCGCCGGAAAGCCTTGTCGCAAGTAGTGCCGCCGCGGTCTTGGACGCTCCGGCTTCCCTCAACACCCAGTTTGTCATTGCCAGCAGAGACAGCATTCTCGGCGACCGCATCGCAAGGGTTACGCCGATGACGGAACAAGTCCCTCAAGATCACGGACAAATCGGGAGAACATACGATATCACCCCCCATACACAAGAGCGGAAACTGCCGACGGGATCGCTTCCTCCCGAACAAGTGCTGATCGAATGGATTTTACGCAAAACCGGCACAACAGCGTGGCACACGGGCCCCTTCAGTATCTTGAAAGCGGATTCCGAAAAATTGCACGTCTATCACACGAAGGAGCAGCAACTGATCGTTGCCGACATTGTGGACAGATTTGTCTGTCCGCAACTTTGGAATGAAGCCTGTACACTTCGGATTGTGTCGACATCTCGACCAGACTGGTTAAGCCGAGGACATTCCTCTATGCGCCCCGTCAAAATTGCTACACAAGGAGTACAAGGTTGGATAATGGAAAAGGGTACAGCACAAAATCTATTGCAGGAACTCAGCCGCCGCGGCGATTTCAAGGAATTGATCCCGCCGCAGCCCTTTATCGCTCATGGTATTCAACACAACGTCGCTGTAACACGGCAACGGCAATACCTTCGGGATGTTCAACCGAATCATGTTGTGCCGCACGGCTATGCCGAAGACCGGGAAACGATTAACGAGGGCATCGGGCTTTCCATGACACCGCTTGCGATGTTGGATGGACAACACATGGCGGCAACCATTAAATTAGATGTCGTTCAAATAGAACGGATGTTAACGACGACGGTTGAAATTGCGACGGCAACAAATCCGCGGCAACGGATTCTCCTGGAATCGCCGCAGATGGCATCGTTTAAGTTAGACGAAGTCGTCGTTTTCCCTAAGAGCAAGGTTTTGCTCTTGGATTTGGGAACGGTACCGTTGCCGAACACGGCGGACGATAATACGCGGAACGTACTTGAGGAAATCGCCAGGGGGATCAATCCTGCGAGGCGGGGGAACGTGTTGATTTTCATCGAAAGCATCTCGGCTGGTACGGCTCCGGCAGTTTCTACCGCGCCGGCAACTCCCGCTCCGGTGCGGACGGCCCGCCCGCTCGAATCCCCCTACTGGCAAGGACTGCGGTAAAAACAGGGGGTATTGTTAACTTTGTATATACGGAAAACGGTATGACATTGGACGTTGCGCCCCTTGCGCATCCTTTGCGTTCTCTGCGGTTAAATCCTTTTTTTAACCGCAAAGAACAGAAAGAAGACGGCCAAGTAGAGACCGTTCACTCGATATGTTCACACGATATATGGGATATAATAGATGCCCATGTCCCTGAATCCCGCCCAGAAAGCCGCCGTTGAAACCCTGTCGGGTCCCCTTCTCGTTCTCGCGGGCGCAGGCACAGGCAAGACGCACACCGTGACGCACCGAATCGCCCGACTCATCCGAAGCGGTATTCAACCCAATCGTATCCTTGCCGTAACCTTTACCAACAAAGCCGCTAAGGAAATGCAGCACCGCATCGCGGAACTGTTGCCTTCACAGAGTCCGCAACGTAAGCAAGGAAAACAAAACCGACCGGAAACCTCCACGTTTCACTCTCTCTGCGTTCGCATTTTGCGTCGGCATATCTCGAAATTGGGCTATCCGGCGCAGTTTGCGATATATGATCGCGGCGATCAGGAATCTATCGCCCGGCAGGTCTTGCGGGAAATCAAAGTTTCTGATGCCGCTCTCAAACCGGCGGAACTACTGACGCGAATCAGCAACTGGAAAAATGCGGGATATTCGCCGGAGTCCCTTGCTTACGCTTCGGACTCTGTGAACGCTTCGGCGAAGGATTATCTCGCTTCGATTGCGTATCAACGCTATCAAAATGCTCTGCGTACCGTTGGGGCGGTGGACTTTGACGATCTTTTGCTTCTAACCGAAGAACTGTTTCGCAAGTTTCCCGATGTGCTTAAAGAGGAGTCCGCTCGATTCGATCATCTTTTAGTTGACGAATATCAGGATACGAACATGAGTCAGTACCGCATCGTTCGCGGACTTGCTCTGCCGCATCGGAATATCTGTGCGGTCGGCGACGATGATCAGGCAATCTACGGTTGGCGGGGAGCGGATGTCCGGCACATTTTGAATTTTCCGAAAGATTGGACGGACGCAAAAGTGATTCGGCTTGAAGAAAATTATCGTTCTACAAAACAGATTATCGACTGGGCAAACCGATTGATTGTTTTCAATCAGCATCGGCATGGCAAGAAGTTGGTCTCGCCGATACCGGGCGACCCGCCGACGATTTTGCAGTGTCCTGACGGGGAAAGTGAAGCGAAGGTCATCGTTGCTAAAATCAAAGAGCGCATTGCTGTAACGGGACAACCTTATCGGAACTTTGCGATATTGTTCCGCACTAACGATCAGCCGCGAGCGTTTGAAATGGAACTGCGGAGTCAAAAGATTCCATACGTCTTGGTCGGCAGTCAATCCTTTTTTGACCGCAAAGAGGTTCGGGACATCTTGGCGTATCTAAAAGTGCTGCATCGTCCGAAGGATGATGTGTCGTTGTTACGTATATTAAATACACCGCCGCGCGGCATTGGACAGACGACGGTGAAGCAACTGACGGAGAGTGCGATAGCGGAGAAAAAATCAATTTGGGAATCATTAGCCGCTCCGCTTGCGGAGCGCACCGACGTTAGCCGCCTTGCCCTGCAAGGCGTAGAAAGCACCGCACAGGGTGCGGCGGCTAACTTTTGTCAACTCATAGAACATCAGCGTCAAACCCTGCATCGTGAGTTTAGTGTTCAACACTTGAAAGATTTTATTTCTGCGATTCAATACGACCGGGAGATCAATCGGCAATACGCGGACGAGTCGGAGCGGGGGGAGCGTTGGGATTTGGTCGGCGAGGTGGTCAATGCGGCGGCGGAGTACATTGCTGATGCGGAGCGACCGATGCTGGGGGAGTTTTTGGATCAAACATCGTTGGCGGGCAACGACTTCGGCAGCAGCGGCAAGAATGAAACGACGCAGAATGCTGTTGTGTTGATGACGTTGCATGCGGCGAAGGGTTTGGAATTTCCTGAAGTCTATATGGTCGGAATGGAAGAGGGAACATTGCCGCATCACCGGAGCGTTTTAGTCGCAAGTGAGTTAGCCGCTCCGCTTGCGGAGCGCAGTGAAAACGCCGTGGATGAGGAGCGGCGATTGTGTTATGTGGGGGTGACTCGTGCGAAGCGTCGATTGACGTTGGCATTGGCGTTGCAGCGTATGAAGTGGGGCAAGCCTCGTCCGACGGTGCCGAGTCGGTTCTTGTATGAGTTGACGGGTCAGACGGGCAATCCGAATTATTGGCGTGCGATAGCGGGTCAACCGCCGCAGGCGACGCGTTAGCCGCTCCGCCTGCGGAGCGTCCGCAAATTGTACTTTTTTTTGCTAAAATGAAAAAAAATTGACGTTTTGGTGTCGCATGTGCGGAACGTTTTACCATAAACATTATGTAGGGACGAAACGTTTGCCCCTGTAATTTACATCACCCCTAATTGAAAGAGAAAGTTATGAAAAATTGAGAGAGTAGCATCCCAGTGGTACCATTTCTCTTGACACACATCTGAAAAATTGTCATACTTCTCTCGTTGTGCTTGACTTCAAGGAAGATTTGTCCATGACGCTCTGTGCCCGGCTTTCATTTGAATCACTCCAACCCCCATTCCTCCCATGATTTTCCTCGGCTTTCTCATCTTCGCTTTTTTGTTTGTTGCTAGCACTTTGATTGCCGCAGGACCAGACTTGTCATTACGCTTGCTTACGACGTTTGGGGATCCGGTAACATTCCTCTTCATCCTATCGGGACTTGCGGGATACGTTCTCATCTACGGACGCAAAGAATTCATTCGCTGTATGAAAACGTTCTTTGCCTTTTCGTTTCCGCTGGCAGACAACACCCACGAAACAGGCAAATTTTTCCTGCGGCTTGCGGAATTTACTGTGGCTTGGGGACTTTTTGGGATGGTTATCGGAGTCTTATGGGCAATGGTTGATTTGAATCCAGACACCATTGGAGTAGCGTTTGCGCTCTGTTTGTTGAGTTTCCTGTATGCTTCGGGACTGGCAGTATTCGTGTTCCTTCCCATTGGTCTTCGCTTATCGCCGTCGGCGTTGCAACCGGCAGTCTCCCGGTGGTTTGCGTTCCGTCTCTTGATATTTGGTCTGGTCGGTTTCTTTTTGATACGCTGTTTGGTCGTCATTTTGTTGCGTGTAACTATGGTGGAGCCGCCCGATTGGTCGGCACTTTTTGCGTTTAATCCGGCAGATCCCGATGGTAGCTACAATCCCTTGCTAAATTTAAGGCTGTTTTCCCTCTATATCGATCTGCCCTGTTATCTACTAATGGTCGGAAGTGTATGTGCATTTTGGTTGGCATCGGGAACGTGTCGGGCATTGGTCGTGGTCGCCGCACCGGTGATTATCCTCATGGGAATTTTCTGGTCTATTCAATGTTTTGTATTTATGCTGTCCGCTCTTAACTTGGACACGTTTGGAATGGGTTATGTGATTGCTATGAATACAACGTTGTACGGCTTTATTGCAGCCGCTGGTTTTCTGATTGTGGACATGTTGCTGATGCTGCTGCGAGGTTCCAATGCCCCGCCATCGCTACCGCTTGTCGAAGGCACAGAACAAGCGAAAGATATCGTCGACTGGGCTGTGGAAAATGTGTAGAAGTAAAAGCGTACCCGTTCACGTTCTTTTCCCCGTTTCTTTCGGGGTTTTCATTTTCCTTGTCATTTTGTCAAGAGAGACAAGGTTTTTCGTTTGCCAAATAACGCGGCAACACTTTCACGCAGAAACAAGAAAACATCACGACCCGTCTGCACGCACATCGACAGCACGCTCCAAATACGCTCCTGCCAACGAACACCCCAATCGCTACGAGTACCCTGCGTTATCTTGAGATCTATCTCCACTCGACGAATCGATTGCTCACCAAGATTATTCGTCGGAGGCACACCAGATACGATAAAATGAAAATAACCATTACTCTCATTCCATAATCGTTCCGCTATATTAATAGCATCCGTGCTATCAGGTAGACGCTGCCAAGCAACCTTCAATATCCTATCACGATGAGAATACATCCGACGGAACCAAGTATTCTCACCAATCTTGCCGCGACAATGAATCGTCTTAAACATCAGACGAACCTGTTCAAGTAATCGATTGCCATAACAGAAAACACCTTTAATACTACTATCTGCAAGATATTTTATCTCACGAATTATATGAGACCAACAGTATTGATTAGAGGCAGAACTCCAACGAGCAAACTTGCGAGAGACCGCATAATAATCACTCGATATTGTGCCTTCATAATCACTACCAAGAAGGGTTTCTAATACAATATTACTACGTGTAGAATCTATATGAAACACCGTATATCTTTTATCGCGAAGACACCAAGTCCAATATCTCTTACCATTATGCTTGTGTCCTTTTTCATCACTATGAAGATGCTCTTCGCTCCGTAATTGTTGTACAAGTTCCTCGTATGATTGTTTCAATGCCTTGCTTGCTTTGCGTATCTGATTAGTCAAAAAGCCCGTCGAAACATTGATGAAATAAAGAGATTTATAAAAGTCTTGTAATGTGGTATAAAACATATGACAACGACCTTTCAGATAGGATGTTGTTGCGATGAGATTTTCACTGAACAGTCCTGATTTCAGTGTGGCGGGTCGCTTGGCGATGCAACCGCGCTTACAATGGTCGCATTGATATTGTCGGCGGCGATATTCGGTAATGGTTAATGTTTTTCCGTCGAAATCGACTTGTTGGGCGATTTTTGGCGGCTCGTTTGATAGTGTAAGTGTCCCTTTGCATTTTGGACAGCATTCGATTTTGACTTCAACGATGTTGTCGAGTTGGCTTTCGTCGAAGGGGGTTCTGGAATGTTTTTTATGTCCTTTTTGTGCACCGATTTTTCGTCTTTTTCGTCGTCGGTCTTTATCTTTGGGAGGTTTGACGATGTCGGAGGAGGGTGGTTTGGAGGAGTTGCCGGAGTGTTTTTCGAGAATGGCGATGCGTTCTTTGAGTCGAGCGTTGTCTTCGAGGAGTTTTTCGATAATTCCTTCGTGTTCGGCGATTCGCTTGTCTTTGGCATTCATGGTGTCAAGAATACTCTTTTTTCCGAATTGATAAAAGAGCAATTTTAGGGAAAATGAACGAAATGCCGTGAACGGTTACTACTTTTTCCAAATCAGTTGTCCAAGATTGCGAATGATACTCGACATGCCCGGATCATCTTGCGGCGGCACGTCGTCGGCAACCGGTGCGCTGTTCGGCGTAATGTTTGTCGTAATACTCGATGAAATCGGACGCAGCCGCTTTGACCGTATCCCCGGCGGCTCTTCCGCGGGCTTCGGCTGGACAGTGGGACGCTCCAGAGGTCTTTCCGGTGCTGCCATTCTCGGCGGTGTCGGAACCGGTTCTGCTGGTGTGTGCGGCATTGCGGTGTGAGGCGTTGGTGTGTGGAATTGCAAATGAAAAGGTCGGGAAATGCCCTCTATCTGTTCACGTTTGCGTTCCTTTTCCGCCATAATTATTTCCGTCTTGGGGACTTCCCAATCAGGATCAATGTGGCGGTGCGGTGTGGAGGGTGAAGGTTTTTTGGGTCGCTGCGGAGAAGGAATGTTTTGCTGCGGTGTGCTTGCGGGCGAAAAGGGCATGCGGTCTGTCCGAAAACGATCCTGTTTATCGCCGAAATAGACTTTTTGGGCTTCAGGATTGGCAAGCACTTCTTCCGGCGTTCCATGACACAGCACCTTACCGGCTTGGATGACATAACTCCGCCGTGTGATTTCCAATGTATCCTGCACCGAATGGTCGGTGATCAGGATGGCAATACCCTCTTCGGCGAGTTTGCGGATAATCTCCTGAATACTTGCGACCGTAACGGGATCAATCGCCGCAAACGGTTCGTCCAGCAGGATGATTTTCGGATCGGACACCAATGACCGGGCAATTTCCAAACGTCTGCGTTCTCCGCCGGAAAGACTGCCGCCGTAACTATGCCGAAGATGAACGAGATTAAATTTTTCCAGCAGTTCTTCACAACGCCGTTTTCGCTCCGCTTTTTTCATACCGAGCATTTCCATCACACCGAAAAGATTATTTTGCACGGACAATTTCTGAAAGACACTTCGGTCTTGCGGCAGGTATCCCATCCCCCCGTCGCGGCTGCGGCGGTACATGGGCCAATTGGTCACTTCCTGACGACCAAGATAGACAATTCCTCCATTAGTATTAATAAGTCCGCACGCCATACGGAAACTGGTCGTCTTGCCAGCCCCATTGGGACCAAGCAAACCGACGATTTCCCCCCTGTTGACATGGAACGAGACTCCATCGACAACACGGCGGGTACCGTAAATTTTGACTAACCCTTCGACTTTAAGAATAGCCTGAGCGGATTCAAGGGACTCTAACATGGACTTGTGCAAAACAAAATGGACAGAGCAAAGCAAGGGGATTCTAGCCAATTTACGGGTGTGTTGTCAAGAGCAAAAAAAGCCCCAACCCGGAAACGCTGCAGTCCGTCGGCACGTTTCCGTAAAAGGTAGGCGGTCGACCACTGGGCGACTGCGTCGGCAATAAGCTATGCAATTACTGCAAGGGAGGGTATTACAGGGTTGGCAGGAAAAAAATTCACTGAGCCCGTAACGTCAGTTAGGGGTGTCCTTGGCTTACGCCACTGGCTCTGTGAACTTTTTTACCGCCAGGGCTGTAATTGGGTGTGTCAAAGTTTTTTGGGAATTGTTAGAATGAGTGTCGATAGCCTCGTTTTTACAAGGAAGTATTGTAACCATTCACGCATTTTTTTGATTTGGTCTTTCTAATTATTTGGTAAAAGATTATCATGTCTCTCATGGATGCCAAAGACAAACGAATCGCTGAACTCGAAACGCTGCTCAAAGCCGCACTCGAAGAAATCGCTCGACTCAAAGCCGAAATCGCCATCCTCAAAAAACACTCCGGCAACTCCTCCAAACCGCCCTCCTCCGACATCGTTAAAGCAAAAACAGAAAAGAGAGACAAGAAAACCAAGCGAAAAAAAGGAGCACAGCCT
>Ga0099364_10007997_pt1 | contig 14977 bp, 11 predicted proteins | sample TergutTh196P3_FD_73070 | JGI IMG/M metagenome (GOLD analysis project Ga0099364, IMG submission 73070) | Microcerotermes parvus P3 segment gut microbial communities from Pointe-Noire, Republic of the Congo - Th196 P3 | ecosystem: Host-associated > Arthropoda: Insects > Digestive system > Gut ... | reverse complement strand
CTCTCCCGATTTAAACCCCATTGAGAAAAGGTGGGCGTGGCTCAAGAGTGAGCTGCGCAAAATCTTGCCCCGCTTTACTTCCTTTGAACAAGCTTTGTTGACTTGCTTTTAAAGTGGTTTGACTATATTATGAATTGCCCCTTCCTATATCCTACAACCTAAAACCTAAATCCTGCGCAGCCGCCAACATCAGCTTTATCCTATTCTCCTGATTTATGCGGCTCGCGCCGGGGTCATAATCGATTGCCGTAATGTTCGCGTGCGGGAAATCGTCTTTTATCCTGCGGATCATCCCCTTCGCGACAATATGGTTCGGCAGGCAGCCGAACGGCTGCGCGGATATAATATTTTCCACGCCGCGGTGAAGCAGCTCCAGCATTTCCGCCGTGAGCAGCCAGCCCTCGCCCATTTTTACGCTGCGGCTGATATACCCGCGGCCGCTTTCAATAACTTCGCTGAAATCCGCGGGCGGCGTGAACACCCCATGCCTGCGTATTTCCTTTATCATTTGGCGCTGTTTTTTTATCATGTATTTCGCGGCGGCTTTCAGAAGATAATATTTCGCGCCGCCGATGCCGTAATACTTTTTATCAAAAATCCCGTTGTAAACGCAGTAAAGGCAGAAATCCAGCAAGCCCGAATTCACGACCTCCGCGCCTTCCCCCACAAGATATTCTTCTAAATTGTTATTGCCCGGCGGCGCGTATTTCACGTAAATTTCGCCCACGATGCCGACTTTTACCGTCTGCTTTTCGCGGTCCATCGGTATTGCCTGGAAATCACTGAGCATTGCGCGGTAATTTTGCGCCACCCGCACGAACAGCGGCCCCTCCATTTGTCCCAAAAGCGCAGAAACCCAGCGATCAACTGCTTTTTTCGCATCGCCTTTGTTTTTTTCATACGGCACGCACTGGTTAAACAGGCACATTAGGAAATCGCCGTATACCAGCGAGAACACGCATTTTATCAGCGTGCGCAAATTCAGCTTGAAGCCGTTGGTTTCAAAGCCCGAAAAATTCAGCGATATAACCGGCACATAGTCAAAGCCGTTTTTCTCCAGCGCCTTCCTAAGCAAATATATATAATTCGACGCCCTGCACCCTCCGCCTGTCTGCGTCAGCAAAAGCGCCGTGCGGCGCGGGTCGTAGCTGCCGCTTTTTAACGCGTCTATAAACTGCCCTATTACCAGCAGCGCGGGATAGCAGGTGTCGTTATGTACGCTTTTCAGCCCTTCTTCGGCGGCGGTCAGATTGCTCGGGCTAAGCACTTCCGCGTTGTAGCCCGCCTGCCGGAAAACCTTTGCCAGCAAATCAAAATGTATCGGCAGCATCTGCGGCATCAGGATAGTATGCGTGCGCTTCATCTCTTCTGTAAACGGCGTGCGGATGATGATATTTTTATTATCGCGCATATTGTGCCGTCCTTTCCCCCATCGCGGCTTTTTTGTAGGGGCGGGCTTCCATGCCCGCCCGAAAATCACCAAAACACCCGTCACCGCAACGAACAAGTCGTCACGGTGCCACCCTCTTTAAAAAAGAGGGTACGTCCTACGGTTGTTTTGCGCTTTTTTAATGAAAGAATAAATCTTGTTGTAGCCTTACCCTCTTTTTTAAAGAGGGTGGCGCGAAGCGATTTATCGCTTCGTGACGGGTGTTTTGTAGGGGCGGCAATCTGCCGCCCGCGGCGCAGAGCGCCGCAGGATTTAGGATTTAGGTTATAGGTTTTAGGGAAAAGGACGGCGTGACAATTTCCTTCCCTTCCTAAAACCTCATTCCTGCCGAAGGCCGTAGGGGACGCACACCGGGCGTCCCGAAATTACAATCGCCGCCATATTTTTGGCATCGTAGGGCGGGGGCTTGCCCCCGCCGTAGAACCACCCCGGCGCATACGCGCCACCCCTCCAAAGGAGGGGAATTGCGCCCTGTTTTATCCTTAAATTCCCCTCCTTGGAGGGGTGGACAGCGGCGCAGAGCGCCGCAGGTTTTAGGATTTAGGTTTCAGGTTTCAGGAAAAGGACGTTGCATCAATTTCCTTCCCTTCCTAAATCCTCATTCCTAAAACCTCAATCCTGCCGAAGGCCGTAGGGGCGGCAATCTGCCGCCCGCGGCGCAGAGCGCCGCAGGTTTTAGGATTTAGGATTCAGGTTATAGGTTTTAGGGAAAAGGACGGCGTGACAATTTCCTTCCCTTCCTAAATCCTCAATCCTAAAACCTGATTCCTGCGCGAAGCGCAGCCACAAGGCTCCGCAATCGGATTTTCGCCGCGCCGAGGTTGTTTATCTCATCTATTTTCAGCTGTGTGTAAAGCTTCCCGCCTTGCCGCAAAATATCGCTTATTTCGTCAGAAGTCACGGCGTCTATCCCGCACCCGAAGCTTACCAGCTGTACGAGCTGTGTATCCGCACGTCCCGCGGCGAACTGCGCGGCGGCGTACATCCTCGCGTGGTAGGACCATTGGTTGAGGACATTGCGTATTGCTTTTTCCCCGGGAAATATACTGTCTTCTGTAAGCACCACAAAACCCAGTGAAGTCAGCAGCGTATCGACGCCGTGGTTTATTTCCGGGTCGATATGGTATGGCCGCCCCGCCACAACCGCAACAGGCAGATCATATTCTTCCGCATATGCCAGCGCCCTTTCGCCCTCTTCGATTATATCTTTACGGTATGCGCCGTAAGCTTTATATGCCGCGTCCGCCGCTTTTTTTACTTTGCAAAGGGAAATTTGCGGGATTTTCCCCTTTAATACGCTGTATATCTTTTTAACAAAAATTTTGCGGCTGTTAAGGCTTATTTGCGGGCAGATGAAATTATCTTTGTTTATCCCCGGCATATTATTTTTTATAACCTCGGGATAATATGCCACGACAGGGCAGTTGTAGCAGTTGTCGGAAATGCCTTCGTCAAAGCTGTAGGTCATGGATGGATAAAAGATAAAATCCACTTTTTTTTCAAGCAAATCTAATATATGCCCGTGGACGAGCTTTGCCGGGTAGCACACGGTGTCGGATGGGATTGTATGCTGGCCTTTCATGTACAGCTTCCTCGATGAGCCTGCGGAAATTACAGGCTCGCACCCCAGCGCGGAAAAAAACCGCGCCCAAAAAGGCAGGTTCTCATACATATTCAGCACAGGCGGCAGGCCTATTTTTATACTGCCGGTATATTGCGTGCTGTTTATAAGCTTTTTGTATTTATAACGCATTAAGTTTGGCAGTGTGTTTTTCACGGGGCCGCCCGCCCCAAGCTCACAGCGGTTGCCTGTTATGAATTTTCTGCCGCCGGGGAAGCCGGTCACGGTAAGCGAGCAGTTGTTTGCGCATTTTCTGCACACAGCCGCCGTTGAAATATGTGTAAAGCTTTTCACCTTTTCATATGTAATCAGCGATGTTAATGCTTTTTTTTGCCGCGCCGCTTTTTTCAGCCGCCTCTTCCGACAATCCCGCGGGGCGGGCTGGCGGGCTTCGCCCGCCCAAAGCGCCTTCGGCGCTTTCGCCGCGAAGCGGCGGCCCGCCCCCCTCGCCATCTCCCGCCGGCTTCCGTTATGCTCTGCACTTCCCACAGCCTTATCCCTCGCATATAAAGCCGCGCCATACGCCCCCATCAGCTCACTGATCCCCGGTCGCACTACCTCGCGCCCGAGTTCGGCTTCAAACGCGCGCAAAACCGCGTCACTGCAAAAAGTGCCGCCCTGCACAACAATACTGCGCCCCAGTTCATCCGCGTTCCGGGCGCGTATTACTTTATACAGCGCGTTTTTCACTACGCTCACAGCAAGCCCGGCGGCAATATCCTCCACCGCCGCGCCGTCCTTTTGCGCCTGCTTTACGGATGAATTCATAAACACCGTACAGCGGCTGCCTAAATCCACCGGCGCATATGAGCGCACCGCAAGCCCCGCGAACTGTTCCGGTGTGTACCCCAGCGCCCCCGCGAAGGATTCAATGAACGACCCGCAGCCCGACGAGCAGGCCTCATTAAGTACCACGCTGTCTACCGCGCCGTTTTTGATATGAAAGCATTTTATGTCCTGCCCGCCGATGTCAATTATAAAATCCACCTCGGGCGAAAAGCTTTTCGCGGCGATAAAATGCGCGGCGGTTTCCACTATCCCGTAATCAATCCCAAACGCCGACTGCATAAGCTCTTCGCCGTAGCCTGTCGCCGCGCTCCCCGCCACTGTAATATTTTCGCCGCATAGATTATAAATTTTCTCGATCTGCCCCCGCACAATCGGCAGCGGGTTGCCGCCGTTTGATATGTAATGCCGATACAGCAGCTCCCCGGTTTCCCCAATCAGCGCCAGCTTCGTCGTCGTGGAACCGCAATCTATCCCCAAATACGCCCTGCCCCGATAAGACGAAATATCTATCTCCCGCACATCTGACCGCGCATGGCGGCGGGCAAACTCCGCGTACTCGGCATCACAGTTAAACAAAGGCGCACGGCGGTTTACTTCGGGAAGTTCCCCCGCTATAGCCTCCAGCCTGCACACCAGCTGCTCATATGTAACCGGCGCCGATGCCCCCTCCGCGTAATACGCCGCGCCCAATGCCATATAATACGGCGCGAGTGAGGGGAACACCGCGTTTTCTTCCCCCAAAGCCAGCGTCTGCGTAAAACGCCTTTGCAGGCCCTTCATAAAAGACAGCGGCCCGCCGAGGAACAGGACATTCCCGCAAATCTCACGCCCCTGCGCAAGCCCCGTGACTGTTTGATCGACCACCGCCTGGAAGATACTCGCGGCGATATCCTCTTTCCGCGCGCCCTGATTTAATAGCGGCTGGATATCACTTTTCGCGAACACACCGCATCTCGAAGCGATTGGATAGACTCTTTCGCATCCGCCGCTTAGCTCGTCAAGCTCCTGCAAGCTTACATCCATCAGCATCGCCATTTGATCTATAAACGCGCCCGTGCCGCCCGCGCAGGTGCCGTTCATGCGCTCCTCGGGCGTGCCTTTCAGAAAAAGTATCTTCGCGTCCTCGCCGCCCAGCTCAATCACAACATCAGTGCGCGGCAAGGTTCGCCGCACCGCCCCGGCTGTCGCAAAAACCTCCTGCACAAAATCTATCCCGCCGGTTTTGGCAATGCCAAGCCCCGCCGAGCCCGTAACCGCCACCGAAAGCGGATGCCCCCGCAGCAGCTTGTCCAGCGATTTTATATGCCCCAGCGCCATTTCCCGCGCCTTGGAATAATGGCGCGCATAGCTTTTTTCTATAATATTGCCGTCATCATCCAGCACCACGGTTTTCAGCGTAGTGGAGCCGACATCAATGCCTACCTTATATCCCACCGGGCCCTCCGATACATCATCTTCACTGCACAAAATCAGACAAATTCCCTCATTTTACGCACGAGGTAAGTATATATGAATGTTACTATATATGCAAGTGGAAATATCAGTATACTAGCGGCGCATTGCGCCGCAGGTTTTAGGATATAGGATTGAGGTTTTAGGAAAAGGACGGTGCGGCAGCAAGTAGTACAACAGCGGCCAGCTCTAAGCCTAATACTAATATCCGTTCAAGAAATAGACAAAAAATCCTCACAAAAGCTTTCGCATATGGCTTTTGTGGGGATTTTTTGTCCTCATTTCTAACGGATATTAGTATAGCGAGCTAACCGCTGTATAAAAATATTTTATTGATATTACAATGTCAAGGCTTCAAAAAGCATGATCATCGCTTCCTTGCTGATATCGGCATTGCGCAAATTATACGCAAAGTCGCCTAAGTGTTCTTCAATGTCAAGGTAATAATCCTCGCTGTCATGTATTCGGGAAAACAGCCCTTCTAAAATATAAATACAAAAACGCTCCGTAAAATATGTCCGCGCGTCATCATACATTGCCTTAGGGTCGTCTTCATCTTGTTCTTGGGCAAAAAAAGAAAACTCATCCGTGTTTCTGTCCCTAAAAACCGGTGCTAACGGCCGATATTTCAAGAGCCAAAAACAGAACAGCGCGTTCAGTTTCGTTTCGCTGGGAGAAATACCGTGGAAAACATTGTAATAATGCCTTCTCTTATCTACCCTGCGGAAAATAGCGTCAATTTCATCAGTGTCGTAATATGCGTCGACAAGATACCCGCTCCCATAAACCCTATCACAATATTCGGTGTAGGTAAGGTCAAAATCCTTCACCATCTTAAGCAGCGCCTTATCATCAAGATCAGTGTACTTGCCCGGCGGCAACTTAGTTTCAATCAATCTTGCGCCTTTCAATTGCGCGGTCCCGCAGTATGTGCCCGGTCGCAGCATAACGAAGATAACCGGAACCGTCCCCTTGGTAAGGCTTATTGCCATGCCCACGGGTTTCCCTGCGGCTTGAAGCGAGGTCTTGTTCCAGCTCTTCCATCGGGGTGCTGATGAATTTCCCTTCGTCGTCTTTCCGAAGTTTTCTCATCATATGCCCACCTCCTTTTTAACATATTATGCCGCTCGGGCAAGTTTGATGATACATTTTGGCTGCTTATCGGTAATGTGATGGGATAGTACTTTACATTATAACGTACAATAAACAGCTTGTCAACGCATAATTATGTATTTACTAGTATTTTTATGTGCAATTTAATTGTAACATATAATTTCATAATATGCAACTTATTTTTGCTATTCCCACTTTTATACACCCCCATTTGCCCCTCCCGCCTTTTTATGATAAAATATCTACATCCCACAACAAGGAGCCTCCCCTATGATCTCCGGCGCGCAAATAATGATAAACTGCCTTCTGGCAGAAAACATCACCACAGTCTTCGGCTACCCGGGTGCCGCGATCGCGCCTTTTTACGACGCGCTTTGCGGCTCGGGCATACGCCATATCCTCGCGCGCACGGAGCAGGGCGCGGGGCACAGCGCCAACGGCTATGCTCGTATTACGGGGCGGCCGGGGGTCTGCGTTGTCACGTCGGGGCCGGGGGCGACAAATCTTCTCACGGCGCTTGCCACCGCATACAGCGACAGCATACCGTTAATCGCGATAACCGGGCAGGCAGCGACAAACCAGCTCGGGCGCGATGTATTCCAGGAAGTAGACACAACCGGGGCGGCGGCGGCGTTTGTAAAATATTGCTATCTGCTTAAATCCCCCGAAGATATACCCCGCGTATTTAAAGAAACCTTTTATATTGCCTCAACCGGCCGCAAAGGCCCCGTGCTGATTGACGCGCCTGTCGATGTCCAGCAAATGAACGCAGAACCCATCCCCTATCCCGAAAACATATCAATCCGCGGTTATAAGCCCGTGGTAAAGGGCCATCCCCTGCAAATCACAAAAGCCGCAAAAGCTATACAAGCCGCGCAAAAGCCGCTTATTTGCTGCGGCGGCGGCGTGATTTCCTCCGGGGCGGGAAATGCCGTTCGCGAATTTTGCGAAGAAACGGGCATCCCGGCGGTTTCCACAATGATGGGGATAGGCGCCATGCCCCCAAATCATCCCGCGTATTTCGGGATGGTCGGGCAAAACGGCACAGCGGCGGCAAATACGGCAGTACGGGAAAGCGACCTGCTTGTTTTAATCGGCGCGCGTGTCGGCGACCGCGCGATTTCCCGCCCGCAAACGCTTGAGTCCCACGCGGACATCGTGCATATAGATATCGACACCGCGGAAATCGGCAAAAACCTCGGCACTACAATCCCGATTGTCGGCGACGCCGCTGAAGTAATCGCGCAAATCCGCGAGAAAAATATAACAGGCAATTGGTCCGCGTGGCGCTCCCGCCTTGAAGAAATACGCCGCAATGACACGCTTTGCGAGTGTAAAGCTGAACCGCTTCACAGCATTTCGCTTATAAAATCGCTGTGCGATATGCTCCCGGGCGACAGCATTTACACCGCGGATGTCGGGCTTAACCAAATCCTGTCGGCGCGCGGCTTTTCACTAAGCGGGCCATTCCTCACAACCGGCGGGATGGGTACGATGGGCTACAGCATCCCGGCAGCGATCGGCGCAAAAATCGCCGCGCCGGACAAAACCGTGCTCGCGGTCTGCGGCGATGGGGCATTTCAAATGTCGCAAAGTGAACTCGCAACAATGAACCAGCACAGCGCGCCGATAAAAATAATCGTGATGAACAACAAAAAACTGGGCATGGTCGCCGATATCCAAAAAACCGGCTTCAAAAACAAAAATTTCGCCGTAGATTTAAGCGGCGGCCCCGATTTAGCGCTAATCGCAAAAGCCTACAGCATCCCATACCTGCTCGCCCAAACATGGGACGACGTCCCGAAAATGCAGCCGCTCTTAAACAGTGAATCGCCATGTCTGATAGAGATACGATAACCTAAAACCTCAATCCTGCCGAAGGCAAAACACCCGTCACGAAGCGATAAATCACTTCGTGCCACCCTCTTTAAAAAAGAGGGTAAAGCTACAGCAAGATTTATTCTTTCTCATAAAAAAGAGCAAAACAGCCGTAGGACGTACCCTCTTTTTTAAAGAGGGTGGCTTCAAAGCGGTTACGCTTTGAAGACGGGTGTTTTGCCTTCGGCAGGAATTTAGGTTTAAGGTTTCAGGATTTAGGAAGGACGCGGAGTTTGTTGTTTTCCACCTAAAACCTTATTTTCCTGAAACCTGAAACCCGGCGTCCCGTAATTCCCCTCCTTGGAGGGGTGGACGGCGTAGCCGGACGGGGTGGTTTAAATAGGCGCAAAACTCATCCCTTCTCCCCCCTAATCTCTACCAGGAGGTATTATAGTGAAAAACATCATCTCAGCACTGGTCGAAAACCGCGCGGGCGTGCTGTCCCGTATCGCGGGGCTTTTTGCGCGGCGCGGGTTTAATATCAAAAGCCTTGCTGTCGGCGAAACCGAGGACGCGTCTATTTCCCGCATGACAATCGTGCTGGAGGGCGACGAATGGTCAGCGGAGCAAATGTGCAAGCAGCTAAACAAGCAAATTGACGTAATCAAGGTAAAACAGCTCGACTCCGACAATTCCACGCGCAGGGAGCTTGCCCTTATAAAGGTCAAGGCCGACCCGAAAATCCGCAGTGAAATCATCGACATCGCCGCGATTATGAAAAGCAGCATCGTCGATTTATCGCCCGCCGCGCTTACTGTCGAAATCTGCGACCGTCCCGAGCGCGTGGATTTACTGGTCTCCATGCTGGAGCCGTACACGATTTTGGAGATGGCGCGCACAGGCATGGTGGCGCTTTCGCGGGGGGAAATCTAGTGCATCACGAAACCACAATCGCCGCAATCTCCACCCCTATAGGCACAGGCGGCATCGGGATTATCCGTATATCCGGCACTGAAGCGCTGGCAATCGCGTCACGGCTTTTTCGCCCATACGGCGGCAAAAAATTAAATGCCATCCCCGGCTACAGCGGCTGCCCCGGCAGAATCTTCGATAAAAACGATGATATTGACGAAGCCATTGCCTTTGTCTATCACGCCCCAAAAAGCTACACCGGGGAGGATACCGTCGAATTATCCTGCCACGGCGGCGTCTGGCTTTTACAGCGCGTCCTGCGCCTCTGCCTTGAAAACGGCGCAGCGCCCGCACAACCCGGGGAGTTCACAAAACGCGCGTTTCTAAACGGCAAGCTCGACCTCATGCAGGCAGAAGCCGTGATGGGCATAATAAGCGCGGAGGGCGACGCCGCGCTAAAAGCCGGCATGAGCCTGCGGGACGGCGCACTCTCGAAGGAAATCCGGCGGCTCACAAATTTACTTGTCGATCTCTCCGCGCATTTGGGCGCGTGGGCGGATTACCCGGAGGAAGATCTAATCCCCGTTGATTTAAAATCTCTTGAAACATCACTCAGCGAAGCTTCGGCAAAGCTGCAAAAGCTAGTTTCCACCTACGACAGCGGGTCGGTTTTGCGGCACGGCATAAGCACGGCAATTGTCGGCAAACCGAATACAGGCAAGTCCACGCTGATGAATTTGCTTTCCCGCCGCGAAAAAAGCATCGTGACCGACATTCCCGGCACAACCCGCGATATCGTGGAGGACACCGTGCATATCGGCGGTTTCACCCTGCGGCTGTGCGATACGGCGGGCATCCGCGAAACCGAAAACGCGGTAGAAAAAATCGGCGTAGACCGCGCAAAAACAGCTTTAGAACGCGCCGACCTTGTCCTCGCGGTTTTCGACGGCTCCGAAAAACTAACCGCGGCCGATTTAGGCCTACTCGCCTTGCTGAAAAATAAAACAGCCATCGCCGCCATAAACAAAACCGACCTGCCCGAAAAACTCGAATTAGACATAATAAACAAAAATTTCGCGCGCGCCGTAAAAATTTCAGCACAAACAGGCTTCGGCCTCGAAGCGCTCGAAAAAGAAATCACCGATGCCGCGGGCGTATCGAAAATCGACTTATCCGGCGCAATCGTCACAACACAGCGCCAGCGCGGCGCGCTTGCCGCCGCGCTCTCCGCCCTGCAAAGCGCGCTTGCGGCGCTCAGCTCCGGCATGACGCTCGACATAATCGGCATCGATTTAGACGAAGCCCTCGCAGAGCTTCTCGCACTCACCGGCGATGCCGTCCCCACCGTGGTCGTAGACGCCCTCTTCGCAAAGTTCTGCGTTGGAAAATAGCGTGCTGCGCACAGGAATTTAGGTTTTAGGTTTTTTTGTGTAGGGTCGGGCTTCCATGCCCGACCGTCAAAGGTGAATCGAATATTCCATGGGCGGGGATGGAACCCCGCCCCTTCCTAAAACCTCAATCCTAAACCCTCAATCCTGCCGAAGGCAAAACACCCGTCACCGCGATGAACAAGTCATCACGGTGCCACCCTCTTTAAAAAGAGGGTAAAGCTACAACAAGATTTATTCTTTCACATAAAAAACGCAAACCAACCGTAGGACGCACCCTCTTTTTTAAAGAGGGTGGCTTCAAAGCGGTTACGCTTTGAAGACGGGTGTTTTGCTAAAAACCCAACCGGAGAATCAAATGTCTTTTCACCAAACCTCATACCCATACGACATCGCCGTCGTCGGCGCGGGCCACGCGGGCATAGAGGCCGCGCTGGCGTGCGCGCGCCTCGGCGCTTCCTGCGTGCTTTTTTGCCTGTCGCTGGACACGATCGCAAACCTGCCCTGCAACCCTTCAATCGGCGGGACGGCAAAAGGCCACCTCGTCCGCGAAATTGACGCGCTGGGCGGCGAAATGGGCAAGGCCGCCGACCGCGTTTTTCTGCAAAGCCGTATGCTCAACCGCGGGAAAGGCCCCGCCGTCCACAGCCTGCGGGCGCAGGTTGACCGCGCGAAGTACCACAGCTACATGAAAAATGTTTTGGAAAACACGCGCGGCTTGTCCATAAAACAGGCGGAAATCACAGAGCTTCGCCTTGATCAAAGCGGCGCGGTCTGCGGCGTTGTAACAGCACTAGGCGCGTTTTACCGGGCAAAGGCCGTAATTATCTGCACCGGGACATACCCGGGCGGAAAAATTTTCGTCGGAAGCTACAGCGCGGACAGCGGCCCCGACGGCATCATCGCGCCGAAAAAGCTAACGGAAAATTTACTCTCGCTGGGGCTTCCGATCCGCCGCTTCAAAACCGGCACCCCCGCGCGCGTACACAAGGACAGCATCGATTTTTCAAAGCTCACCGTACAGCAGGGGGATGAGCATATCACGCCCTTTTCCTTTGAAACACGCGGCCCGCTGCGCAACACCGCCGACTGCCACATTGCCTACACAAACGAAAAAACGCATGAAGTAATCCGCGAAAACCTTCACCGCTCACCGCTCTACAGCGGCGGCATCACAGGCGTCGGGGCGCGTTACTGCCCGAGCATAGAGGACAAGGTCGTGCGCTTCGCGGATAAAACCAGGCACCAAATTTTCGTCGAGCCAATGGGGCTAAACACAAAGGAGATGTATCTGCAGGGCCTCTCGTCCTCACTCCCGGAGGATGTACAGCAAAAATTCTACCGCACGGTTGAGGGCTTCGAAAACCTAGAAATCATGCGCAGCGCCTACGCGATCGAATACGACTGCATCGACCCGATGAGCCTTGATCCGACACTGCAGTCAAAGCAAATACCGGGCCTGTACGGGGCGGGGCAGTTTAACGGCACCTCCGGTTACGAGGAGGCCGCGGCACAAGGTCTGGTAGCAGGGGTAAACGCTGTCCACAATATATTGGGGAAAGCGCCGCTAATCCTAGAACGCTCCGGCTCATACATCGGCACGCTCATTGACGACCTTGTCACAAAAGGCACAAACGAGCCTTACCGCATGATGACCTCGCGCTCGGAATACCGCCTGCTTCTAAGGCAGGACAACGCCGACGAAAGGCTCACGCCGATCGGGCGGGAAATCGGGCTAATCTCCGACGAGCGGTGGAAATTGTTTCACGTGAAACAATTTCAATGCGCCGAGGAACAGGCGCGCGCCGAAAAAACAACCATCCCCCCGACAAAACAACTAGGCGACCTTCTGGAGCAAAACGGCACTTCGCCGATCACCGAAGGCACCAGGCTCTCTGTCCTGCTGCGCCGCCCGCAGATCACATACGCCCTGCTCGCGCCATTCGATACAAGCCGCCCCGATCTCCCCCCCGATGTTTTAGAGCAGGCGGAAATCCGCGTTAAATACGCGGGCTATATCAAAAAGCAGCTAAAGCAAGTGGAAAAGATAAAACGCCTGGAAACCGCAAAGCTCCCCCCGGATATCGATTACAGCAGCATCGCGAACATCCGCATAGAGGCCCGCGAAAAGCTAAGCAAAATCCGCCCCGCCAGCCTAGGCCAAGCCGCAAGAATCTCCGGCGTCACCCCGTCCGACATATCCGTGCTGATGATTTATTTGGAAAAGCGCAAAAAACCGTAGGACGTACCCTCTTTTTTAAAGAGGGTGGCACAAAGTCGAATTTATTCGGCTTTGTGACGGGTGTTTTGATACTTTTTGCGCATTTCACATTTCACCGCGCAGCCGCAAATTGTTTCACGTGAAACATTTTTCCTAAAACCTAAATCCTAAAACCTAAATCCTGCCGAAGGCCGTAGGGGCGGGGTCATCCCGCCCGCAATTCCCCGGTTGCAATCAAAATGTTTCACGTGAAACAATTTAGCAAATTTAGGATACAGAAAAAGGACGGTTCCCATGACAAACCTAACCAATCTCGCAAAAACATATGGCATATCACTTTCGCCGTCTATGGCGGAAAAATTCGGGCGGTATTTCCTGCTGCTTGCAGAGTGGAACGCGAAATTCAACCTCACCGCCATAACCGCTAAAGACGATGTAATAATAAAGCACTTCCTCGACTCGGTTATATTAACCAAACACATCCCGGAGGAGGCAAACCTCAGCCTCATTGATATCGGCTCCGGCGCGGGATTCCCCGGTATCCCCGTAAAAATCGCACGCCCCGAAATCTCGGCTGCGCTTTTGGACAGCCGAAAAAAACGCACAACCTTTTTAACCGAAGCGGGCAGGGTCTTAGATATGGGGGAAGGCTTCGAGGTTTTTCACGGCCGCGCGGAAGATTTCGGGCATAAAAGCAATCACCGCGAAGCCTACTCCCACGCCTGCGCCAGGGCAGTCGCGCCGCTTCGGGTACTGTGCGAATACTGCCTGCCGTTTGTAAAGCCGGGCGGCTATTTCCTCGCGATGAAAGGCCCCGCGGTACATGAAGAATTGCCGCAGTCCGAAAAGATAATCCCACTGCTCGGCGCAGCTTTAGAAGGCCTGCATGAGTACAGCCTGCCGGATAACAGCAAGCGCGTAATCGTAAAAATAAAAAAGATATCGCAAACTCCGCCAAAATATCCCGGGAAACCAAAAAATATCGCAAAAACGCCTGTGTAAACGGGCGTTTTTTGTTGCAATAAAAGCTTTCGCGCGATGAAAAAGCCTGTCCGATTTCTTGTTATATGGTATACTCTACGAATAAAAATGTTTCACGTGAAACAATTTTACGCAAAGGAATTGTATTTATGGGGATCACATCATTTTTGCGCAAGACAAAAGAAGTAAACAAGGTGCTGCTATTGCCCCTGGCGCAAATACGGCGCAACCCGAACCAGCCCCGCTGTGTTTTTGACGAGGACAGCCTGCAAGAGCTTGCCGACAGCATTTCCGCCAACGGTTTATTGCAGCCGATTTCTGTCCGCGAAACAGAGGACGGCTATGAGCTTGTGGCGGGGGAGCGGCGCACGCTTGCTTACCGCAGGCTGGGCGAGCAGTACATCCCGTCTATCATCGTGGATTATTCCGACCGCGAATCCGCGGTTTTCGCGCTGCTCGAAAACCTCCAGCGCAAGGATTTGTCGTACTTGGAAGAAGCATATGGGATTGCGCGGCTTATGGAGGAAAACAGCCTCACGCAATCAGAAGCGGCGCGCCATCTCGGGAAAGCGCAGTCTACCGTGGCGAATAAGCTGCGGCTGCTGAAATTCCCCATTTCAATACAGCGCCGCCTGCTTGATACAGGGCTTACGGAAAGGCACGCGCGCGCGCTTTTGCCGATTGGCGATGAGAAGGTCTTAGATACAGCAATCAGCCATATCCATAAAAACGGCTTGACCGTTCAGCAGACGGAAGAATACATAGCAAAACTGCTTCAGCCCAAAAAAGCCCGCCATACAAAGCTTGTGATTGTAAAAGATGTGCGCATTTTCCAGAACACAATAAATAAAGCGGTTGATTTGATGAATAGGGCGGGGCTTGATATTTTTTCCGAGCAGCAGGTTACGGACAGGTATATTGAATACATTATAAAAATCCCAAGGGAACAGGCGTACCGCAGGAAATTGTAAGCGCAGGTAATTGTAATTGTTTCACGTGAAACATTTTGAGGTTGTTTCACGTGAAACATTTTTGCGGGGATTTATTGCAGGGATGTAGGGGCGGGCCCGCGTGCCCGCCCGTAAATTGTTTCACGTGAAACAATTTTTACGTAAAATGCCCCCTTCGCGCACGAAGGGGGTGGCACGAAGTGCCGGGGGTTGTCTTTTGTGGCGGGTTACGGGGGACAACCCCCCCCCCCCTCCGGCCGCCCCCCCCCCACCCGCACGACA
>Ga0099364_10007996_pt1 | contig 14978 bp, 7 predicted proteins | sample TergutTh196P3_FD_73070 | JGI IMG/M metagenome (GOLD analysis project Ga0099364, IMG submission 73070) | Microcerotermes parvus P3 segment gut microbial communities from Pointe-Noire, Republic of the Congo - Th196 P3 | ecosystem: Host-associated > Arthropoda: Insects > Digestive system > Gut ... | reverse complement strand
AGAAGGCATACACGGTAATTTGCGGTACCGTGACGACGGCAGTAACGTAACTATAATAGGATATATAGGAGAGCCGACATCAGTTTTGATACCCGGGCGGATAAACGGTAATCCGGTTACTGCTATTGATCATATAGCATTTTTAGATTGCACGAGTTTGACAAGCATTGTGATTCCTAGCGGGGTCACGCACATTGGCAATATGGCTTTTAGCGGCTGCACGAGTCTTACGAGCATAGTAATCCCGTACGGCGTTACAACAATCAGTGTTGGCACTTTTTTATACTGCACGAGTTTGACTAGCATAGAAATTCCAAACAGTGTTACTTTTATTGCTTGGTCTGCGTTTAGTGATTGCACTAGCTTGACAAGCATTACTATCCCAAGCAGCGTTACACACATCGGAGATTCCGCATTTATGAATTGTACGAGCCTAACAAGTATTGCGATTCCCAACAGCATTACGTACATCGAATCTCATACATTTTGGAACTGCACGAGCCTGACAAGTATAACAATTCCCAGTAGCGTCAGATCAATCAGAAACTCTGCATTCCGTGATTGCAACAACCTGTACGATGTAGTATTTGAATCAACAACACCACCAACTACTTCTGCAAATGCTTTTAATGGTGTCAAATCTGGCGCAAGGGCGATTGTTCCCAACGGTGCAACCGCGTATGGACAGACTGGCTCTATCTGGAATGGTTTAACTGTCTTCAACCCAACACAAGCGACAGCGCATGTCCCAGTCACAAGCATTACGGGAGTGCCGACGGCAGCTACGGCAGGGGTGCCGCTAACACTCACCGGCTCAGTAAACCCGTCAAATGCGACAAACAGGACAATCTCATGGAGCGTGCTAAATGCCAGTGAGACTGGCGCGACAATAAGCGGCCACACTTTAAACACAACTGCTGCGGGAACTGTAACGGTCAGAGCGACCATTATAGGCGGAAGAACGTCAAATACTAGCTACACGCAGGACTTCACCATTACGATAAGCGCAACTTCAACAGCATCGCAGGCAACAGGTGTTGCACCAAATCTCAGCAGTGCAAGCGCTTGGGCGCATACAGCCATAAACGAAGCCCATGCGATGGGACTTGTCCCCATTGCACTGCGATCGTCATATACGCAAGCCATGACACGCGCCGAGTTTTGCGCTCTGGCAGTTGCGTTGTATGAAAACCTAAGGGGTGAGATTACGGGGCGCAGGACGTTTTCCGATACAAACGACATCAATGTGCAAAAAGCTGCGGCAATCGGCGTAGTGGGGGGCATTGGTAATAACAGATTTGCCCCGCACAGCCAGTTGACGCGCGAACAAGCCGCAACGATGCTTGCCCGCCTTGCAAATGCCATCGGCAGCCCACTTCCACTGCGCGCGGCCACATTTTCTGACAACAGCGCGATTGCCTCATGGGCTCTTAGCGCGGTGGGTCAGGTGCAGGCCACAGGGATAATGAGCGGCACGGGAAGCAACAGATTTTCCCCAAAAGGGGCATACACGAGGGAACAGAGCATTGCGACTATTCTGCGGACATGTAATGTCATCAGCGCTTCTGCATCCGCAACTGTGCAAACTCCGACACCTGCGCCGATACCTAATCTAGCTCCTGCAATTAATGTCTCAGAGTTTGAACGCAGGGTCTTTGAACTGACGAATGCCGAAAGGGCAAAACACGGGCTTCAACCGCTAATATGGGATGAAGCTCTGGCAAGGGCTTCACGCCTACACAGTGAAGATTTGGCTAGAAACAACTTGGATGGACATATAGGGTCTGACGGCTCAAGCAGAGGTGAAAGGGCAAGAAGGGAAGGATGGAAAAACATTGACGTGGCAGAAAACTGCACTTATGGAAGAAACACACCTGAAGACGCAGTTGAATCATGGATGAACTCCCCGCCGCATAGAGCAAATATTCTAGATTCAAGAACAACTCACATAGGCGTAGGCTTTGCACAACTGGATGGCTCACAGTACAGGTATTATACTACTCAGAAATTTAGTTATGAGCAATCATATATCATAAGCGTGCTGAAAATGGGAAGCTTAAATGTTGGAGGTATTGATGCCGATGTGTCTTACAGTGTGGCAAAAGAGGGTGAGCATGTAAATCTGAATGCAGGTACACTTCCCGGACATGTATTTGTTCGCTGGGAGGTCCTTTCGGGCAACATAACAATAAGCAATCCAAACTCGCCAAGTATATCATTTTTCATGCCGGACAGACAAGTTAGCCTTATAGCTTTTTTCAGGAGGGCTTGAACTGAATATAAGCTTTGGCTGTGGAACCGGTACCTTTTATGTGACAATTTGATGCTATAATGTGGAAATATAAGTGACCGAAAGACTCGCAATGCAAATAAAAAACAAGTTATTTTTATTCTGTTTTGACTTTACATTTGTATTGTGCAATATAGTAAGTGAAAGGAGATGAAACAAATATGCTAAAACCAGCAAGACTATTTGCAACGGCGGCATTTGCGGTAATTATTACATTGCTTATTCCCTTATCCTCATTCGCTTCAAGTATTGGAGACTGCGGACTTAGAAGCGGCCAACTCTCTAATGGTATTAATTCTACCACAATATCGTTTAACGAAACAAAATCCGGTTCAATAGAAAGCTTTAGCCCTATTGAGCTTCAGGGTTTAAGTGTGTTTAGCATCCCTGTACCGCAGAGGCCGAGGATTCCTACGTTTGTTATTGTTATACTCGTCGCAGCAATTGCTATCAACATCACCATTGCGGTCGTTGTGTACCAAGATGCCAAGAAAAACAATATCAGCCCTGAAATTGTTTGGGCGCTTGTATCGCTGATGGCAAGCGGCATCGGACTTATAATTTACTTGGTTGTCAGGCACAGTACCAAACGTGACAGATACTTCGTTGGAAGCAACTTCTATTCACATTACAACACGCCATACAGCGGTGGTTGGAACTCAAGCACACAGGGCAATTATACCAACACCGGCGGTCAATACAACACCGGCTACAATAACAATCAAAGTCATGGATACTTCTGCCCTAACTGCGGAAACCCAAGAGGGCAGGGAGCTAATTTTTGCGTCCACTGCGGCAGCAGGATGACCTAAACATGGCTTGCCGATTAAGGCAGCCTGATTTGTTCCTCAGCGGCTTAGCACAGTGAAACTCCGCTCCAAGTAGCTGACAGGCCCCTTAACTCAGCGTTTTTGAATTTTAACTCATCCCCGCTAAACCTGAATTCAACAATAGATAAGTGTAGTCTCCAAATGTGTTACCAAAACCGTATATTACAATACGGTAACGCGGCGCTGAGTTCATTGATCTGAGCGTCTGTTAGTGGATTAGAGCTCAAGTCCAAGTCCAACCCCGATGATTATGGTATTCATCTATGGCTTTGTCGTTCTCTTGATTTTAATTAGCCTGACGAATATTATCAGCACCATAAGCACCAATATATACGCGCGTTCTCGTGAGTTTGCAGTATTAAAGAGCGTTGGCATGGATGAAAAGGGACTTCGCAGGATGCTGAACTTTGAGAGCGTTTTCTGCTCGCTAAAGTCTCTGGTGTTTGGGATTCCGCTTGAAATTCTGGCATCCTACATCATACGTTTACAGATGTAATTGCGTTTGCGTATGAGCCGCCGCTTTTGGCGATAGCGCAAAGCTTGATTGGCGTGCTTGTAATTATTTGGCTGATTATGCGTCATTCTGCAAACCGGCTTAAAAAGCGTAATGTCATAGAAACAATCAGAAGCGGGTGTGTATAAGTTTTGAAACTCACGAGAAAACTTGCGTACAGCCAGCTAAAAATCAACGGGTGTCGCACAATTTGGACGGTTGATACGGGTGCGAAGAGAACGGATTTGCCCATTTGTGAACGCTATAATTCGGCTACAAGCACGTTGGCAAGGTAGTATACTTTCCCAATGTGCTTTTGTTTTAGCCTTACCAATATGCCCATGGCGGTGCGACTGTGCGCCCCCATGGGTAAGACTTTTGAGAGGGCATTCTCGTTTGTGCGTATGGCAACAGACACGGATGGAAAACAAAAGATCACATCGGCCCGTATGCTTCAACCTCAACATGAAAATAAAAACTGCACCGTTTTACAAACCTAGAACGTTAATGCAAACTATAATAATAGCAACGCTTTCCGCCGAATGAGACTTTATGAAATTTTTTATGTCACCGTGCTAAATGTGACCGGAATTTAACAATAAATGGTTATTATGTAGAATGATATGGAGAATTCGATGTGTGCGGCATCTGAGGCAACGATGGAGTTTGGTCTATTACAATATAGCTTACAAAAATTCTGATTTTCAAAAATCGTCGACGCAGGCCTGTTTTATGCTGATTTGCCATGCAGGTCGTGACGGAGATCCTGCGAATCGCCGAAAAGTGCCACATAAAACCCTTTTTTGGCCTTAAGCTAAAGAGTGTGGAGACAAACCATCATCAACCACAAAAAATTTATTTAAAAAAATTCGCATAATATAAAACCGTTATTGCTTCAAATGTGGCTTATGCTATATACACAAAAAAGGAGAAAGATTTTATGAAAAAGAGATTCATATTTTTCGCATTGGTGTTGATTTTTACCATTTCAATTTTCACGCAATTAGAGCCGCAGGCTATAGCCGTAAATACACAGCATACGATTGCAATTTCAGCGGGGGACGGCTTTTCTATGGCGATTCAATCTGACGGCAGTTTGTGGTCATGGGGAACGAATTCGGATGGACAGCTTGGCGACGGTACAAGCGGCATTTATCCTTATAATCGGCGAGCAACGCCCGTAAGAATAATGAACAATGTTACGGCTGTGTCAGCAGGCTGGAGTCACGCAGCAGCAATCCAAAGCGATGGGAGCTTATGGGCATGGGGGGGCAACTCAAGAGGACAGCTTGGCGACGGTACAAGCGGCACTTATCCTGATCGTCGAACAACGCCTATAAGAATAATGAGCAATGTTACGGCTGTGTCAGCAGGCGATGATTACACAATGGCAATCCGAAGCGACGGAAGCTTGTGGGCATGGGGGGCGAATTGGAATGGAAGGCTTGGTGATGGAACAAATGACAATCGTATTACACCCATAAAGATCATGGATAACGTTGCCGCAGTCTCAGCGAGCAGTGGGTACACAATGGCGATTCAATCTGACGGCAGTTTGTGGTCATGGGGAGCGAATTGGAGCGGACAGCTTGGTGATGGGTCAACTGAACAACGTAGTACACCCGCAAAGATCATGGATAATGTAGCCTCAGTCTCAACGAGCTTTAGTCACGCAATGGCAATCCGAAACGATGGAAGCTTGTGGGTTTGGGGGAGCAATTCTCACGGTGAGTTAGGGCTCGGCATAGGAGGTGCCGAAAGTTACTATAGCTACACACCAATGAAAGTTATGGATGACGTAATAGGTATCTCGGCTGGATTTTGTTACTCTATGGTTATCCGAAAAGACAGTAGCTTATGGGCATGGGGGCTCAATGGCGAAGGACAGCTTGGCATCGGCTCAGTTGACTATATCAACTACACACCCACAAAAGTCATGGACAACGTAGTTTCTGTTTCAACAGGCGGTACTATTGTTGAGGGCCACTACGTAGCCCATACAATGGCGATAAGAAGTGACGGCAGCTTGTGGACGTGGGGAAGCAATGAGACTGGTCAGCTTGGATACGAGTTTGGATACGGGCTTGAATACGAAAGCATTATCGCCTTAAGACACGCACCTGTGAGAGTTACTATTCCCGACACAATCGCACCTTCTGAGCAGGGCCCTTTCACCATGGGCGTGGATAACTACCGGTTTTCAAACACGAATTCCAGTTTTGGATACAATAGAAATTACGCAATCCCGCTAGAGCGCTACCTTGAAATATTTACGCCCTCCAGCGCTCGATTACTGTACTATATAAACGCTCCGTGGGCAGGAAGCTGTTATGGATTTGCCGCTTCCGCCTATGCATTTGAGGTCAACAGACTGCGGCACTCAGATTATCAGAGCGGTGTAAGCCGAACGTATGACTTCAGTATACCGGGGTCTCCAAATAGTGCTGTAACAAGATTAATCGAACTCTACCATATAGGCCAGAACTTACCCAACCTTTGGAGTACACTCAGAAGCAGTCAGCATATGGATAATCTTTCGGCATTAGTCGCTGCGGCAAACAACGAAGACGGACTCATTGTGGGTTTATGGGGAAGCTCCGGGGGGCATGCTGTCCTCGTCTATGGGGTTGAGAGGATCAGCAACACCAGATACTCTCTTAGCATCTACGACAATAACCAACCGGATAACACAAACTTGCGAATAGAGGTCGATCTTGCGATGTCGGGGAGTTCTGCTTGGCGGTTCAACTCTGCCGATAGGGAAAGCTACAATACGAGAATAAGCGATCACATATCGTTTGTTGACGGGGAGTTGATTCACAACGAAATACAGAGAGCTAAAGTCAACAGATCGGATGGAGTGATAAACGGTATGCAAATAATTGTACCTGTGAACGCTGAAATTGTGGACATGCGAGGGATTAATGTTGAGAATATTGATGGAGCGCATAGGTTTATCCCATTTGGAATACTGCCTCTAAATCCTGATGGCAGCGACCCAACTCCACAACGGACTACTGAGATGTGGATTCTTCCCGCAGACGATTATATTGTTATGCTTGATAACGCTGAAAGCACAACTGTTTCTGTTTTGGATGACGACAGGGCATTTACAATAAATCTGTCGCCGTCAGATGACAGTATCACAATAGAAATTGGTGATGTAGTCGAAATAGAAGGCACAGTTCACGGCAATATCACTGAATACCACGACGATGGGACAGAGCTATTAATACCGATCACTGCCACATCTTCTGTGGACTTGGAGCCCGGCAACATGGAAGAAGCAAGCTTTAGTGATGTGGCTTCCGGCACTTGGTTTAACAGTGCAATTACTTCAATGGCGACCGTGGGTGTTGTCAGTGGCGTAGGGAACAACCGCTTTAACCCGCAAGGCCAATTGTCAGTAGCGGAACTCGTTACAATGCTGATGCGAACACAGTATGGCCGCTTATCCGGCGGAAGCCCGTGGTTCGCAAATTACATTGAGCGGGCACAGCTCGATGGCATCCTCTTGGCGTCGGATAATCTCGACCCACGCGCAGGCGTAACCCGCGCGCAGGCGGCGCTTATAATCACCCGCTATATCGAATGCTACAACCCGCAATGGGTGAGAGAGCGCGTCGAAAGAACACCTACAGATATGTCAGATGTGCCGGATGACTATCAATCCGCTGTTGAAAAAGCTTATGCATGGGGCATATTATCCGGCGATAATAACAACCGTTTTAACCCGCAGAGCACATTGACCCGCGCACAAGCCGCACAGATACTATACAACTACTTCAGAATTGTTGACTAAATCAAACTTGTTAAAATACTTTGAGTTGTACTTATAAAGGAGGGGCTTGCTATGGCCCGGTCTCTTAAAGAAGCAGTAGCCGCATTTACCAAAGGTGATGCATCGGCATTCGATGACATCTACAGCGCGACATACAGGCACGTCTTGGTCGCAGCAAAGATGCTGATGAAAAATGAGCAAGATGCACAGGACGTTGCGCAAGATGTGTATATCCGCGCATACAGCAGTCTCGGAAACCTGAAAAGTCCGGATTATGCACCCGCTTGGTTCCGCGCAGTCACAAGAAACCTCTGCTTGAACCGGCTGCGAGTACGTACTGAGACCCTCCTTGGCGAAGATGAGGAATACATAATGGAAAATCAGGTGCAACAGGATCAATACGCTATGCCGGAGCAAGCATACATCACAAAGGAGCGCGATGCAATCCTTATGGGGATGGTCGAAGAACTCCCGCTTGAGCAGCGCGAAGCCGTCCTATACTACTACATTCAAGACCAGCCTGTGTCAAAAGTGGCAGAGCTGTTGCAGTGCTCAACCGGCACAGTTAAGTCGCGGCTTAACTACGCAAGGGCAAAGCTGCGCGCAATGGCGAGCGAGAAGGAAAGGGAAGGCATAAAGCTATATGGATTCGGATTCATTCCGTTCTTAGGATACTTCCTGCGAAACGCTGCAAACCACATAACGCTTAACCCGGCGACCGCATTCAATATACTGGCGACCACCCATCATGTATACTCCGGGACAGTGGCATCCTCCGGATCGGGCGCAACCGCGACCGGCACCGGGATTGGCGCGGCAGCCGCACAATCAGCCGCTGCCGCCTCGCAGACTGCAACCGCCGGCGCTGCGGGCATTGGCGGATTGTTGTCGGCGGCTGGAACCAAGCTAACTGCTGCGGTTCTTGCGACTGCAATTTGCGTCACGTCCATAGGAATCGGAGTTCCTGTGGCGCTTGCAAGCAGAGATTCATATGAGCATCGCCCTTCTGGCGTGAGGGCGAGACAGAATCGCGATGACAGAGAATCGGAAAGTGTTTGGCGGGAAAACAGCGAGGATATCGTAATAGTTGAGGAAAACAAACTGCAAGATGGCGAAGCTGACATCCATGCGGCTGCAGAAGGCATCAAAGAGGATGGTGGTGCGATAACCGCTGATGCGATCGATGAATGGTTTGACTTGCTTGAAACATTAATAATCGCGGATGAAAAAAGGGCTGAAAATGCGTTGATTTCGCGCACAATTTCCAAGGCTGATACACTTGCCTTGCGAGGTGAGTACGGCTGGGCAGTAGCGTTAGTTGATAATGCCATGTGGTTCTATCCGGACAACCAAGCTTTGCTGAATAAGCTCGCAGAACTTGAGTCAATTCGGACTGTACCGCTTAGAAATATGAGCATTCAGATTGCATCCGGTTATATTCGGCGGCAAGAAAGCGGAGTTGATCAGTTTTCACGCTTTTTTGATACAAGAAACTTCTTTACTGTGAGCACTGCAATCTCAGGCAGCAGAGGTATCATAACGCTCGATGGGAACTATACGCGGCTTACAGGCAAACAGATATTGGTGTCATATGGCAATGGAACAAGTACGACAACATTTTCAATAATTGGTGATGGCACAACCCTCTTTGAGAGGTCCTATAAAGCCGACAGGACAAACAGATTAGATGGGTTGGACCAAGATATTGCAGAGATTGACATAGACCTAACAGGGATAGGCATTCTTGAAATCCGGTATGCCCGTACTACAGGAGGTACTGCCATTAGCGATGTAGGTCTTGTGGATTTTCTATTCTATCAAAGTGGCAGTGCAGAAGGAAGTACCGGCGCTGACGATTCAGGATCAATTGGCCCGCAAAACAGTGATACTGACAGCGTAACTCTTATCGATGGAATTTCCGATCAAGATGATGCGATACGTGCTGTGGACATCGATGAATTGTCAACTCTTTTAAAGGCGCTTCTCATAGCGGAAGCAGAATCAGGTAGCAATGAGCTTCTGATCAGAGCTATATCTAAAGTTGATGCGCTTGCCATGCAAGGGAAAAATGCAATTGCTACAGCATTGGTTGAGAGTATGCTATCCGTTTATCCGGATAACCCGGACCTACTCTCTATGAGACCTAAGTTGAGCCAAAATCTTGAAGCCCCGCTTCTTAATTTAAGTTGGAGGCGAACAACACCCTCCTCAAGTATCATCAAACGAAGTGGTGCAAGTGATGTATTCGGAAATCCATTTGAGTCAGCAAACTTTTACAGTGTAAATACATCATCCGGCAGCTATACGCTGATACCGCTCAACGCGAACTATTCCCGGCTTAGCGGAAGGTTGTGTTTACTTACTTATAGTCAAGGTATAGAAACCGTTATGTTCAGGATAGTTGGAGATGGCATAACGCTATATGAGTATTCATATAAAACAACTTCAGAACAGCTTGGCTCACGGGAAGGTATGGAGAGTTCCCCGATAAGCGTTGATGTTGATATTTCAGGAGTTGATCTAATCCAGATTCAGGCTTACACCATGAACGATGGAGTGTTTCGAGGCGTGCTTTCTGCGATAAGTCAGAATTTTACAATCGCCCATCTAGGCATGGTTGACTTTGTTGTCAGTTAATTATGAAAGAGCCGGATCTTTAACAAGGACGATACTGCATTTTGCGCAAAATTGCTATTGCGCAAAAATAAATTGCAGATTTTCACAAAAAGTTAAAACCGATATGCCAACTTATGTGTCTTAGTTAATAGGGAAGAAAATTCCTATGTACAATTTAGAATATGGAGGAAAAGAAAATGAGGAGAATCACAATTATTTTAGTAGTCTTGGCAATGATGCTGACAGTCTCGGCAACACTGACCGGTTGCAGTCCTGATTTTGGCAGCAACTTTATCAATCCCAGACCTGAAGCGACCGCACAACAGAGGACCCCCGTAGCAGAGCGTGATCGGGACATTGATGCTACGGCAGACACTGAAATACCCGTTAGCGATGAGTCAGATGATGGACAGGCACAAGAAGCATCTGTTGAACGATTGACGGGTAACGAAATCGCAGCGCTTGCGGATTCTGTATTAACGGTTTATGTATTTGATTCAAATGGAAATCTGGTCTCTCAAGGAAGCGGATTTATTGCGGTCGATGATAGAACATTGGTTACAAATTATCACGTAATAAAGAACGCATACACTGTTACTGCTGTTTCTGAAAGCGACATTCACTATAATATTATCGGCGCTATGCATCTTTCCCCTGATCTGGATCTTGCCGTGCTACGATTTGAAACGCATACTAATTTAACTCCGCTGCCATTTGCGGATTCCTCGCAGGTTCTGGTTGGCGATGAGGTGTACGCAATCGGCAGCCCGCAGGGACTCAAGAACACTCTTTCAAATGGAATAGTCAGCGCGTTTCGCGATGTGAGTGTTACAAATTTAATTCAGTTCACAGCCGCAGTTTCACAGGGTTCAAGCGGCGGCGCGTTACTCAACGTATACGGCGAAGTCATAGGTATTCCAACATGGACTTTTCTAACAGGGCAGAATTTGAATTTAGCGGTTCCAATTGACTTGATTGGCGAAAACATGAGTGTCTCAGATAAGCTTGCGATTTCATATCCTGATGAAAGACAACTCCCAACGCAAGCCACACCTGTAGTTAATCAATCCATAGATTTTCGTGATTGGAACTTAACCGATTCGCAAAGGGAGGAGTTGCAGAGTTCTCTGAATGCCCGAGGAAATCCAAGCGCTGATGCTATTGATGTAGTTGGCTTTGATCTATCTTACAAAGCTGACGGCAGCTTAGTTCTAATTGCTTTTATTCGTAACGGATTGAATCAACTGGTAAACATCAGGACGTTTGAGCCGCTCACTATCAATACCACGGACGGCAGGGTGATAGCTTCTGGAAACTTCGCGGCCAATTATGGCACACTGCTTCCTTCGCAAAGCATTATATGGGAGTTCACTTATTTGAGAGATTTCGTCTTGATAACAGATGCGGATTTAAGCGAGTATAGGGTGCACGCTCGCTATTACTACTAGCAGGGATTATGGAAAAGAAAACCCACATGCAGTATTGCCATCCGTCAAACACGCAACTGTCCGACGTGACAAGAGTAGATTCGGATAATAATAAACGGTGGTAATCCAAGCTTTGCAAGCCCAGACCTAATGTAGCCCTATCATATAGAGACTAGAGCATGTCCTTTAAAGAAAAATAAAAATATGAGGTGTATGAAAATGAAAAAGAGAATCCTATCCATCGCGTTAACGCTTGCTGTTATCTTTGCGATTGTACCGGCATTTACACATCACGCAGAAGCAGCACTAAGCCGGAATGTCTCCGTTATAGCAACCGGCGCTTCGCACACAATGGCCATCAAGGCAGACGGAACCCTCTGGGGGTGGGGCGGAAATTGGACCGGACAACTAGGCGATGGCACGTTTTTCGACAAACACACACCTACGCAAATTGGTTCAGATTCAAATTGGGTATATGTGACAACGTCAAAGTACTTGCCTGATGGTAAAAGTGAGAATCAAGGCCACACGCTGGCAATTAAAGCAGACGGTAGCCTCTGGGCTTGGGGCTGGAATGCATACGGACAGTTGGGCGATGGCACTACGACCGACAGACACGCACCCGTTCGTATTGGTACAGGCACAAATTGGGTAAGCGTTTCGGCGGGCGTAGAACACACGACAGCATTGAGAGCAGACGGAAGCTTGTGGGCTTGGGGGTGCAACAATCTGGGCCAGTTGGGCGACGGAACAACATCCGACAGGCACACACCGGTGCGCATTGGCTCAGGTACAAGTTGGGCAAGCGTTTCTGCGGAAGGATACCACGCGTTAGCCACCAGAACAGACGGAAGCTTGTGGGCGTGGGGGTGGAACAATGTCGGCCAACTAGGCGACGGAACGACTGTGGATAGACTCTCGCCTGTGCGCGTCGGCGTAGAAACGGACTGGCGGAGCGTTTCGGCGAGCATGATTCACTCAGCAGCAATTATGGGAGACGGAAGCCTATGGACTTGGGGAAGTAACTGGGTAGGCGCACTGGGCGATGGCACGTCAAACAATAGCAGCGTACCTGTTCGCGTTGGCTCAGACACGAACTGGGCGAACGTATCTACAGGCTATATTCGCACAGCAGCCATAAAAACCGATGGAAGCTTCTGGGCGTGGGGTAACAATGCGTTCGGCATTTTGGGTGATGGTACGGGAACCAGCAGAAATTCACCTGTTCGCATTGGATCTGATGCAAGTTGGGCAAGTGTTTCTCCCGGGTATGCACATGTAACGGCCCTAAGAGCCGATGGAAGTTTGTGGGCTTGGGGAATGAACTCTTACGGACAGCTAGGAGATGGTACAAGAGACGACAGGCACGCGCATCAAATGATATGGGGGCCGGGTAGCGTATCTACAGAACAATCAGCACTTTCTCCAACACAACCGACCACACCGCAGCCGCCCGGTGGCACCAATCCATCTTCGTGGGCACAAGCTGATGTAGCCGCAGCGATAAACACCGGCCTAGTACCGCAGACGTTACAATCTTTGTATACGCAAGCTATGACCCGCGCTGAATTTTGCGCGCTGGTAGTCACTCTTTATGAAATGCTCAGGGGTGATATTGTTGGACGCAGGACATTTTCCGACACCAATGATATCAACGTGCAGAAAGCAGCCGCAATCGGAGTTGTGGACGGAGTCGGTGGCGGAAGGTTTTCGCCGAATAGCCAATTGACACGTGAGCAGGCCGCGACTATGCTTTCCCGCCTCGCAAACGCACTCGGGAACCCGCTGCCGGAACAGGCCGCAACATTTTCTGACAACAGTGCAGTCGTCTCATGGGCACGCAGCGCAGTGGGGCAGGTTCAGGCTGCCGGGATAATGGGAAGTACAGGAAGTAACAGATTTTCACCGAAAGGGTCTTATACTCGTGAACAGAGCATTGTTACATTTTTGCGGATGTATAACATGTTTAGAGCGCAAGCTCCGCAAGTGAATCAGCCTTTGGACTTTCGTGATTGGGATGTCACTGATGAGCAAAAATACTGGGCTCAGAATTACTTGAATGAACTTGGGAACCCAACAAGCGGAAGCATAGATGTGGTAGGCTTTGAGTTATACTATACGGATAACGGCGGCTTAGTGTTAATAGCATTTATCCGAAACGGTATGAGTCAAGCGTTAAACATCAGGTCATTTGAGCCGCTAACAATTAAAACAATGGATGGCAGGGTAATTGCTACCGCAAACTTCTATGGAAACTACGGCACAATACAACCCACACAAAGCATAATATGGAGATTCAACTTCAGTAGAGAGTTTGTTATGATTCAGGGTGCTGACGTAAGCAAATACATTGTGACTTCTAGCGTAAGACACTGAACTGGTGCAGATACTGACACAAAGCAACACAGCTATAAATCCAAGTGTTATTTGAGAATGGTGATGTAAATATAGATAACAGCCAAATATAGGGCTTTAACACAAATGATATTGCTATATACAGCATTTATAGGCATGAAATCTATATATATGTCACCACTCTCATTTCTTGTTTCCTCCATACTCCTCGTTCATTTTACGCCGTAGGCACTTTCGGTTGCCGGAAAGCACGGCGATCACTATATAAAATAGGTGTTGTCATTACGTAATTTGTGTAGTATAGTCAGACTATGAGGAGGTGGTCAAGTGAAGCGCAGGGACTTAATCAAAAAGCTGGAAGCAGCAGGCTACCATGAAAACAGAAACGATGGTGGGCATGCAATATACGAAAAGCAAGGAAGCCGCCCGGTGCAAGTCCCAAACCACCGAGAGCTAAACGAGAACACCGCAAAGGCAATCCTAAAGGACGCAGGTCTGAAATAAGCCTAGGCCATTGGATGGTAAATACGATAAAACAAAAATCTCGACTATGGGAGGAGTTTCAATATGGAGTATGTTTATCCGGCTGTATTCTGTGCCAACAACGATGGAAGCTATACAGTTACTTATCCCGACTTGCCGGGATGTATCAGCGAAGGCAAGTCTCTGGCAAACGCAATGTATATGGCACAGGCCGCTCTATCGCAATGGATAGAGTATATGGCAGACAAGAATCAGGCAATACCCGGGGCATCTGACATAAAAAACGTTCTCGCAAATGAAAACGAGTTTGTCAATCTTATACGAGCAGATGTAAAAGACGGGCGCGCCGTTAGGCGCACTGTCAGTATACCAAAGTGGATGGACGAGAAAGTTTCTGAATCAGGGTTAAGTCTGTCACGTGTATTACAGGATGCACTCTCTCAAAGATTGCAATGATTGTTCCGCGTCTGCCATGGCCGCATTTTTCGCAAAACTTGATGGCTTCGCCAATAGAAGTACCGCAATTAGTACAATGGCTCATTTCAGATTACCCCCATACTCCTCATTCAATTTCCGCCGCAGGCGCTTCCGGCTGCCGACTAGCACGGCGACCACTATGACTGATACGATCACCACAACCGCCATTCCCGCAATCCCGCCGTAAAAGAGCATTTCGCCCGGAGTTAAAGCCCATCCTCAATCC
>Ga0099364_10007995_pt1 | contig 14980 bp, 13 predicted proteins | sample TergutTh196P3_FD_73070 | JGI IMG/M metagenome (GOLD analysis project Ga0099364, IMG submission 73070) | Microcerotermes parvus P3 segment gut microbial communities from Pointe-Noire, Republic of the Congo - Th196 P3 | ecosystem: Host-associated > Arthropoda: Insects > Digestive system > Gut ... | reverse complement strand
TTGCTTCCTGGCCCGTTTTGGTCGTATGCCCAACAGCGACATAGCCTTTTGAGAGTTTTTCGGGTAAATGGTACTCTATTTTTTGATTGCCAGAAATTTGTGGGTAAATATTAGGCAGTTCATCTGAGTAAAATAGTGGCATATTGGTTGTCCGAAAACAGGCGGAACTCTGTGACGCGCTTCTAACATCCTTTCCGTAATCGCCTCAAAATTGGTCTCTATGGGCATGGGAGCGACAGTTTTGAAGTTTTGCTGGTCTCCCCCCCTTTAAGGATGGTCAGGGCCTCGGCGCGGCGTTTGCGGGCCTCTTCAAGACTGGTTTGGGGATGGGGCCCAAAACTCAACACCCGCCGTCGGCCGTCTGGGGCTGAATAGAGCATTCGCCATAGCTTGATTCCTGATGGTTTTATTAACAAATACAAACCGTTACCGTCAAAAAGGTTAATTGTTTTGGCAGGGTCAGGCTTAGTCTTCAAAATTCGGTGTTCGGTTAAAGGCGTGGGAACTCTAGGCATTTTTTTTGATCACTCCTGTTTTGTTTTCTATGGCCGATAGAGCAACGATAGAGCAAAACAACGGGTAAGTCAAGGATACGACATAAGAGCTTATGGGATTTTAAAAGGGCTGGGGTTAGTTGACTTTATTCTGATTTCAAATACTTACGGCGACTCCAGGACACATTGAAAGACCCGGGAATCGCCGTAAAAAGGGCAAGCTGGTGCCGAGGGACGGAATTGAACCGCCGACACCCTGATTTTCAGTCAGGTGCTCTACCGACTGAGCTACCTCGGCTTGAAACTCTGGGCTAAAAATAGCAAAAAGGAACTCGGCCGTCAAGGTTTTTCCAAGGGCTTGTCCCATCTTAAGAGGCAAACAATTTAAAATCCAGCCCTTCCGACTTTTAAACTGTTGACGCACTATAATATAAGGTTCCGGGGGCAGGCCACGGCGCAGGCACGGCCGCAGGCTTCGCCCTGCGCCAGGCAGATAGCCGGGTCCACCCAAGACGCCCCGGCCCGGCCCGCTATGGCTCCGGCCGGGCAGGCCTTACGGCAACGACCGCAACCCAGGCAACTGACCGGGCAGAGACCGGCGTTGGTCTTGGGATCGTCCCGGGCCACGCAAGGAATTAGGGCCCCGCCCTCGGCCAGCTCCCACAGACCTTTAGGGCAGGCCGCCCGGCAACGACCGCAGCCGCGGCAGAGTTCCGTCCGCGGCCGGGGGAAGCCCTCATCGTCGCGGTCAATGGCCCCACTGGGGCAGGCCGCCCGGCAGTCGCCTAAGCCCAGGCAGCCATAAGGGCAACGGCGGGGGCCATGGTCATGGGCCGCGGCCAAGCGGCAACTGGGCGGCCCCAGCCAAACGGCTATCAAGGGGCTCCGGCCCTGGCAGGTTAAACGGGCCCGGGCCGTTGAAGTTTCCTCGGGCAAGTTGGCGGAGGGCGCCCTGGTTCGGGAAAAGGTCAGCCAGAGCACGGCAGCCAGGACCGCGGCCACCGGCGGCAGGCTCCGATCCAGGGCGAAGAGGCCAGTGGAGGGCAGGGGCAGCCATAAAAAGACGAGCCCTATGAGTGCGGCTTGAACCATTTGCCGCTTGGTTCGGGCCAGGGCCGGAATAATAAGGCCCAGGGGCAGGGTCAGGGCGGCCAAACGATATAGGTCGAAGTAAGGCAGCCAGGATACATTCAGGCCGGCGATCCGACCGGCTAAAAACAAGACGCCCGCCGCCAGCCAAGGCCAGAGGAAGGACGAAGGCCGCTTGGAATTCCAAGCCAATCCGGCCGCGAAGGCGGCGAAGACGAAAGGCCAGGTCGGCCGCCCCCAGATCAATTCCAGAGGCCAGGCCAAAAGGTCCGGCCTAAGGCGCACGCCTGCTTCCACAACCAGAGCCGCCGCCGGGATCAGGGCCAGGGCGGCCAGCCCGGGGGCGGCCCGGAGGCGGGCCAGCCCGGGGCGAACCGAGATAAACCCGCCGGCCAGTCCGCCGGCCAAACTGAAAAGCAGGCCCGGCGCCCCGCCTAAGGGGGGGGAAAGCATCCAGAAACCCAAGGCGGCCGTAACCAGCCAGTCCAGGTCGGTCACCGCCAGCCGCCTTTGGCCGGCGGGAGCGCCGAGGGCGGCGCCGGCCAGGCTCCCGGCCAAGACCCAGAGAAGGGCGAAGAGGCCGCTTGGGTCGCCCCGGCCGGCGGCCTGCCAGAATGGAGCCCAAGTCAGGCCCAGGGGCAGAATCCAGAGGCCCAGAAGCCGGAGGTTGCCTCGGGCCGGGCCGGGACCGGGCTGGATAAAAGGCCCCTCGGTCAAGATCATGCCTCGGGTTTCGGGCCCGGGAGCTTGATCGGAGATGGCCGTCATGGTCTGGAGATTTCGCAAATTATTCCATGCTTCAAGTTGCTAGGCATTCAGGAGTCCGGCCGCCACGGCGCAAGGGTTTTCGGCCCGGGCCAGAGCCGAAATTACGGCCAGACCCGTGACCTCCAAGGCCCAGGCCTCCGGCGCGTTGGCCGGGGTCAGACCCCCGATGGCCACGGTGGGCAGGCCCAAGGTCACTATCTCCCGCACTATCTCCGGCCGGACCAGGTCTGCACCGTCCTTGCTGCCCGTGGGAAAGACGGCCCCCACCCCCAGGTAGGCGGCGCCGTCGGCCAGAGCCTTCCTGGCTTCCGCCATCGTCTTCACCGAGACGCCCATAATGAAGCCCGGGGGAAGGAGGCGGGCGGCCGCCGATGCCGGCAGGTCCTTCTGCCCCAGGTGGACCCCGTCCGCACCCGCGGCCAGGGCCAGATCCAGCCGGTCGTTGAGGATGAAGAGACGGCCGCGGCTTTTGCAAAAATCATTCAGTTCCGAAGCTTCATCAAAAATTTCCCGGTCGCTTAAGTCGTCCTTTTCTCGAAGCTGGAGAGCCGTGACCCCGCCGTCAAAGGCGACCGCGGCCAGCTCTTTCACTGTCCGGGGCACGGCTTCGCGGCGGCTTATGACCAGGGTCAGCCTGAGGCGGGCCGCGAGGAGCGCGTCTCTAAGGAAGCGCTGGCTAATAGTGGTAGAACTCATGAAAATGGTTCAGCACCCCGGGGCCGGCCCCCAGGCGCAGGGTGTGCCGCAAGCCTTCCGTAACGTAGGCCTTGGCCAGACCCACGGCTTCGGTCAAGGGCCGTCCCTGGGCCAGGCGGGCGCAGACGGCCGAAGACAGGGTGCAGCCAGTGCCGTGATTGTCGGCCGTCTCCACCCGGGCCCCCCGGAACCAGGTCTCGCCTTCCGGCCCGGCCAAAAGATCATCGGCCGCCGGGCCGGCCCCGTGTCCGCCTTTGATCAAGACATGACCGGTTTCGGCCAGAAGCTCACGTGCGGCTTCGACCCTGGCGGGATCATTCGGCAAAGACCGGCCAGTCAGGGCTTCGGCTTCCGGAATATTGGGAGTGATGAGCGCGGCCAGGGGGAACAAGCTCTTCAGAGCCTCCACCGCTTCCGGCGGCAAAAAGGCGTGGCCTGAAGCGCTGACCATGACCGGGTCCAGCACCACCGGTGTCCCCTTCAACCGGGTAGCCAGAAAGTCGGCTACGGCCAGGGTGTTGGCGGCATTGCCCAAAAGACCGATCTTGACGGCCGCAATCTCAAAATCATCAGCCACCGCCGCCAGTTGGGCCGTGACCGTGGCCGGGCTCAGGCATTCCACCGCGGTCACGGCCATGGAATTCTGGGCCGTCACCGCGCTTATCGCGGAGAAGCCGAAGATGCCGTGGGCGGCCAGGGTTTTTAAATCAGCTTGCAGGCCGGCACCGCCGCCGGAATCAGAGGCGGCAATGATTAGGGCGCATTTCAAAGGCAGGACTGGCGGATGCGCTAACGAAAGCGGGGCGGTCAATTGAAAACGGCTCCTTAATCAATGTTCAGGGAGCCGGCGCAAAGGCCCTTTCGTAAGTCGGCTCCCTCCGCCGGTATTACCCGGATCAGGTTCAGAAGGTCGCGCACTTGCCCCAAAATAATTCCTGGGCGGTGGAAACGGGTGCGCCTCACAGCCGGCCTTTTTCCGGCTCCCTTGCCTGAAAGTCACTATATAGCCTCCTGTTGGCCCTGTCAAGGCAGGGTCTCGGCGCATTTTGAAAGGCAGGAAAACGGCATATGTTGTGGCTGGGGAATCCTTTCCCCCAACATCCAGGCAAGTTATTTAAATTTATGCATAATTAGAATTATTAGCTTGACAATTTCGCCTAAAAGTGATGAAATGGTCTCACATGAGGAAGGCCACGGTCGCGTTTAGCCGGCTTTTCCAGCAACTGCGGAGCCTCACGGCTTCCGAGGCGAAAAGGCCCGGCTCCACCTGGAAGGCTAAGAAAGCGCTGGTTAATCAGAACTTGCTTAGTTTCCCCAAATTCATGAGGTAAGACAATTGGCACGCAATTCTCTGAAGGTGATCAGGGAACAGCTTTTGATGAGCAAGGCCGAATTGGCCCGCAAAGCGGGGGTTTCGCCCTTGACCATAGACCGCATTGAAAACGGCAAAAGCTGCCGCATGGAAACCATGCGAAAAATAATTCTGGCCCTGGGCTACACCTTGGAAGATAAAGACAAGATTTTTGCCGACAATTCGTGATCGTCTGAAACCTTAGGTGATTAATCGCAGCCAGGCCGAATGCCGTAATGGCCGGGCCGGCGGGCCCCGGCATAATGGGCGCCGGGGCGGGCGGTTGATAAACCGGGAGTTATCGTTCTCATCGGCCGCGGGGACGGGAAACTTAAAGGCCGGGAGCGGCAGGGAAGACCAAAGGGGCCGCGAAATTCCAAAAGGCGGTGATTAACAATGGCTTTAAGTGTTTTGGGCATAGATATAGGTTCCTACGCCGCCAAGGTGACTGTTTTGGGAGGGGTTAAGGGCCGCAAGGCCAGCCTCCTGGGTCTCGGCATGGCTCAACTGCCCATGGACGTGGTGCTGAACTGGGAGGAAAACCCGGATCCAGCCAAGATGGCCATCAGCCAGGCCATGAAGAACATGGTGACCCGCTTCCGCCTGGCCGCCAAATACGTCTCCACCTCGGTCAGCGGTGATTCCATCGTGGTTAAGAAGATCAATATGCCGCCCATGAGTGAGGCCGAGCTCAAGGCGGCCATTTCAGGCGAGGCCGAGCAATACATCCCCTTCCCCCTGGCCGAGGTCAACCTTTCCCACCATGTGCTGGGAAAAGACCCTGATACCGGCGGCCTGGTGGTGCTCCTGGTGGCGGCCCGCAAAAAAGTCATCCAGAATTACATGCAGGCCGTGGCCGTGGCCAAGCTCAGGCCCGCCGTCATTGACGTGGACGGCCTGGCCATCTGCAACGCCTATGAATTCATCAACCCCGGCAACCGCGATGATGTCGTCCTGGTGGACATAGGGGCCAACAAGATCGCCATCATCATCCTCAATAACGGCGTGCCGCTCTTAATTAAGGACGAGCCCGGGGGAGGGCAGTACCTGACCAACGAGATAGGCGACCACTTCAATCTCGACCAGGCCCAGGCCGAGGCCGTCAAATTCGGCGCCGAGCCGGCCCCGGAGCCCGGGCTGGCGGCCGAGGCGGTGGATCGGGCCGCGGCCAACTGGATGGCCGCCGTGGAACGGGTGATGGAATCGGCCCGTGGCGAGGTGCGCAATTATCGGCCCAGCCGCATATATCTGTCTGGGGGGTCCAGCCTCATTCCCGGCCTTGCCGGCGAATTCGGCAGGCATTTCAATATTGAGACCCAACTCTTCAACCCCCTGTTGGCCGCGGCTTACAACTCAAAGAAATATGACCCCGAATACATTCAATACATAGGGCCGCAGATGGCCGTGAGTTTCGGTCTGGCCTTGAGAAAGGTGGAAGTCTAATGATCACTATAAACCTTCTGCCCATCGCCACCTTCCAGCAGCAGCACAAAGGCCGGACTTTTCTCATGGGCTACGGCATCTTTGTGGTTATAGCCGCGGCGGTCTTGTTCCTGGTTAAAAGTAGCGTCCTGGACGTGGCCTTGGAAAATCTGGCCGCTGAAAGCGGGCGCGTGACCAACTCGTTGAACGATGCCAAGAAGAAGGTGACCGAGGCCACGGCCGTGACCAACGCCACCATTACCCGCTGGAAGCAGTTGGCGGCCATCATGGAACTGGAGGAACGCCGGCGGGATCAAACCCGTCTCCTGGTGGAGGTGGAGGAACTTCTCCCCAAAACCAACGCTTGGCTGGTGGGCCTGACCCACCAAGGCGGCGTCATGAGCTTGGAGGGAATTTCCACCGACAAGGAGACGGTCAGCCAATTTCTGACCAGCCTGGAAAACGCCGCCTATATTGACCGCGCCAGCGTCACCCTGGTGCAGATAAGTCAGGATCTGGTCATCAACGGGGTCAAGCTGACCAAGTTTTCCATCAACGCCCGGACAAGCTTCCCCATGCCCGAGATCCTCAATACCGGGCTGCCCGATTACGGCCTGCCCTCGCGGGAGGAGTTTGTAAAGGCGGTCAAGACCGTGGATGAAAAGCTGGGCGCCGACCTTGAGCCTGAATCCAGCCAGCCCGCGGGCAGAAGAGGTCTTTAGAGCGGCATTAAATCGATTTAATAGACATTCGCAAAATGCTTTAGAGCGTCAAACAATAAGGAGAATTTCATGGCCAAAACTCCAGCTAAAAAAACCGGGAAAAATTCCCTGGCCGAGCAGGTCGCCAAGCTGCCCCTGGCCGCCAGGGCGGGCATAGTCGGCGGCAGCGCCGTTGTGGCCGGCGTCCTGTTCTATATGCTGTCTTATTTGCCTTACGAGGAGGAGAAGGGTCGCCTGGAATCAGCCATCTCCTCGGCCAGAAATGAGTTGAACGCCCAACAGGCCGCGCTCAAGAAGCATCAATCCCTGGGCAATATGAAGGAAGGAATTGATTGGAGCTATGAATATATGCAGCAGTATCTGCCCCAGGAAAACGAAATGCCCAAGCTGGTGCAGATGGTCTCCGAAATCGGGGCCCGGGCGGGCCTGACCGATGGGGTGACCTTGTTCGCCCCCAAGCTGCCGGCCAAGGTTCAGCCCAATTACGCGGAGATTCCCTTTTCCATGAGGCTCCAGGGCGAATTCAACACGGTCCTGAGCTTCCTTTACGATTTCAGCCGTATGAACCGAATCGTCAACATAACCGATGTCAAAATAGGTTCGCCCAAAATGGTTGACGACAGAAGGGAAATATTGCACATATCCGTGGACTGTTCCGGCAGCACCTATCGAAGCCTTACGGAAAGGGAAGTGGCGGACCAGAGCGCCCCCAAGGGAAAAGGCAGAGGCTGATTTAACCTGGAAGTTGGTGAATTGCAATGCGCACGCGGTTTACGAAGAAGAAGTTGGCCAAGGCGGCGGCTGGCGCCCTGGTGGGGCTGTCTCTGGCGGTTTTTCCCGGCCTTCTCCCGGCTCAGGAAAGGCCGGCCGACCCTCCGGCATCAAGCGAGGGCCCCTCTTTCGAGGTTCTGGACGTGACCACGGGTTTAGGCTCCAGAAGCCAGGAAGACAGGTCGCCGATTGAAGTGCTGGACCTGACGCCCAAGAGCCCGGAAGCCGCGGCCGAGGCGGCCCGGGAGGCGGCCGAGGCCGATCCTGGCCTCACCCCGGCCCAGAGGGAGGCCAAGGCCCGGGAGGCGGCCCTGGCAACGGCCCTTGAAATGTGGCAGATACAAACCCTTGATGATTACACTTACAACATAACCAGTCTGGAGGATCCCTTTATGCCCATCAGGGAGGTGCGAGGCAGGCAGGATGGACCCCTCGACGATCCCAACGCCTCGGAATTCAGTTCCCTGCCGCCCATTCTGCGCCTGGAGTTGAACCAGTTGAAGCTGGTGGCCATCACCACCCCTAGCGGCGGCTCGGGGTTCGCCCTGGCTGCCTTTGAAGACGGGGCGGGCGTAAGTTATATCCTCAGGCGGGGCGACCGCGTAGGCCGCCGGGAGGGCCGGATCATCGGCATCACGCCCACCACGGTCACGGTGGAGGAACCATCCAAGGCGCCGGGAACTCCCCCCCGGGTGACGGAAATCAGGCTCAGCACCGCCGACACCCGCGGCCTGACCCGCCTGGGCGGTCAGGTGGATGAAGCCATGATGCTCCCCCCCGAAGCCGCGGCCATGGGCGGGGAAGAACAGGCCGGGAATCAATAGAGCATCAAACAATTTAAAAGCCGGCCCCGGCCGGACTTTTAAATTGTTTGGCTCTAGAGCGTTTTCGATTTATGGCTCGGCTTGCGAAATGTTCTAATTTTTATAAATTGTGCTAAATTTATAAAAATATCTTTTAAAAATTTAAGGAATAAACCCAAAACGGCCGATATGAATAAAGCCGGAGGGCGTGGGCCTTGGACCCATGACCGGTTGGCTGATCGTTCGCGAATTAAATGTTAATTAATCAGCGCATCCCTTAAGGCTGACCGAGCCAAGGGAATGTGGAAAGCGCCCGCGGCGCCAAGGAGAAGAGTCATGACAGGCAGAAGAGTTTCCATATTTCTGGCCCTGGCGGCGGCAGCCCTCTTGAGCCTGGCCGGCCCGGCCTTGGCGGCCGGGGGACTTATGGCCCTTCAAGGCGGTTTCGCCCCAACGGGACAGGAAGCCGCCATCTCGCCCCCCGCATCACCCGGCACGCCCGTGCCGCCCGCCGGTTCCCCCGGAGTAATTGATTTGGACAGCGGCCCCAGGGCCAGCTACTACGATGCCCCCAGGGTCTTCACGGGCGAGCGCATCTCCTTGGATTTTCAGAATGCCGATCTCCACAACATCATCCGCATTATCGGCGAAGTCTCCGGCAAGAACATCGTGGTCTCCGACAGGGTCACCGGCAAGGTTACTTTGAAACTTAAGGATGTGCCCTGGGACCAGGCCCTGGATATCGTCTTGTCCTCCCGCAACCTGGGCGTGGAAGAGTCCGGCAATGTCCTGACCATTTATGATCTCCAGACCTTGAACAGCATCCGTGCGGATCGGGGCCGCCTGGCGGCCGAGCGGCTTGCGGCGGAAACGCAGGCGCCCTTGACCAAGGCTACCTTTACCCCCAAATACGCGGCCATCGGCGTGATGGCCGAAGATCTCAGAAAGCTGAGCAGCCCCCGGGCCGGGGCGAAGGTAGTGGCCATCGGCAACGATATCTATGTGGAAGACGAGCCCAATGTCATCCAGACAATGAGGGGTCTCTTCATTAAACTGGACAAGGCCTCCCGCCAGATCCTCATTGAGGCCCGCATTGTGGAAGTCAATACCAATGTCGCGCAACAGCTGGGGATTGAGTGGGGGATCGGGTATGCCGGCACCCCGGGGGTGCAGGGCAGACCGGCGCCGGACGTGGGGGGCACAGGCAACCCGGTCTCCGGCGCGCCCGGGTCTCTTATAGGCACGGCCGACATCACAGGAGGAGCCGCCGCACTGGGCTTCGGCTTCCTCAACAAGGCCGGCAGCCTCATCTTGAATGCCAGGTTGAACGCTTCGGAGCAAACCGGCGAATCCCGCAACATCTCGGCCCCGCGCATCATGGCCGCCAATAACCAGCCCGTATCCATTAAGCAGGGGGTCCAGATACCCTACGTGACCCCCGGCTCGGCCAACAGCCCGGCCACCACCGATTTCAAGGAAGCGGCCATGGAACTCAAGGTCACGCCGTTCATTGAGGAGAACGGGCAGGTCATCACCTTGAATATCGACCTTAAGAACGACACGGTGGACCCGGCTTACTTGCGTCCAGGCGTTGAGCCTCCCATCCAGACCAAGCAGGCCACGACCACGCTCATGGTTCGCGACGGCGAGACTGTGGTCATCGGCGGCATCTTGACAGATACTCAAGGCAATTCTTCTCAACGGGTGCCGGGCCTCCACCGCCTGCCTCTCTTGGGCTGGCTCTTCCAAGATAACACGGTCAGCAGCACCAAGAGCGAGCTCCTGATCTTCATCACCGCCAACATCATCCCCATCAATATCTAAAAAAGAGCCGGCCGTGCGGGGCCGGCTTTTAACGCATCTTCTTGCGGTCACTAAGCACAAAACCCTTGCCTTGCAAGGGTTTTGTGGCGATTAACAGTTTTCAGTTAGTCGTCTTGAACCGTATACTTAAAGGCGTCGTAGCCTTCCTTGCCGGTGACAAATAAGCCTCTTTACGGTTGGGCTCTTTTTGACTCTTCCAAAATGTTCCTCAGCATACGTTCCCTTTGGGCTGGAGTGGCTTTTTTGAAAAGGGCCAGCCTTCGCTCTGATTCTTCCTGGGTCTCCCCAAAAAGGTCCCTCAGCATAAGCTGCCTTTGACCTGGTGTGGCTTTTTGATAAGTGGCCAGGTCTTCGAGGCCGGATATTTTTTCCAGTTCACGATACCGAGCCTGGAATTGCTCCTGGTAATTTACAACAGCGGTTTTGGCCCGATAAACGTAGATGTAGGGCAATAACAGTATGGGGTTTTCCTCTGCAAGCCGATGAAACTCTGGTGGCGCTGCTGCAATGGCTGCCCGTCTCTCCTCTGGGGTAAGTAGCCTCATCGCAGGTGAAGGTGGTGGAGGGCTTGGACTGGGCTTGTTCCAAGATGCGTTTTTCCACAGCAAATTGAGGACAAACGCCAAGACACATAGCTGGATGCCAGCAAAAAATATAGTCTTGAGCTTGAGTTTCGGACTTTTTTTCTTCAAATAGGCAGTACGTAATTCCACACCACATTCAGGGCAGAAAGTGGCTGGCAGAGTTACCTCTTCCTCACAGGCAGGACAACGTAGCTTGGGACGCTTGGGCTTGGGTTGCATGGATCGTTTCTCCAAGGGCCTGGAAATCTTTCTGGGTTGTCCAGCAAGCTATCACCGCCAGCTTTGGGCTGTCAAGTGCGTCCTGTCGAGTTCCAGGGCCGATTGTGCCCTCCCACCGGGTAAATTGTACTCCGATTTTGACTTGCCAGAAATTTGCGGGTAAATATTAGGCAGTTCATCTGAGTAAAATAGTGGCATAATTGGTCGGCCAAAAATGGATGAAAGTATTAGCCTTTAAAATCAGCACATTAACTCACCTTTCAAATAGCTTTATAAACAAGGATTTTTTTGAAAAACGTGTATCTATGCATTTTGGCGTTTTCGATTCTGGGCGTGAGCTTTATATATTTTTGATTCTGGTATATAATCAAGGCCAGGCTGAAGCCAAAAGAAGGCCGGCCCAAAAGAGCCGAGGGAGTATTGACTATGAATGGCTTATATCTGGCAGCCGCCTTGGTCGGCGGCGTTGTTTTAGGCGGCGGCATAATGTTCGCCGTTGAAGGCGCCAAAATTGATAAGTTGAATGCTCTGGTCGCGTCACAGAAAAAACAAGTTGAATCCCAGCAATACGATTTATCGCGCCTGACTGACCAGCAAAGCGCGAACCTTGCGGAAAATCGCAGTCTGTCGACCCGGGTCAGGGAGCTGGAGACGCTTTCCGAATCGCAGAAAAGAGATTTGTCGCGCTTAGGCGACAGGAATAACTCATGCCTTGCGGAAAACCAAGATCTCTTTAAGCAGGCTCAAGAGCTGAAAGCCCTGGCCGAATCCCAGAAGAAGGAATTGTCTCTCCTGGCCGCTCAGAAAGACGAGGCTTTAACCCAGGCGCACGAATTGGAGGCGAAAATCAAGGAACAGGAAGCCTTGCCGGAAGTCTCGCCTGAACCGGAAGACCTGCCGGAAGCCCCGGCCGAAGAACCTAAAGCCGTGGTTGAACCGCAATCGGAAGAATCATTACTTCAGATATTTTCGGAGGATGCGCCATAATTCCTGCGAGGTGAAAGGCTTGCCCAAGCAGTCGGGCATTCCGTTCTCCTTGTATTTTTCCAGGTCGTCGGCCATTGCGTTTGCCGTCATGGCGACTATGGGAATCCCCGTGTTCAGCGCTAAAATTTTCGAGGCGGCTTCCATCCCGTCCATAACCGGCATGAACATATCCATGAAAATCAGGTCAAAAAGCCGTTCACCCGATTTAAGGCGCGCCTCTACCCTCTCAATCCCTTCCTGCCCGTTTTCCGCCGTCTCCACCCTAATACCCACACGCGAGAGATGTTCGCGGATAACCTCCTGGTTCATCGGGTTATCGTCGCAGACCAGAATCAAGGCGTCGAAACTCGGTTTTTCGAGGAGGCCGGAATCCGCCTCCAGATCCGCCTCCATTGCTTCAAATACGATTTCAAAACTGAAGGCGCTGCCGGCGCCGGGCGAACTCTCCACTTTCAGCTTTCCACCCATCAAATCCACGATATTTTTGGCTATGGGCAGCCCAAGCCCCAGGCCGCCGAAATTGCGCTTCGCGCCGGTGTCGGCCTGGACAAACGGGTCGAATACTTTTTGAATCTGCCCGGCATCCATGCCCAGGCCGGTGTCCTTTATTTCAAAATATACCGCCGCCAGGCCGCGGCCGGATTTTTGGGCCGCCGAAGAAAAACTGATTGTTCCGGCGCTGGTGAATTTCACGGCATTGGAGAGAAGGTTCATAAGCGCCTGGTACAGCCTGAACGGGTCGCCCAACAGCTTTTGGCCGGTGGGCGGCGCAAGGTTAACCTTAAGGTCAAGGCCCTTTTCCTTTACGCCGGGCATAATGCCGGCCTGGCACCGCGAAATGACTTCATTTAGGTCGAAAGGCTTGTTTTCCAAGGCCATTTTACCGGATTCCATTTTGGAAAGATCCAAGATATCGTTTATGATACGCAAAAGCCATTCCGTACCGCCCGTAATTTTGCCTAAATAGTCCTTGATTTGAGGCAGGGCGTCGCTCTCCAGCGCCAGCTCCGCAAACCCCATGATGCTGTTCATGGGGGTGCGGATTTCATGGCTCACGGTCGCTAAAAATTCGGATTTCGTGCGGTTGGCCAGCTCGGCGGCCTCACGCGCCTGGCGCCGTTCGGCGCTGGAGATGGCCAGGGCCATCAAGTCGGCCAGGGAGGAGGCGAAGTTTTGTTCCTCCATCGTCCATTCGCGCTGCTTGGAAAACTCTTGGCAGCGATCCTGTTCAATGCCGACCGCCCCGGCCAGTTGGCCGTCGATGCGTATGGGCACGTCAAGCCTGGCGCATAAATAAGGCCCATAATTTTCCTCCAGGCCAAACCATACGTCGGATATTCCGATATTGTTCGTGACGATCAAACGCTCGGTTTCAAAAAGTTTTGCAAATTCCCCGCTGCTTGATAAATCAAAGTCTTTTTGATCTATGTATTCACCGGCGGAAAGGTCATAGCAGGAAAGGCTTTTGAGGGCCCCTCCCTCCCTGGTCATGCTCCGCACACCGACCCGGGCGGCCTTCAAGGCGCGGCAGCCCTCCCGGGCGATCATATCGGCGGCGTCTTTCAAAACCCCGGCGGAAATAGTCGGCGACCTGGTGATTTTCGTGAGCGCGCCGCCCAGCTTTTTCGCGTATTCATAGCTGGAGGCTATGGCCCTCCGGGCCGCGACGACCTCTCTTTTTCGGTTGTTTATTGTTTGGAGGATTATTAAAATAATCAGGATGACCATTATTAAGCCGGCCACGCCGGTCATCCAGGGTATCTTCGCCTCAATCAGCCTAAAACGGTAGTCATATGGCATGTGCAGCCATTGTCCCGAGATCGTTTCAAGTTCGATTAAATCAAGGGCCTTGTCGATTATGGAACAAAGAAGGACCGCGTCTTTATTAATCCCGAAGGCGGATTCCAGGCCGTGGTTAAATACTAAATTTGCTTTAAAACCCGTGACCTCCCGATAATGGGTAAGATACAGAAGGCTGCTGAGATAGGTCATGGCCATGTCGATTTCGTCGCGAACCAAGGCTTCGAGGACGGCGGCCTTGCTTTCATACTCCTTGGCCTTATTGTGATCCGGAAACCATCGCCAAAACAGTTCGGTGTGCGCCGTGCCTTTGCTTAACCCCACTCTCGCGGACAATACTTCGTTCATATTGATGCTGGGGTGATCGGCTTTGGATATAAGGGCGGTATGATCCATATAAAAAAGGGATTTCGGCCATAAAAAACGGGCGATCCGGTCCGGCGTGCGGTACAATTCAGTAAGCATAAGCGCCTCTCCGCTTTCAAGCAGACTGTACAGTTCAGGCCATTCGGCGGAGCGGTCATTTATGATCTTAAACTTAAGCCCTGTAAGCGATTCCACCTTACGGAGCGCGTCATGGGCTATCCCCTGCCAGCCATTTTCACGGCTGTTGAAAAAACTTACCGGATAATTATCGTACTCGGCCGCGACCGGTATAACTGGATTGGCGTTTATATACGTGCGTTCCTCCTCACTGAGCCGCATAAACAGCTTGTGTCTCATATATTCCTGATAACCCCGATTGTAAAGCTCTATTAATTGGAGGCCGGCACCGTTTTCCAGGGCCTTTTCCATGACGGAGACAATCGGGAGAAGCTCGGGGTTTTGCGTTGAAAAAGACGCCGGCCTGAAAATAAGCGGCGAATAGTCTTCCTCAGTGGGGGGCTGCCCGCCGGTGAAATCAATTTCGCCTGTTTTAAGCCCTTCCAGCAAATCAGCCCGGGCATAGAGCTTGGGCATAAACGGAATCCCGAAGAATTCGTAGAGCCATTCGCAAAAAAGAGCTGTAAATCCTCTTATTTCGCCGTCATTATCGAGATAGGCCTCCGTGCCGGGAATCGTCGCGTAAATAAAAAAATCGGTCTTGCCCTTGAGAGCTTCGATGGCGGCGGCCTCTTCGCCGGTCAGGCCGGGAAGGTCGCGATAAAAAAAAGAAAATTCACCGGCTTCCTTTTCGCCGGAATCTTGGTATCCTGAAAATACGGCTGACAATAATGTTGCGAAAAGAAAAGCGCATATCAATTTGTCGACTGCCTTCACGCGAACACCTTGACCTCTCTTCCGGCCGCCGGGTTCCGTCGGCCTTTAAATCGCTTGAGGCTCTACCCGGGGCTTGAGCAGTTTGTAGATGGCGGGCACCACCAGGAGGGTGATGAAGGTGGAGGTGGCCAGGCCGCCTATGACGGTGCGGGCCAGGGGGGCCTGGGTTTCCCCGCCGTCGCCCAGGCCC